>Ga0208822_1002781_pt1 | contig 10922 bp, 12 predicted proteins | sample AD_STIC08_MetaG_FD_184435 | JGI IMG/M metagenome (GOLD analysis project Ga0208822, IMG submission 184435) | Active sludge microbial communities of municipal wastewater-treating anaerobic digesters from USA - AD_STIC08_MetaG (SPAdes) (version 2) | ecosystem: Engineered > Bioreactor > Anaerobic >...
GTGGGTTTTTCCCAAGCCAACCCCGCCGTAAATAAACAGCGGATTATAGGTTTGGCCGGGTTTTTCTGCGGCCGCGGCCGCGGCCGCATGCGCCAATTCGTTGTGCGGCCCCACGATAAAACAATCAAAACGGTATTTCGGATTTAAATTTGTCTCTTTGTTGAATTTGAATTCATCAAGCCCCAACTGCCCGCCGCCGGGTTGCCGTGCCCGTGAAAAAATATTTTTGCCGGTTGGCGGTTGTTGGACTTTGAAAAAAACTTCCCGGATTGAGGCGTCAAATTCCCGCAAAAAAACAATCATTTGTTTGCGGTATTTTTGTTCAAGCCACTCTTTGGCCAAACAATTGGGAACGGCGATCTTGGCTTCCCCGTTTTCCATGGAAATAATGCTGGTTGATTTAAACCATGTCGCAAAAATTGCCGGAGAAACGCTCAACTGCACTTGGGCTAAAATCGTCCGCCAGATTTTTTCGTTGTTTATGTTTTGGGTTTCCATTGTTCAAGATGATCAATTATCCGCCAGCCTCATTATAACCCGAAAATTAATTTTGCCGGACCTGCCAAAAATTCCTGGGGGAAGGAATTTTTTTGTTGATTCTGTTGGCCTCCGGGAGAGTTTCCCGGCAAATTTTTGAGATTATAGACCGGAATGAGTGCTTTTATAAAACAAAAAATCAAAACGGCAAGCAATTCCAATGGTGGAAAAAATGTGGAAAAGTATGGGTAAAATGTGGATAAAACATTAAAATAAGCGCTATTGACAATTATCGCCAGTTTTATTTTTTTTTGCAAGCGGGCCGGAGAATGCCGGTGCTTGTTTGCGGCCATCCTCTCCGGGTTCACTCGCTGGGTATTTGTATTTTAAAGGTTTAAAGGTTTAACCCTCGCGTTCTCGCGAGGGTTAGACCTTTTCCAGAGAATCCGAATTTTGGACTCAGTGAGCGGTTGCCTCTCCGACTCTTGCCTTTTTGGATTTTTAATGTAGAATGAATGCGTGATAATTCCAAAATAATCAATCAACAATATGAGTGTAACTTATCAGCCTAAAAAAAGAAAAAGAAGTAAAACGCACGGGTTCCGCGAGCGCTCCAAGACCGTCGGCGGCCGGCGGGTCTTGAAGTCGCGCCGTGCGAAAGGCAGAAAGAAGCTCTCGGTTTAGGATTTTGTTAATTTTTGAGAATAAAATGTTGCCGCTGGAGAATCGCCTGAAAAAAGAAAAAGATATCAAGCGGGCTCTTGCCGGCAAAATTGCCGCCGGCGGGGCGGCGCTGTCTCTCCGAGCGGCGGCAAACGATCTGCCCGCCGCCCGTTTTTGTTTCGTGGTGTCCAAGCGAGTCTCAAAAAAGGCTCCGGCGCGCAATTTGGTCAAACGCCGCCTTCGCGCCGCCGCCGCCGTTCTGATGGGGCGGATCGCTCCCGGATTTGATTGTGCTGTTATCGCCCGCCCCGGCGCAGAGAAAAAAACTTACCGGGAACTGGCGGCGGAAATGGAAAAAATTTTAGCAAAAAGCCGGCTTTTGCCGCCGCAATCCGTTTAATCCGGCTTTCAATCAATTCTTATGAATATTTTTGACGCATTGATCTATCAACCTCTTTTCAACGTATTGATTCTTTTCTACCATTGGCTGGGAGATTTCGGTTTTGCGGTGATCGCGCTCACGGTGGCGATCCGGATTTTGCTTTATCCGCTGGCCGCCAAGGCAATCCGCGTGCAAAAGGCGACCGCGCTCATCCAGCCCCAAATGAAAGATATTCAAAAAAAATATAAAGACGACAAAGAAAAACAAGCGCTGGAAATGATGGCGCTTTGGCGGGAAAACAAGATCAATCCGTTAAGCGGATTTTTGCTTCTGCTGGTGCAAATTCCGGTTTTGTGGGGGCTTTACCGCGTTTTCTGGGACGGCTTCAAGGGTGAATCGCTGGCGATGCTTTACGGGTTCGTTCCCAACCCCGGGTCGGTGGATCCGATGTTTTTGGATCACATCAACCTGGCGGCTTCGTTTCCGGCGTTTGCCGTTGCCGCCGGAGTTTTGCAATTTGTCCAGGCGAAAATGATGATGCCTTCCGTTCCCGCCGGCGACGGGAAAGAAAAAAGCCAGAGTGAACAGTTTGCGGAAATGATGCAAAAACAAACTCTTTACGTTTTTCCGGCGGTAACGGTGGCGATCTTTTGGGCGTTGCCGTCCGCACTGGGGCTTTATTGGATTGCTTCCGGGATTTTTTCCGTCGGCCAGCAATATTATATTTTGAAAAAAAACGGTAAAAATTGATAAAAAATATGAACGACAAAAAAATCACCCCCGAAGAAATCAAAAAAATCGCGCGGGATTTGCTGGCAAAAATTGATGCCGGTGCGGAAATTACCGTCAATGCCTCCCCTGCCGGCGCCATGGAGGTGGAAATTAAAACCAACGACGCGGCGGCGATTATCGGTCCCAACGGGGAAACCTTGCAGGCGCTCCGGCATCTTTTGCGGGTGATGGCGCGCAAAATTACCGGTGAAACGGTTTTTATTGATGTGGACGTTAACGGTTATTTAAAAAAAAGAAAAGATTATTTGCGCCAGCTGGCGCTTTCGACTGCCGATGACGCGGTATTGAAAAACAAAGAAATTTCCCTGCCGCCGATGAATTCTTACGAGCGGCGGATTGTGCACATGGAGTTGTCCGCGCGCCGCGATGTGGCCACCGAAAGCCGCGGGTGCGACGCCGACCGGCGGGTGGTGGTCAAGCCCGCTTAACCGTTTTTAAAAGTGAAAAATCCGCGTTTTTCAAGCGCGGATTTTTTGTTCTTTGTTTTCGGCGAGGATTTATCCGGGGGTTGTTCCCTCCGCCGCCACCGGTCCGCCGCTGTTTGCGGGCGGAATTTCCTTGGATGGGCCGCCGCCGCGATTGGCGATTTCCGGTGGCACCGCCGTCTTGACGGCCGCTTGCGCCGTGTTTTTTCGCCCTTCTTCTTTTGCCCGCTTAATTTTTTCCAGTTCTTCGGGGTTGGTGGTGATGATTTGGTCTTCAACATAAGAGGCGACCACTTTCATGGCCACGTGTTTTTGTCCGGCAAAAAACAGCCCCTCCCCGATTTCCGCTTCCAGCAAGAGCCCCTTTTCCCTGTCGGTGAGATTAAAAGTTTTTTGCACCACGTCAATCGTCGCCGGCGATTGTTTAAGCAGGATTTGAATGGAAGAGTTGGTGATGATCGGCTGGCCGTAGTTTGAGCGCATAAAGTCGGCGACATCCTGGGTGATGGTGCTCACTCCGAGCCAGTATTTTCTCGCCCGCTTGCACAAGCCATATAGAAACGAGGCGCCGTCCTCGCTTTGCATCAGCACCCAGGCCTCGTCCACCACCAGGATCCGCTTGCGCGATTTGGAGCGCACCTTGTTCCAGATATAATGCATAATAATATACATTGCCGAGGTGCGGAATTCATTTTCCATGTCGCGGATGCCGAAAACCACCAGCGGCTTGTCCATTGAGATGTTGGTTGGCTGGTTGAAAAAATCCGCGTATGTTCCCTGGGTGAATTTGCGGATGCGCCGCACCAGCGAATCGGCGCCTTCCATTCCTTCCAAAACCGATTCCAGGTCCTGCATCAGCGGTGTGCGCCCGGCCCATAATTTGGGGTCGGTTTGCGGCGTGATGTCTTTGGCGGCGTAGACTTCGGTGAGCGCCCGGTCAATGATTGCGTCTTCCTCGGGGGTCATTCCTCCCAGAAGGATGCGCACCAGCCCGACGATGTTGATGATGTTGGAGCGGATGACGTCGGCGGGATTTTCGTCTTCCCGCGGATCGGGCAAGTCAAACGGGTTGATGTGGAACGGCGACGACAAAGAAACGTTCAAAAACGAGCCCCCCGTGGCTTCGGCCAGAGTTTTAAACTCGTTTTCCGGATCAACCACGATGGCGTCCACCCCCATCATCATTGATCTCAAAATTTCCAGTTTGACGGTGTAGCTTTTTCCGGAACCGGATTTGGCGAAAATCACGCTGTTGGCGTTTTCCATTGAAAAACGGTCAAAGAGGATCAGCGAATTGTTGTGCAGGTTGGTGCCGTAGAGTATGCCTTCATTGGCGGAAAGGTCAAAAGAAACGAAAGGAAACGTTGAAGACAGCGGGCTGGTGTTCATCGGCGTGTAGGTTTGTATCCGGTCAATTCCGTAGGGACAGGTGGAAACGAAACCCTCTTTTTGCTGGTAGAGCGACGGCTTGATATAGATCAGTTTTGATTCCAAGATTGACCGCAGAGTGGTCTCAACATCCCGCAGTTTTGCCAGATCTTTTTCGTAGACGGTAAGATAAATGCCCAGTCTAAACATCCTTTCCGTGGAGGTCTGCAGTTTGTCGCGCAGTCCTTCCAAATCTTGATAAGCGATTTCCAGCGCCGGATCGCGTACCAGCCCCTTTTCCTGCCGTTCCATAATTTCGGCTTGGACTTCGGTGAGTTTCCGGCGCAATTGTTTCAACGTGGTGCCGGTGTCAATGGGGTGGATATGGAAAGATACGTCCATGGGGGTGTCCAGGTTGATCACCGGCGTGAACCATCCGGAATTCAAATAGCGAGGATAGGAAAAGATGAAAAACGATTTGCCGCACCGCTCCCCGATCTTGAAATGATCCGACGCCAAAACAATTGACGACGGCGCGATAATGTCCCGGATGTTGATGGTTTTCATTTGCAGTTCCTGGCCCGGCAATTCCATCCGCTTCTTTTTTTTGGACGACGAGAATAAAGCCATGTTTCAATTTTAAACTTCTATTGAATTAACTCCGGGGGGATTTCCGGATAGTAGCCGCGTTCCGAATCTTCAAGATGGTATGTGCTCCACAAAAATTCGGCGATTTCCAAGCTGTTTAGCGGCACGCACTGCAAGCCGCAACGGCGGAGGCCCAGCGCCACGAATTCCATTCTTTGCGCCAGCTGGGTTTTGCTCTGTCCAAATTGCTCCTGCGCCGCCCGCGCGATTTTTTCGCGGTTGGCCGCCGCGTCTTTACCGCCTGCGCCCGCCAAATTGGGAAGCATTATTGGCTGGAAGGGCACGATCACATAGAAGGTCTTGTTCATAATCGTGCCTCCCGAAACAATCTCGTTGATGAAATTCCGGTATTCCACGATTTGGGTGCGCAAAAGGTCGTTGATCTGGCGCGTTTCCAGATCGCGCAGTTTGTCCAGATAACTGGTGATGTTTAGCTTGCGGCTTTGCACCAGAATTTGCAGAGAAAAATCCAGAGAATTCAAAAAATTCTGGTATTGGCCGATGACGGCGTTTTGTTCTTCTTCGGCCATCAGGGCGAAATTGATGGAATTTACCATGATTATCCCCCGCAGGCTCTTGTTTTTCAGCACCAAAATGCCGTCTTTGATCTGATCAATTTCCAAAAATTGCTGAGTTGAAAGAATCGCCATGTTTCAAATTTTTAATTTTCTATGCGGTTTCCATATAGTCGCGGATGCGCCGCCAGTTGTTTTTTTTCGGCGAAGACGCGATTTTGACCGTGGTGGGGGCTTTTTGCAAGGTAATGGTCCCCCGGTCCACCACGCGCTGGTTGGGAAGATTGAAGCCCTGCCACAAAAATATCCGCGGCGCCATCGCAAAGGCCGCGTAATGCTGGAGCACTTTAACGATGTCAACGCCGTCAATTTTTATGAATGCCAGTGCGCCGGCGATTCCGCCCACGATAATAATCAGCGCCAGCGCCATCGGCATGCTCGCCTTGCCGACGGTAAAATAGATCAAAAACGATATCGTCACGCCGATGCCGACGAACACGAACTGCTTGAAAGTGAGCGGCCCCACGATCTTGGACTCCATCTCAATGAATTGCGGAATGGTGAAATTCATAACAAAAAATCAAAACCTAAAATTCAATGATTTGATATTGTTATTATATCACAGTTTTCTTTTTTGCCGCAAAATTTTTCCAATCAAAAAACCGCCGAATTTCCGGCGGTTTTGAAATTATTTCACCTCCACGCCGAATTTTTTGATTTGCGCGGGCAGAGAAAGCCAGCGATGAGCGGAAAAACAACAAATCCGCTGGCCTGATTATTTTTACGGGGATCCGATATTGTTCTTTAAGAATCTTTGGAACCCGGGTATTCTTATTGTAAAGTCAGGTTGCAATTTGCGGTGTTTTTGCTTAAAAACGGCAAGATGAGAGATTTTTGTCCAACCAAAAACAAAACTTGCTTTATCTTTTAGTTGAACTATAATCAAACTATATCTAAAATCCAGGTAAAAATATGCTTTACAAAAGGGAAATTGTTGGCGAAATTTTAAAAACCATTGATCTTGACGAAATAATCGTTTTGCACGGGGCCCGCCAAGTGGGGAAAACTTCAATTATGGCGTGGCTGGAAAATCATCTGTCCGAATCAAAAAAGAAATGCTACTACATTGATCTTGAAGATTCAAGATATAAGAAAATTCTTGATGCCGGCACCGATGGATTCATAACCCTCTTGAAAGAGGAGGGGCGCTTCCCTGCTCATGGGGACAGGGTGGCGGTTTTCATAGACGAAATTCAATATCTCCAAAATCCTTCGGAGTTTTTGAAATTGGTCGCCGATCATCACAAAAACATCAAGTTGATTGTTTCCGGATCGTCCAGCTTTGGCATTAAAAGCAAATTTAAAGACTCTTTGGCCGGAAGAACGTTTAATTTTGAAATTTTCAATCTGTCCTTTTTGGAATATTTGGAGTTTAAAAATTATTATTACGACCCAGCGGCGGCCGCTACCGAAAAGAAAATTTCCGAATTGAAATCATTTTACAAAGAATATGTTCTCTTCGGAGGATATCCCAAGATTACGCTCACGGATGAAATTGATTTAAAGGAAAAGCGGCTTTGGCAAATTATTGACACTTATGTGAAAAAAGACATTGCCGAAATCGGCGGAATCGGCAACGTGGAAAGCTTCAACAAGCTTTTGGAAGTGCTGGCCGCGCAGGGCGGGCAATTGGTCAATACCAACGAATTGGCCGCGACCTGCAAATTGGCGAGGGCGACCGTGGAGAAATATCTGTTTATTCTGGAAGAAACCTACATCATCAAATTGGTCAGGCCGTATAGCGGCAATATCCGCAGCGAAATTTCCAAAATGCCGAAAGTGTTTTTCTATGACACCGGAATTATGCAAATGCTTTGGCTCAAAAGCTTGCAAAAAGAAATCATCGGCAATGTTTTTGAAACCAGCATCTTTGCCGAATTGGCCAAAGCGCGCGGCCGGCAAAATATTTATTATTGGCGCACAAAAGATAAAAAAGAAATTGATTTTATCGTCAAGGACAAAAACATAATCTTGCCCATTGAGGCCAAGCTCAATTTCAGCCGGGCGGATTTAACCCCAATCAACTATTTTTCGGAGCACTACAAACCGGGAAAATATATTATCGCCGGCTTTGACGGCAAAAAGACCCAAAAAGAGCATCGCTACCCCTGGGAGATGATTTAGATCTGGGATAAATGTTGCGATTGGATCTATTTCACCTCCACGCCGAATTTTTTAATTTGCGCGGGCAGAGAAAACCAACGATTGTTGAAATCCGCTTCGCTTAAAATGTGAGTTTCCAGTTTGACGTCAATTTGTTTTGCCCACCACGCGACGCGGTCTATCTTTTGCCGGTCGAATTTTTTACTTGAATCCAAAATTACCGCCACATCAATATCGCTATCAATATGCGGCCGGTTTTTGGCATAGGAACCGAACAAAATCACTCGTTTTACCGGCAGACCCTCGGTGATTAATTTTTCCTTTAATTTGCCGATTGCCGTTTTCACATAGGCCGCCGGCAATTTTTTTCTTACTGCTTTAATAGCCATATATAAAATTGGTTGATTTTTTTGAGCCAATCCGCAGTGTATTTTGCGGTGGCAACTTTATAAAATTCCATTTTTTCTTCCGGGTATCGTCCCTCAATATTGAATTTGTTGACTGTTGCCAAAAATTCTTGCCGTTCGGGCTCCAATTCTATTCTTGCCATACCCGCCAAATAAAGCAAGTCGTGAGAGTGGGGCGCGTGATTGTTGGTTATGTCAACAATTATCCCTTTAAAATATTTTTCCAGCGCCAAATGCCCGCAAAACAGCGCGTGACCATAATATTTTTTGGCGAAAATATCATTTGCCAAATTCAATGATTCTTTTGATCCTTTCAACCAAAACGCAACAATTTTTTCTTTTGATGATTTTTCCATGCTTTTGGGTTGACTTAAATATACAATAATTTATTGATTTATTCAAAATTAAGAAAATAAAGGAAATTGTTCAATGCTTTCCGCGATTCCGGACAAACAATGAATTTTTACCGCCGCCAAATTTTTTAACAATTCCCGTGCTTGCAATTCTTTGTCAGGGTCTAACCCCCGCGATTATCCCGCGGATTACCTCGGGACAAGCGCGAGGGATAGACCATCAAATGATATAAAAAAAGGTAAGAACAATCCTGAATTGTCCTTACCATTTGTTGAGAATACTTGCATCCCGTGCTTTTTTGGTGTCACCTCCTTCAATAATAATCTTTTTCGCTGCTTGTTCGCCTTCTCGTCTTTCTGTCAGAAGAATTGCATCAAGGGCCTTTTCTTTGTTGCCATCAAAATCGGGGGCAAGGTCCTCGATATTTTTCTTCAAATTTTCAGCGTTACTATTTCTGGCTTCGTTGATGCGTTCTTGCTCGAATTTTGCCCTTGCTGCTTTTATCTCGTCGGGGTTTCTTTGGACCTCGGCAGACATCCTCCTCAATATGGATGCAATGGCAAAATTTTTAATTCTCCCGCCTCCAGAAAGAAGTAGTAGTCCTTCTTTTTTTGCCAGAGATTCTCCGTCCTGAATGTCCAACGATCCAATAATCTTTTTCATAAACCCTTCTATAATAATGGAAGGGTTGCCAACCAACGCCTCGCTCTCATTGTCGTGGACTACTTCAGGAAGATATTGGTTAATTATTCCCACCCACCCGTGCATGATTTCTGTGGGGTTTAGTTCTCTTACCCCGCGCCTTACCGCCGCTGGAACAAGCAGAGGCATATAGGCGAAATAGATTTTTACTCGCACAGTGGATTTGTCTTTTGTGGTTATATCATCCATCTTTGCTTCGCCCTCGACTCTTTCCACGCGATAACGCCCCCATGTCAAGATTGGCCAAAGTTGGATGGCAAATCTTTTGAGGGTTATGGCGTTAGTCGTCTCCTGCAGTATTTTTGCATAACCTATTTCATATTTATTTTCATCTCCATATTCGAAAGTTGTCCAAACCACCCTATAGCCAATTAATATGGCTAAAAGGGCTAGGCACGTTGTTCCTATGAGAATATTTTTGGCAAACTCTATTTGCAATTCATTTCTTTGCATAAATCCGGGCATATGGCGGATATTGTCAGCTTGCCAAAATCCCCAGGGTATACCACAGAATGTCGCCAAAACAAGGACGATTGCGACAATCTGCAACAATATTTGCAGGTAATATAAATACCCGAAAGAAACTTTTGAGTTTTCATCTGTCTTACCGAGTTCAATTATTGCGTCGGTAGTTCCCATCAACATTCACTCTCCTTTGCTTTTGATGTTTGTAAAGAGCAGTTGGATTTTAGAATTTATTTTAATTTTTGTCAACCTTGACAAAATTATAGAAATATGCTAAACTGCAACCAGCAAAGGAGGAAGAAAATGGGGAAAATAACGAGCGCGATCATCATTGCGCTCATCGCAGGCGCCTATGTAGGCCTTTGCACGGGCGCGAATATCCTTCTGATCCTCTTTTCTGTTGGATTTCTAATTTTTTGGTTGGTGGTAAAGCCGGTCAAAAAAGAGAAGGAAAAAGAAGACCCTCTAAAAGATCTTAAAGAGAGGGTGGAGGCTCTTGAGGATAAGGAATGAGTTGCCGATGGCAACTCTCTTTTTTATTCATCCGCCAAAATACCCCGGACTCTGCTCCGGGGTATTTTGTTTTGGCCAATCAGGGCGTCAAATATCCGGCATTCTGGGCGTGTCGCCGAAACCATCTGGCATATTGACGGACGAAGACGGCGCGGATGAAGATGACACGGATTGCGTGGGTGCGGATGAAGCCTGAGCGGGTGACGAGGAAGATCGTGTTCTGAAATTACTAAAAGTTTTGGGTAGAGCTTCAGCCCTTGAGGTAATACCCTTATCTAGCCTTCCCCTTGCTTCTTTGGTCATTTTCCTGCCTATGTTGGCGATTGGTTTCAGGCTACCGGTCAATTTTTCCGTTATTTTGCCGCTGATTTGCGGGATTGTTCCGGCGACTATCGCGTCCGCAGTCATCATATAAATGCAAATCATAAACCAATACAACGTGTCTTGGCGCAAAAATATATTATAGGTTCCCCCCAAACTCACATAGCCGGTGGAAATATCCGGCAACAATGATTTCAGAGTGCTTAACCCCAATGTTAGCAAGAATAAAGTCATTGGTCCGGCGATTGACCAGCCGATGAGCCACTTGAACCAATCGGAAAACATTCTATTGGTTTGTGGGAGAACGCTGGCCAAAATTGCCAACGGAGCGAGCACTGCTAAAATCTGGATCATAAAAACGCGCGTGATGAAAAATATCGCGTAGGAGAACATCAGCCCGCTTAAAATCTCCCCCACCAATACTTGGACCAAATAATAAGGTATCGTTGTGAGCCAATAACTGTTGCCCAAAACTATGGCGATTATTCTCACGGCGTTTGCCAGGCTTCCGAGCGGTACTGCCGCCGCAAGGGAATTAACAGAGTACTCCATCATTAACAACGCGCCGCTTTGTATCAAGCCGTGGGCGAATTCTTTGCAGCTGTCCAAAATGATGGTTTGCTGGCCGACAATCAGGCTTGGGGTGGCGATGTTGGAAACATCAACCAGCATTTTGACAAATAACGGACTGAAATGGATCAAGAGGGCAATAATAAAAAATTTGGGC
>Ga0208822_1002786_pt1 | contig 10917 bp, 9 predicted proteins | sample AD_STIC08_MetaG_FD_184435 | JGI IMG/M metagenome (GOLD analysis project Ga0208822, IMG submission 184435) | Active sludge microbial communities of municipal wastewater-treating anaerobic digesters from USA - AD_STIC08_MetaG (SPAdes) (version 2) | ecosystem: Engineered > Bioreactor > Anaerobic >...
TGCAGCTCGATGGGCTACTACGCGCAGTCGGTCGGCGGCCACCTCTCCATGCTGCGCGCGGCCCGGCCGGTGCCCGAGGTGCTGGGCGATGCGCAGTCCGATGCGGTGCTGAAGGAGCGGCTGGCGTTGAGCCAGCGCATGCGTGATTTCGCGGTCAGCGAGCTCAGGTTGCCCGACAACGCCAGCTACCGCCGCTTCGCCGACCTGAAGCGGCCGGCCGCGGTGTGGAACGTGGTGGCAGCGCCCGAACTCGGTCTGCAGCTGAAGACCTGGTGCTACCCGATCATGGGCTGCGCCGGCTACCGCGGTTATTTCGACCGCGACGAGGCCGAGTCCTATGCCACCGCTTTGCGCGAGGAGAAGCTCGAAGTCAGCGTCTACGGCGTGCCGGCCTATTCGACGCTCGGCCGCTTGCCGGGCGACTGGATGGCCGACCCGCTGCTCAACACCTTCATCCAGTGGCCCGAGGGCGAGCTGGCGCGGCTGATCTTCCACGAGATCTCGCACCAGGTGGCCTACGCGGCCGACGACACCGAGTTCAACGAATCCTTCGCCACCGCCGTCGAGCGCATCGGCGGCGCGCGCTGGCTGGCCGCGCACGCTTCGGCGCAGGCGCGCGAGGAGTACGCTCGCTTCGACGGCCGCCGGCAGGATTTCCGCGCGCTGACCATGGCCTGGCGCGACAAGCTCGACGCGCTGTACCGCTCGAACGCGAGCGACGCCGACAAGCGCGAGCGCAAGGCGGCGTTGATGGCGCAGCTGCGCGCCGAGTACGAGTCGATGAAGGCGCAGCGCTGGGGCGGGTTTTCCGGGTATGACGGCTGGTTCGCGCGCGCCAACAATGCCTCGTTCGGCGTGCTCGCCGCCTACAACGCCCTGGTGCCCGACTTCGAGCGGCTGTTCGAGCGCAGCGGCCGCGACTTCGAGCGCTTCTATGCCGAGGTGCGTCGCCTGGCCGACATGCCCAAGGCGCAGCGGCGCGCCTCACTGGCTTCCACTGGAGACTGACCGATGCCCGACATCCGCATCCACCGCAAACATGCCCTCGGCCTGAGCAAGGCACGCGAGGTCGCCTGGAAATGGGCCGAGCAGGTGGAACAGAAGTTCGACATGGAATGCACCGTCGTCGAGGGCGAGACGAGCGACACGGTGGAGTTCACGCGCTCTGGCGTGAACGGCCGCCTGATCGTGGCGGCCGACCACTTCGACCTGGACGCCAAGCTCGGCTTCCTGCTCGGCGCCTTCAGCAAGACGATCGAGGGCGAGATCGAGAAGAACCTCGACGAGCTGCTGGCCAAGAGCGGCAAGGCGGCGGCGAAGAAGGCCGCCACGAAGAAGAAGTAGCCGCCGCTATTCCTTCAGGCCCTCGATCAGGTCGACGTATTCCTGCATCGCCTCGTCGGCCGACTTGCCCTTCAGTTCGTTCCAGGCGTCCCACTTGGCGCGGCCGACCATGTCGGTGAAGCCGGGGCGCTTGCCGTCCACGTCACCGCCGCTGGCCTGCTTGTACAGCGCATAGATCTTCAGCAGCGTCTGGTTGTCGGGCTTCTCGGGCAGGTTCTTCGAGTCGGCCACGGCCTTCTCGAAGCGCTTCTTGAGGTCGGACATGGGAGCGTCTCCTGTGGGTGAAAATGGGCATTGACGGTGCGGATGTTACCCAGCATCTTGGCCGATTCGAAAAACGCCCCGAGGAGACCCCCGATGTCGCAATCCGTCGAGCGCATGTCGCGCGTGGACACCGCGTGGCTGCGCATGGACAACGACGTCAACCTCATGATGATCGTCGGGGTCTGGCTGCTGCAACCGGGCATCACCCACGCGGCATTGACGCAGCGCATCGAGGACAAGCTGCTCAAGTACGGCCGTTTCCGCCAGAAGGTGGTGCAGGACGCGATGGGTGCCAGCTGGGTCGACGACGAACATTTCGACATCGGGCGGCACGTGGTGCGCGAGTCGCTCGAGCCGCGCTCGGGGCAGTCGATGCGCGATGCCCTGCAGGAGCGCGCCGGCGAACTCGCCACCACGCCCTTCGACCCGCGCCACCCGCTGTGGCAGTTCCACCTGATCGAGCACTACGACGGCGGCAGCGCCATGCTCGCCCGCGTGCACCACTGCATCGGCGACGGCATCGCGCTGATCTCGGTGGTGATGTCGATCACCGACGGCGGCATGGATCCGCCGCAGCGCAAGAAGCGCGAGCAGCCCGATGAGGCGCATGAGGAGGACTGGCTGTCCGACGCCGTGCTCAAGCCCTTGACCGACATCACCATCAAGGCGATCGGCATGTACGGCAGCGGCGTGGCCAAGTCGATGGAGGTGCTGGCCCACCCGCAACAGCCGCTGCTCGGCTCGCTCGATGTGGCACGCATGGGCTACCAGGTGGTCAGCGACGCGGCGGCCCTGCTGCTGATGCCGGACGATTCGCCCACCTCGCTCAAGGGCAAGCCGATCGGCAAGAAGATCGTCGCCTGGAGCGAGCCGATGCCGCTGGATCGCGTCAAGACGGTCGGCAAGGGCCTGGGCTGCTCCATCAACGACGTGCTGTTGGCCTGCGTGGCCGGCGCCATCGGCGGCTACCTGCTCGAACAGGGCGACGATCCGTCGGGCAAGGAGATCCGCGCGATGGTGCCGGTGAACCTGCGCCCGCTCGAAGAAGCCTGGAAGCTGGGCAACCGCTTCGGCCTCGCACCGCTGGTGCTGCCCATCGGCCTCGACAACCCGGTGGAGCGGGTCTACGCCGTGCGCCGCCGAATGAACGAGCTCAAGGGCAGCTACCAGCCCCTGCTCGCCTTCGCGGTGCTGGCCGTGGCCGGGCTGACCATCAAGCCGGTGCAGGACGCGATGCTCGGCCTGTTCGCCAAGAAGACCACCGCGGTGATGACCAACGTGCCCGGTCCGGCGCAGCCGCTCAAGCTGTGCGGCGCCACGCTCAGGCAGAACATGTTCTGGGTGCCCGCCTCGGGCGAGGTGGGGCTGGGCGTGAGCATCCTGACCTACAACGGCGGCGTGCAGTTCGGGCTGATCAGCGACGCGCAGCTGTGCCCGCATCCGCAGAAGATCATCGACCGTTTCGAACCCGAGTTCGAGAAGCTGCTGCTGCTGACGCTGATGCTGCCCTGGAACTGAAGCCGGCGCGGCCAACCGAGGGCAGGGTTCGTCCGACTCGATGCAGTCTCACGCTGTTTCCCAGGCCGAAACGCCGGCGGTCCGCCTCGGCCGGCCGCTGTTGCTGCTGAACCTGCTGCTGCTGGCGCTGGTGGTTGCGCTCGTCGTGCTCTCGCAGACGGCCAGCCGGCGGAACTTCGTGGAGCGCGCCTCGGTCGCCACCGAGAATCTGTCCACCACCCTGACACAGGCCATCGAGGCCGAGATCGATCGCGTCGACATCGGCCTGCGCAACGTGCTGCTCGATCTCGAGTCCGAACATGCCGTCGGCAAACTGGATCCCGCTCATGTCGAGTCGCTGCTCGGGCAGCAGCTCGAACTGCTGCCGCAGCTGGAGAGCCTGCGCATCGCCGATGCACAGGGCGTGGTGCGCTATGGCCGCGGGGTCGAGGCCGCCGGGCATGTCGAGATCGGCGATCGTGCGTTCTTTGTCGGGGCGCGTGACGCCGGCCCCATGGGGCCCGTGGTCGCGGGGCCGGTGCTGGCACGAGTCAGCAAGAAGTGGGTGGTCGTGGTGGCGCGCGCCTGGCGAGCCCAGGGAGGGGCGTTCAGAGGCGTGGTCTACGCCAACTTGACGGCCGAGCGTTTCGGGCGGCTGCTCGATGGCGTGGACCTCGGCCGGCACGGCGCGATCTCGGTGCGCGGCAGCGATCTTGGGCTGGTGGCGCGGCGCATCGCGAATGCGGGGGCACCGGCGGAGATCGGGTCGACCGCGGTTTCGGCCGAACTGGCACGGGCGCTGGTCGAGAAGCCGAACGGGGGCAGCTACGTCGCGCGCACGGCGATGGACGGCATCGAGCGTGCCAACGCCTACCGCCGGGCCGGCCGGCACCCGCTGCTCGTCATCGTCGGGCTGTCGACCGACGACTTCCTCGGGCCGTGGCGAGTGCAGACCACGGAAGTGACGGCGCTGGCGGTGCTGGTGACGCTGGCGCTGGCCATGGGCTCGACGCTCTTGTACCGCGCCTGGACCGCCGAAGCGCGCTCGAGCCTGGCGCTGATCCGCGAGGGTGAGCGTTACCGCGCCCTGCTGCGTTCGGCCGGCGACGGCATGCACGTGATCGATCGTGCCGGGCGGCTGGTGGAAATGAGCGAGTCCTTCGCCGCGCTGCTCGGCTACCGCCGCGAAGAATTGCTCACCCAGCATGTCTCGTTCTGGGCGCCGGACATCGGTCTGCCCGAGATCGACCGGCGCATGAAGGCCTTCGAGATCGGCACCACCGAGCGCATCAGCTCGCGGCACCGCCGCAAGGACGGCAGCAGCATCGAGGTCGAGATCATCTGCCTGGGGGTGCGCATCGACGGCGAGGAACTGCTGTACTGCTCGTCGCGCGACGTCACCGAGCGCAAGGCGCAGGCGCGCGAGCTCGAGCAGTACCGCCACCACCTCGAGGCGTTGGTCGCCGAGCGCACCGAACAGTGGCGAGTCTCGGAGCAGCGCTTTCGCGCGCTGGTGGAACAGTCTCTGGTCGGCGTGTTCGTGCAGGTGCACGACCAGCTGCGATTCGTGAATCCGGGTTTCGCCACGATGTTCGGCTACGACTCGCCCGAGGAGATGATCGGCCGCATGCCGGCGCACACCGTGGTGGCGCCGGAAGACCGCGAGCGCGTTCGCGACATCGGCCGGCGCATCGTCTCGGGCCAGGACCGCATCACCAAGCTGTCGTTCACCGGCATGCGGCGCGACGGTACGCGGGTTTCGATCGAGGCCTACGGCTGCCCGATCGAGGACGATGGCGGCCCGGCGGCGGTCGGCCTGCTGCTGGACGTCACTGCGCAGCGCCAGGCCGAGGCCGAGCGCGCTGCCGCGCTGTTGCGCGAACAGGGCCTGCGCAACGCGGCCGAGCAGCAGGCGAGCTCGCTGCGCGAACTGCTCGAGCAGCGCGAGGAGTTCGTGCGCGTGCTGGCCCACGAGGTGCGCCAGCCGCTGAACAACGCGTCGGCGGCGCTGCAGAGTGCTGCGGCCGGCTTGATCACCGATGGCAGCGGCGACCGCGCCGGCGCCGCGCAGCGCATTGCGCGGGCGCAGTCGGTGATCGGCCAGATCGTCGCCAGCCTCGACAACACGCTGGCCTCCACCGCGCTGCTGGCCAGCACGCGGCAGATCGACGCGCGCGACGCCGACGTCGGCGCACTCATCGACCTGAGCCTGGGCGACCTGGATGCGGCGCAGCGCCCGCGCGTGCGCGTCGAGCGGATCTCATCGACGCGCACCGCGAGCATGGACATCGGCCTGATGCGCTTGGCGCTGCGCAACGTGCTCGGTAACGCGCTGGCCTATTCGAACGCCGGCAGCGAAGTGATCCTGCGCGTGATCGACAGCGACGAGCCGCTGGCGCTGGTGTTCCAGGTCGCGGACCTCGGCCCGGGCATCGCCGAAGAGCTGCTGCCGCGCCTGTTCCAGCGCGGCGAGCGAGGCGCCCATGGACTGCCGGGGCACGGCATCGGGCTGCACGTGGTGCGGCGAGTGATGGAGCTGCACGGCGGCAACGTCGACGTGCTGCGCCACCAGCCGCACGGCACGGTGTTCAGGCTGTGGCTGCCGCAGGGGCAGTAGCGCTCGCCTGGGCGGCTCAGGCGCTGCGCAGCGGCCCGCGGAACACGTAGCCCACGCGCGACAGCGCTTGCAGCGGCACCGGGCTGGCCGTGGCGCGCTCGATGCGACGGCGCAGCCGGTAGATGATGGCGCTGAGCGTGTTGTCGGGCTCTTCGGTGACCGGCCTGCCCAGGTGATGGCACAGCGACTCGCGCGTCACCGCCTGGCCTTCGGCCTGCACGAAACGCTCCATCACCGCGAGGTCGAGATCACTCAGATCGATGCGCACGCCGTCGGGCGCGATCAGGCGGCCGGCCTGCCGGTCGAGCAGCCACTCGCCGGAACTGCCGCTGTACGAGGCCACGCGCCGGTGCACCGCGCGGATCGCCACGACCACCTGGTCGAAGCTGGCCGGTTTGGACAGGTGCATGTCGGCACCGGCATCGACGACCGACGAGAACACGTCGGGCGCAAGGCGGCCGGAGACGACCAGCAGCCCGGCCTGCGTGCGCCGGCGCAGGATGCGGATCAGCTCGACGCCGTCCACGCCCGGCAGCATCAGGTCGAGGATGTAGAAGTTGAACGAGAAGGGCGAGGTGTGCGCGAGCAGCTCGTTGCTGTCGCCGAAAGTCGACACCTCGATCTCCAGGCCGCGCAGGTGGGCGGCGAGGTACTCGCGGTACTCGGGGTCGTCATCGACCAGTGCGAGCGTGCGGGGCAGCGGAGAGGCGTTGGTATGGGGCATGTCAGCGTGTCGACGGGAGCATCAAAAAATTCTAGCGATCGAATGGACCGAATCGAAGCGTATTGCTACCTGTTCAAGGTCGATTGAGATGCCGACATCGCCCCTTGTACTCACAAGTGATCAACCTGAGTTTGCGTTGGGTCACTTGTCACGCCGCCGTCAGCCGACGAGCGCGGCTGACGCGCCGATGCGTGGCCCGCGCATGGGCCAGCCAGCCTCGCCTTTGCCAGCGCGCGGCCATCAGCAGGCCGCGCAGCCACTCGTCGGCCGTGTAGGCAATCCACACGCCGACCAGGCCGAGCCCGAAGTGCACGCCCAGCAGCCAGGCGCCGCCGGCCATCACCAGCAGCATCGACAGGCTGCCCGCCGCCACCGGGTAGCGCGCGTCGCCGGTGGCGCGCAGGGCGTTGATGACGACCAGGTTGAAGACGCGCCCCGGCTCGAGCAGCACGGCGATCCACAGGAGCTTCGAGCCCCACGACACCACCTGTGCGTCACGGGTGAACAGCGGCAGCGTCCAGGGCGCGCTCAGCGCGGCGGCGAGTGCGCCGAAGGTGCCGACGGCCAGGCCCCAGCGCATGCTCCGGTGCACCAGCCGGTCCGCCTCGTGCAGGCGGCCCGAGCCGATCAGGTGGCCGACGAGGATCTCGCTCGCAAAGCCGACCGCCACGCCGAACAGCAGCACGAAGTGCTGGATCTGCAGGGTGTAGCTCTGCGCGGCCAGCTCGGGCACTCCCATGCGCGCCGCCATCGCCACGGTGACCATCATCGCCAGGCGCCAGGCGATGTTCTCCGCCGCTCCGGGCAGCCCGATGTGCAGCACCGGCGCGAGCCGTTCATGGCGGATGACCCACCAGTCGCGACGCGTCGGCACGATGGCCAGCCGGCGCCGCCACAGCCACAGGTGCAGCACCAGGCCGAGCGCGCGGCTCGCGGCCAGAGCGATCGCGAAGCCCGGCAGGCCGAGCGCCGGAAGCGGCCCGCTGCCGTCCATCAGCGGCACGCACAGCAGCAGGTGCAGCGCGTGCATGGCCAGCATCACCAGCAGCGTGTCGCGGGCATGCAGGTGGGCGCGCATCACTGCGGCCATGCTGGCGTTGAAGGCGTCCAGCGCCAGCCCGATCGCCAGGTACTGCAGGAAAGGCTGTGCCAGCGGCAGCACCGCGTCGGGTGCGTTGAGCAGCCGCAGCAGGCCGCCGGCACCGGCAGCCACGCACAAGCCCGCCCCCAGCCCCAGCCAGCTGCTCGCGCCGAGCGCGGCGCGAGCCGAGGCGTCGGCCCCGGCCCGGTCGCCGGCGCCGAGCTGCTGCGTGATGACCACGCTGACGCCCATGCTGACGATGCGAAACAGCAGGAAGAAGGCCTGCTGCACGTGGTTGGACATCGCATAGGCGCCGGAGGCCGCATCGGACACGCGCGCGGCCAGCGCCAGGCCAGCCAGGCCGACCAGCGTGCCCAGCAGCAGCTCGGCGAACAGCGGCCAGGTGATCGCCACCAGCCCGGGCCGGCCGGGCGCAGCACGCGGTGGGTTCATTCAGACGCGCTCGACCTTGACCGCGGCACGCAGCCAGGCCGGCTGCGCATCGCTGACCACCAGATCGAGTTCCTGCAGGCTGGCCACGGCGCTGGGCGCCACCACGTCGAGCTTGGTGGCGTCGGTCAGCACGATGCGGCGTGCGGCGCCTTCGACCATGGCGCGCTTGATCGCCGACTCTTGCGCATCGTGCGCCGTCAGCCCGGCACGCGGGTGCAGCGCGCAGGCGCCGAGGAAGGCGATGTCCGCGCGGTGCGCGCGCACCGTGGCCAGCGCAGCCTCGCCGACGAAGATGCGCGGCGCCGGCAGCCAGTCGCCGCCGGCGAGCACCAGGCGGATCTGCGGCTCGTCGGAGACGGCCAGCGCCACGTCCAGAGAGTGCGTGATGACCGTCAGCGGGCGTGGCGAATCGGCAGCCTTGAGCTGCTGCACGAGCGCCAGCGTGGTCGTGCCGCCGTCGATGAACAGGCTGTCGTTGGCTTGCACGTGGCGTGCACCGGCCATCGCGATGGCGCGCTTGGCGCCGGTGAGCACGCCGGCACGCTGTGCGGTGGGCAGCACGGTGGCGTGCAGGGCCACGGCGCCGCCGTGGGTCTTGTGCACGAGGCCGCGGGCGGCGAGCTGGCGCAGGTCGCGCCGCACCGTGTCTTCGGAGACCGCGTACTCGGCGGCGAGCTGCGCCACCTCCACACGGCCAAACTCGCGCAGCGCCTGGGCGATGCGCTGCTGGCGCTCGGCGGCGAAGCGCGGCGGCTCGGCGGGGCGGGGTCGGGCGGTCACGTCGAGTTTGCTGGTTTGTGCACGAACGTGCAAATTACAGCACAATGCAGCACATGCAAGCAAGCGACTTGTCCCATCCCGCTGCCGCGCCGGCCTCCGGCGACGCGCTGCGTCCGTGGCACCGGGCGATCCGCGCGCAGTTCTTCGTGCTCGGCGGCGCCATGGGCGCCTGGGGTGCGCAGGTGCCCGCGGTGAAGCAGCAGTACGCCCTGGACGAGCAGTCGCTGTCGGTGGCCCTGCTCGCCGCAGCGGGCGGCGCCGTGCTGTGCCTGCTCACCGCCGGGGCGCTGGTGGCGCGCTTCGGCGTGCGCCGCTGCGTGCTGGTGGCCGGGATGCTGATGTGCGCGGCGCTCGTGGGCGTGCTGCTGTCTAGCCACTACGGCGTGCTGCTGTCGCTGATGCTGCTGCTCGGGGCGGCAAGTGCGCTGTTCGATGTCTCCATCAATTCCGACGGAAACCACCTCGAAGAGCAGGCGCGACGCAAGGTGATGAGCGGGCTGCATGCGATGTTCAGCCTGGGCGGCATGACCGGCGCGCTCGCCGCCGCTGGTCTGCACCGTGCCGGGCTGCCCGCACCGGCGCAGCTCGCCGGCAGCGCGCTGCTGCTGGTGCCGTTGCTGCTGTGGGCGGCAGCGCGCATGAGTTCGATCCGCTCGGACAGCGAGGAGTCGCCCGCACCGATTGCCTGGCCGCGCGGCGTGCTGCTGTGGATGGGCTTGCTCACCGCGCTGTGCATGGTCGCCGAAGGTTCGATGTACGACTGGAGCGCCTTGTTCGTGCAGCAGGAGCGCCACACCGACGCGGCCACCGGCGCACTCGGCTTCGCCGCCTTCAGCGCCGCAATGGCGATCGGCCGGCTGTTCGGCGACCGCGTGCGCGAACGCCTCAGCTCGACGGCGCTGTTGCGCCTGTCGGGGGCAGTGGCCGCGCTGGGCATGGCACTCGCGCTGACCGTGGCCGCGCCGTGGGCAGCGCTGCTGGGCTTCATGCTCGTCGGCCTGGGCCTGGCCAACGTGGTGCCGGTGCTGTTCGCCGCCGCTGCGCAGGTGCCCGGCGTGGCTGCGGCGCACGGCGTGGCCGCGGTGTCGTCGGTGGGCTACCTCGGCTTCATGGTCGGCCCGCCGCTGATCGGCGCGCTGGCGCGCTGGAGTTCGTTGACCACCGCGCTGTGGGCGGTGGCGCTGTTCGCCGTGCTGATGGCGGCGGCGGCGCGTGCGGTACTCACCCGCGCGCGTTGAACCGACTCAATCCTCGAGCTCGGCCTTCGCCATCTCGACGTCCAGCCGCTCCATGGCGTCGGCCGGGTCGAAGGCAGCCGCGTCGGCGTAGAGCTTCTCGGCTTCCTTCATCTTCTTGTCGCCCTCGAGCATGACCAGGCCGTTGGCGTATTCGACCATCGCGATCGCCGAGTTCGGGTTCAGCTTGAGCGCGGTCTTGTACATCAGCAGGCCCTGGTCCTTGCTGGCGCCCTGGGTGCGGCCGAGCAGCGAGCCCACCTTGTCGATCACCTCGGCGTGGAAGGCGCCCAGCGCGATGTGCGCGTCGGCATGGCGAGGCTGCAGCTTGATGGCGGTTTCCAGCGCGGTCTTCACCTTGCTGCCCAGGCCCTGCGCCAGCGCCTTGGCGACGCTGATGCCCTGGCTGTAGCGGCCCAGCGCGTAGGCCTGCCAGTAGTACGCGTTCGGGTTCTTCGGCTCCTCGGCCTGCTGGGCCTCGGCACGCTCGGAGACTTCCATGAACATCGCCAGGCGCGTCTTCTCGCTCTTCTCGAGGTAGTTGGCGTAGATGGACATTGCCTTGTTGGCCACCGTGATGCCGGCGCCGCCCGCCTTCAGGCCGGCGTCGTAGGCCTTCTGGAACTCGCCAGCATGGAACAGCGACCAGGCCGCCAGCACCTTGGCGTCGGTGGGCAGCGGCTCGGCATCGCCGCCGTGCAGGCGCGTCCACTTCTTCTTGAGCGCCGCGGCGTCGTAGGTGTAGTCAGAGGCGTCGTGCGGGAAGGCGGTCCATTTGGCCATGTTGGTGTCTCCTGGGTTTGCTGCAGCAGCGTCAGTTCTTGTTGTAGTGGCCCACCAGCGCGTGCAGGTGCTCGCGCTGCGAGGGCTCGAGGTAGGGGATCAGCAGGCTGAGCACGTGGAAGGCGCCGCGCATCAGCGC
>Ga0208822_1002816_pt1 | contig 10837 bp, 19 predicted proteins | sample AD_STIC08_MetaG_FD_184435 | JGI IMG/M metagenome (GOLD analysis project Ga0208822, IMG submission 184435) | Active sludge microbial communities of municipal wastewater-treating anaerobic digesters from USA - AD_STIC08_MetaG (SPAdes) (version 2) | ecosystem: Engineered > Bioreactor > Anaerobic >...
TTTGCCGGCCTCTCGGGGTCGGCTTTTCTTTTTCTGTAGCCATGCCAGAGATCAGATTCGAGGCTAAGCAAGAGACGTGCGCTGTCTTGGATGGGTATTGCTCGGCCACTGGCAGGTGCCGTACCGCGTTTATCAACAGCCTGCTTGACGAGTGGGCGGAAAAGAAGCTGCATGAAGCCAGAGTAGTGGTCAGGGTTGCCGACGGCAATCCGGGCTTGTCGGAGTCGCGTCGGAAAGGGGCTGCATGATGCGCGTCTTGGTTGCTTGCGAATTCTCCGGGCGCGTCCGCCAGGCGTTTCGCAACGCTGGGCATGATGCTTGGTCGTGCGATCTGTTCGAGGACTCAGAAGATGGCAGCCCGTTCCATGTGCGTGCGGATGCTGTCGAGATGGCTTATTTGCAGCAGTGGGATTTGATGATTGCGCATCCGCCATGCACGCATCTGGCCGTGAGCGGGGCGCGCCACTTTAACGAAAAGCGCAGGGACGGAAGGCAGCAGGCCGCGCTTGATTTTGTCCGCTCGCTGATGGATGCGCCAGTCGAGCGAATCGCAGTCGAGAACCCGGTATCGATCATAAGCACGGCGATTCGTCGCCCTGACCAGATCATCCAGCCGTGGCAGTTCGGACACGGCGAGACAAAAGCAACGTGTTTGTGGCTCAAGGGGCTTCCGAAGCTGACGCCGACGAAGATAGTTGAAGGCAGGTCGGCGGCAATCCATCGGATGCCGCAGACCGCCGACAGATGGAAAAAACGCAGCCGGACCTACGCAGGAATTGCGCAGGCGATGGCAGACCAATGGGGGAAATTATGAGCATTGAGGAATGCAAAGGCGCCGTTTGCGCCGCAAACCCGGAAGCAATCGCTGCGTTGCTCGACGGCAACGGCGAACTGGCTGCGGCGCTTGTCGTGCCTGAGAAGGACACGCAGGCGCTGATCGATCTGGCGAAGTACCAGCACCAGGTCTTGTCCGAAATCGCGGCGATCCTGGACGACAGCCAGGGCTTTGCCGAACTGATGCGCGAAACCATCCGCATCAAGTGCGGCTTTGTTTTGCGCGCGGCGGCCAAAGCAGGGCTTGCGCCGTGAGCGCCGGAAGCTGTGGCCCGGTTGATGGTGGCGACGCTGAAGCTATCGATTCGCCGCCAGTGACGCCAGAAAAGAACGCGCAGGAACTGACGATCTTGAGCGCTACACGCATCAGGTTTTGTCATACATCGCAAATCACGTGGACGACCGCAAGGGGTTTGTCGTGAGCGTCGGTAGCCATGGCCCGTTCGAGGCCGGTGACGTCGAGGCTTGCGAGTCGGAGTTCGATTCTCTCTGCATCGAAGTCGAGGCACTCAAGGCGGAGAACCGGCTGCTGAAAAGAGAGGTCCGGACGATGCTCGACACCATGCGGTGCGCCAGCGATGTTCTGACGAAACTGATTGAGGAAACGAAATGAAACCCGAAGAAATAGATCAGGAAATCAAGGACAAGGGTCTGACGGCGCCGCGTGTGACGCTTGAGGATATCGAGGAGAACATCGCCAGCGAGTATTACTTCACCGCTGCGAACGGAGTCAACGGAGAAATGGGGCTCGGCGGCGTGCCGTACGTATATGAAAATTCATTAAATCTTATCACGTTCTGCCTCCTCGTCCTGCGCAACGGATTCACCGTCACCGGAGAGTCGGCCTGTGTTAGCCCGGAAAACTTCGACGCTGAGCTTGGCCGGAAGATCGCACGGCAAAACGCCATCACCAAGGTCTGGCCGCTGATGGGTTACGCGCTCCGGGAGCGCCTTTTTCTACGGGAGGAAAAATGAGAGGGATTTCCGCACTGCTCGCCATTGCCGGGATATCCGCGGCATGGCACGACACCGGAAGAAACATGATGTCGTCTGGTGGAATGATTCTTTCCTTGCCGAATAAATACGAACGCGTCGGCAAAGGCGTTGCGCAGGCCAAGCGCGAGGCGATCAAGCTTCGCTGCCGGAAGGCTCACCGCCATGCACTGCCGGGGGAGCGCATCATGACCGAGGAAATCACTCGGCGCCCGAATGGCGCATACCTGATTGAGTCGGCGCCGAATCGCCGGCAATACCTTGCGGCAAAAGCGGCGCGCGAGATTGTCGAGCGCATCATGGCGCCGATAACGGCGGCCGTCGCAGGATACCGCGCGGAACTGGATCACGCTCTGAACGCGGACGCGGTTTATCTGGGGCCGGGCAAATGATCTATCCGTTTGCTCTGCCCGATGGTCCCATCCATTCGTTTCAGGCTCTGCCTGCACCACTTCCCGACTGCGTGCAGGCGCAACTCAAGGCGCTGTCGGCGAAGTGCGCCGGGCTGACCGGCGAGGAATTGCTGCATGCACAAACGCGGCTCAACGAGTACGCCGACAAGGTGCGAGACGTGCTCGGCGTTGAGTTTGTGCGGCGCGAGTTTTTGTTGGTACTGCGCGCGTGAAGCGCAAGGTCAAGACGTACCGGAAGAAGCTACGACTGCTGACCGGAATGCAGTGGGTGCGCTCGATCACTTTCGCGCAGAAACTGCGCGCGTTCGGACAGGTAGCGCTGTTTGTGTCTACCGGGAAGCGCGCATGAACTACGGCACGCACCCGCTTACCGTCGAAGGCTATCGAGAGCGGACCGCTGCCGATCTGCGCGGCATCCCGATTACCGCGCACGGCTACAAGTGTGCGGTCTGTAAGCGGGCGTGGAACAAGGGGACTGCCGGTCGAAAGAAGGAGGCCAGCGGTGGTTGGCGGTGCCCGGATTGCGTGGCTATTTCCAAAGTGGAAACAACCACCGAGCACGGCGCTGGAGCCAGCCTGAAATGACCGCAGCGCGCAAGAAATGGACGGACTTCGCGGCCAAGGCATCGACACAGCCCGCGCTGTTTGAAGCGCCTGAGCAGCCTCGCAGGCGCCGTGCCGGCACATGCAAGAAGCCGTCTATCCCTGAGCGGGACATTCAGCGCCAGATCCTTGCCGGTTTGCTTCTGCACCCCCTGGTCGCGCGCATCGAGCGTATCAATGTGATGGCGGGGCGGCTGTTCGGCAAGGACGGCAAGCCGTCGCGGTTCATGCGGTCGTGCGCCAAGGGGCGCGTCGATCTGGACGGGTTCAGCACGTCGGGCAAGGTCATTGCCATCGAGGTCAAGCGGCCGTCGACACGCAACAACCTCACCGAGGAGCAGCGGGCATACCTGGAGCAGGTGAAGCGGGCTGGCGGGCTGGCCGGCGTGGCGACGTGCTACGAAGAGGCGGCGGCGATTGTGGAGGGGCGAGGGTAATGGCCAGAGCAAGAAACATCAAGCCGGGTTTTTTCCGAAACGCTGACCTTGTTGAACTGCCAGTCGAGGCAAGGCTGCTCTTCGTTGGACTCTGGACCCTGGCAGACCGAGAGGGCCGTCTCGAAGACCGCCCAAAGCAGATCAAGATGGAGATATTCCCTGCCGACTGCTTCGACTGCGATGCGCTTCTCACTTCCTTGGCCGGAACCGGAATGATCGAGCGCTACGAGGTCGGCGGGAAGCGGTATCTGCACGTGGTCAATTTCACGAAGCACCAGAATCCGCACCGAGACGAGAAGGCCAGCACGATACCTGCACCGGGATCGAATGGTGTCCGATCAGAACAAGCACCGTGCGAGCACCATGCAAACACTGTGCAAGCACTGTGCGAGCACCATGCAAACACTGTGGCAATCGGGCTGATTCCTGATTCCCTGATTCCTGATTCCCTGATTCCTGAATCAAAAACAGGCGCCGCAGGCCATCCCGGAGACCTCGCGCGACCCGAAAAGCCTGCGGCTGTCGCCGCTGTGCGTTTCGACGCTGCAGGATTTTTGGTCGAGCAGGGAGCGGATCCGCAAACCGCGGCCGACTACCTGACGCTGCGGAAGGCGAAGAAAGCGGCGCCGACACACACGGCGCTGCGCTCCGTCGTTGCCGAGGCTGCGAAAGCGGGGATGCCGGTTCAGGACGTGCTGACGACATGCTGCGCAAGGGGATGGGCGGGATTCAAGGCCGAGTGGGCTGGCCAACAGGCCAGGGCGGGGCCATCAAACCCAGTGAAGTTCGACCCAGTAGCTCACGTCAACCGCAACCGGACGCGCCCCATTGAAGCTTCAAACATCATCGACATCCCCGCCGAACGCCTGGCTTGAGCCGCACCCAAGACTCGAAGGTTTGGCGCTGATAGACCACCTATTCAACCGGCTTGATGGCCTGTACCCCAACAAGTGGCGGGCGTCGTTTGCCAACGATCACGCCATAGCGAACTGGCGCACCGCGTGGGCTGAGGCTTTCGCCGACGAGGGGATATCCATTGACGAGGTTCGGGCAGGGCTGAAGGCATGCCGTCGGCGAGACTGGCCGCCTTCGTTCGCCGAATTTTTCAAGGACTGCCGTCCGTCTGCCGACCACCAATCCGCTCTCATCGAAGCCATCGAGCAGATGGCCAGGCGCGAGTCAGGGAGTGACCGTTGGAGTCACCCGGCGATCTACTGGGCGGCGGTCAAGATCGGGAGCTACGACCTGTCCCGCAAGTCGCTCAAGGAACTCGACAAGGAATGGCGGAAGGCGTACAGCGACCAGCTTGCAATCGGACAATGGGGCGACATTCCGGAGCGACTCCCGGCGCTTCCTGCGCCAGGACAGACGCACTCTCGAGAAGTTGGGAAAGAAACGATACAGGCCATGCTGGCGAGGCTCAAGAGCGCCGCAGACGCTCATTGCAAGGCGTCAGACGATGGCGCTTAACCCAATTTCGGAAGACCTAGACCCGCTGTTGTGGGCCAAGAGGCCGCGGTCCCAATGCGCGCTTAGCCTGCTGAGAACCGGGGCAGCAGAGGGAGGCGGGGAGCTTGCGACGATCCTCTCCAGCCATGTCCGTGACGGCGTGTGCGACGAGTCCGGAAAGCTGTTGATGCGATGGGACGGGCTGCGGTACGTGTCGCTGGCCGCCGACCGGGAGCGGTATGCGGCCTGATCCACTGCCCGCCGATACGATGGCTCGACTCAGAAAATGGGGGTATGCGCCAGGCGGATACATGAGCGATTGCCACAAGTGCGGGAAGACCAATATGAGTGAGGAAGTGACGATCGGAGACTGTCGGCTGATATTGGGCGATTGCCGGGAGGTTTTGCCGACGCTGCCAATGGTCGACGCGGTCATTGTCGACCCGCCGTATAGCAAGCGGTGCCATGCTGGCCATGATTCGGTCGCCGGAGTGGCAAGTAGTCGAGTGCTTGGCTATTCCGCGCTGTCGCCAGCGGGCGTTGCCGACCTCGCTGCCGAGTACGCGATGTTGTGCCGAGGATGGATCGTTTGGATGACCGACAGCGAGCTTGCTTTGGCTGTTCGACGTGCGCTTGAGTCCGTCGGCCGGTACGCGTTCGCACCGCTGCCGTTTTATCAGCCAGGACGCAGCGTGCGGCTATCCGGTGACGGACCATGCTCGTGGACTGATTGGATCGTCGTGGCGCGAACGAAGGCGCAGTCGAAATGGGGCACGCTGCCGGGCGGATACGTGGCTGGTCCGGGATGGAATGACAAGGCGCGCATGGGCGGAAAGCCAACGCACTTGATGCGCGCGCTTGTATCGGACTATTCGCGTCCGGGAGATCTGGTTCTTGATACTCACATGGGCGCAGGTACGACGGGCGTCGCTTGTGCGCTTGAAGGTCGGCGATTCATCGGGGTTGAAAATGACCGCGATGCGTTCGACATCGCCTGCGAACGCATCGACAACGCTTACCGTCAGGGGCAGATGTTTCCGAGCGGCCCGATTCACAAACAAGAGCAAGGCGCATTGATATGACTGACGACGAACACGAGGCGCTGGAAGAGCGCGCCGCGATCATCCAGTTTTGCAGCGGGCGTGAGGTTAGTCGTGAAACCGCCTGGCGGATGGCTTGTGAGCAGGCGACACAAAAGGCGCGCAGGGTGATTGAGGCGCAGCAAGAACTAGCGAAGGCGATCAGATGCTGAAATATCGACACAAGAAAACCGGAAAGATTTACAAATGGCTTGCTGCCGGAGTTGATTGCACGAACAGCAGAGACGGAACATCTGTTGCGGTTTATTGCCCTGACGACAACGAGCATACGATTTTCGTCCGGGAGCGCAGCGAGTTTGAAGAGAAATTTGAAATGGTGACGCAATGACACCGAAACAGGCCGCTTTTGTCGATGAATACCTGATCGATTTGAACGCGACACAGGCGGCTATTCGGGCTGGCTACAGCGCTAAAACGGCGGAATGGATAGGGCCTCAGTTGCTCGGGAAAGCTCACGTTTCAGCGGCGATTGCGAAGCGAATGGAAGACAGATCAAAACGCACCGAGATAACGCAAGACCGCGTGCTCACCGACATCGAGCTAATCAAGCAAGACGCGATGCGCAAGGCTTACGACAAGAACGGAAACGAGGCGATGATCAATCACACGTCTGCGCTCAAAGCCTGCGAATTGCAGGGCCGTCATTTGCAGATGTGGAACGACAAAGTAGCGCTGACAATCGAAACAACAACCGACGAAGAACTACATGCTCGAATCGCTGACCTTGCAAGAAAAGCTGGAATTACAAGCGCTATTATCTGAGCGCATCCGGCGAGATAATCAGCGCAAATGGCTGACGTATTATCCCGACGATGGGCCGCTGCGCCGTGAGTTGTATCCGAAGCACATGCAGTGCTTTGCCGACGGCGCGCATTATCAGCAGCGCCTGTTCATGGCTGCGAACCGAGTCGGCAAAACAGAGGGAGTCGGCGCTTATGAGGTGGCGCTGCACCTGACCGGCAACTATCCGACGTGGTGGAATGGCCGGCGATTCGACCGCAAAACAAAAGGATGGGCCGCTGGCGACACGCGCCAGACCGTCCGTGACATCCTCGTTGAAAAGCTGCTAGGACCGAAGAATGCGCGCGGCACAGGAATGATTCCCGGAGAGTCAATCGCGCGAATCGTGCCAATGCCTGGCGTTCCTGATGGCGTCGAATTGGTCGAGGTGCGCAGCAAGCACGGCGGAAACTCTCGGCTGTCGTTCAAATCGTTTGACCAGGGCCGGCTGTCGTTTCAGGGAACTGAGCAGGACTTTGTCTGGCTTGACGAAGAGCCGCCAGCAGATATCTACGAGGAATGCTTGACGCGTACCGCAACCACGCGCGGGCTGATCCTGCTGACATTCACCCCGCTGTCTGGACTGTCGGATGTCGTGCTGATGTTTTTGCCTGGCGGCGATATCCACGAACAGCAAGACGAGAAATCAAGCCGGTCTGTAATTCTTGCTACTTGGGACGATGTTCCGCATTTGGACGAGCGCGCAAAAGAGATGCTGTTCGCCTCGTACATGCCTTTTCAGCGGGATGCGCGCACTAAAGGAATACCAGCGCTCGGCAGCGGCGCAATCTATCCGGTACCGGAGTCGGATATTGTGATTGCCGATTTTGCGCTTCCGAATCACTGGCCGCGAGCTTATGGCATGGACGTCGGATGGAATAGGACGGCGGCAATATGGGGCGCATTTGATCGGGAAACCTCTACCAGCTATCTCTACTCGCAGCATTACCGAGGCGATGCAGAGCCGGTAGTACAGGCGGAATCAATCAGATCAAGAGGCTCATGGATTCCCGGCGCGATTGATCCTGCATCGCGCGGACGATCACAGACCGATGGTAGCTGCTTGATGGAAATGTACCAAAGCCTTGGACTTGACCTCACAAAAGCGAATAACGCGGTAGAGGCTGGCATCTATGATGTTTGGACGCTGTTGTCGGCCGGAAAGCTCAAGGTGTTTGCGTCCTGCGCTGATTGGATCTCGGAATACCGCATGTACCGCAGGGACGACAAGGGGCGAGTCGTGAAAAAGAACGATCACCTGATGGACGCCTCGCGCTATTTGATCGGAACCGGGAGAGATATTGCCAAGTGCAAGCCGAAACCAGCAGACGAAGAAGAATCATTTGCATCCGGCGGTTGGATGTGCTAGCTTTCCAGCATGCCAGCAGATAATCAGAAAAAGCACGACGAGATACTCGCGGAAGCCAAGCGCTTTCGCGACAAGTGCATAGAAGTCAATTCTGAGAACCGCCGTCTCGCGGTTGATGATCTGCGGTTCCTGTCCGGCAAGCATTGGGATTCCCGCGATGTGGCGCTGCGAGAGAAAGAAGGGCGCCCGGTCCTGACGATTGACAAGCTGTCGACATTCGTTCGGCAGATCAAGAACGACCAGCGAATCAACAAGCCGAGCATCAAGGTCCATCCGGTAGATTCAGAGTCGGACCCTGAGACGGCGAAGGTCCGCCAAGGCATGATTCGGTATATCGAGTACAACAGCAACGCATCAATAGCCTACGATACCGCCATTGGAAGCGCATCGGAAACCGGCCTGGGGTATTTCCGCATCATCACGGAATATGAGCGCGAGGATTCGTTTGACGTTGTTCCGCGATTTGTCCGCATTCGCAATCCGCTGACCGTGCATTTCGATCCTGATTCCATCGAGGGCGACGGCAGCGACGCGCGCCGCGTGCTCGTTGAGGAGCGGCTTGGAGTGTCCGAATTCTGCTCAAAATATCCATCGTCCGAAATCGCCAAAACGCGCAAGACGACCGGCAATGCTGCTCGCGATGACATGGATGATATTCTGGTCGCCGAGTATCTGCGCGTCGAAGAAGACGCCGATGAACTCATCCGCTTGAGCAATGGCGAAACAGGATGGAAATCGGAACTATTGGCGCTGCCGCCTGGCGTGACGATCGCCAATTCGCGCAAAAGCGCGAGGCGCAGCGTCGTGAATTACAAGATCGCCGGCAAGTGCGTAGGAGATGACAGCGCAGAATTCGGCGAGGTATTGGAGTCGTCCGAGGTTCCGTGCCGGTGGATTCCGGTATTCCCGGTATATGGCAACGAAATCGACATCGAGGGCAAAGTTGTACGTTCCGGCGTGATTCGCGGCGCTAAAGACCCGTCACGCATGTACGACTACTGGATGACGGCGGCGACAGAGGAATACGCGATGCGTACCAAGTCGCCATGGATCGGCGCAGAGGGGCAATTCGAAGGCAAAGAGGCGCAATGGTCGCAAGCCAACCGTCGATCATTTGCGTATATGGAATACAAGCCGCGCACCGTTGGCGGACAACTCGTGCCACCGCCGATGCGCCAGCCTATGGCAGATGTTCCAGTCGGCGCCATCACGATGGCTGCGCACGCATCGGACGACATCAAGGCAACGACTGGCATGTTTGACGCAGCACTGGGCGCGCGCGGGCCGGCAACGTCAGGCATTCAAGAGCGCGAGCAGAAGCGGCAAGGCGGAATCGCCAATTTCCACTACACGGATAACCTCAACCGCGCGGTGCTGCAAGCTGGCCGCTGCTTGCTCGACATGATCCCGCGTCTTTTCGACACCGAGCGCGTCGCGCGCATCATGGGCGAGGACGACACCATCACATCGGCTTTGATCAACAAGCGGCTGGAGCAGCCCGAGCTTGATGAGAAGACCGGCAAGCTCAAAACGACGATCAATGACATGAGCGTCGGACAGTATGACTGCACGGTATCTGCTGGCCCGAGTTACAGCACGCTTCGTCAGGAGGCGTCAGAGTCTATGGTGTCGTTCGGGCAGTCATGGCCGAAGTTGATGGACATCGCCGGCGACAAGGTTGTGCGCGCGATGGATTGGCCTGGCGCAGAGGAAATCGCCGAGCGCATCGCCAAGACCATCCCGCCAGAACTGTTGGATGAAGACGAGTTGGATGAAGACGAGCGCGAGACGCCGCAAATCCCGCCAGAAGTCATGCAGATCATGCAGAAGGCGCAGGGACATATCCAGCAGCTTGAGGCGGCGCTGCAGGATGCAGAACAGGGCATCGAGAAGGAGCGCATCAAGGCCGCGTCGGCAGAGAATGTCGCGCGCATCAATGCCACGTCGCGGCAGGACGTTGAAGAATTGAAGGGCTGGATTGCAATGCTCACGCAGCAGATGCAGCCACCTCCGGCGCTAGCAGGCGCTGCAATGGCCACAGGCCAGCAAGAACCCGGCGTTATGCCGCAAATGGAGCAATGATGGAAGATTTGATCTTTGACGACACGCCAGCAGCAGTAGAAACCGCTGCGCCAGTAGAGGCGGAAGCGCCTGAAGTTGAGGCGCAAGAACAGGCTGTTGAGCAGCAGGAAGCAGAGCAGCAGCAAGAATCAGAACGCGAGGTTGTGCGCAAGAAGAAAAGCGCCAGCGAACGCATCCAGGAGATTACCTGGGCGCGCCACGAAGCCGAACGGCGCGCAGCAGAGGCAGAGCGGCAACTGGCAGAGTTCCGCGCCGCCAAGCAGCCGGAGCCCGCTGCGCCAGTCGCCGGAAAGCCGGCGCTTGACCAGTTCCAGGACTATGACAGTTACGTCGAAGCGGTCGCCGAATGGCGGGCCGGCGAAGCTGTACGCGCCGCCCTGAGCGCGAACGAGCAGAAAACGCAGGCCGCAGCGCAAGCGGCACAGAACAAGCAGCGCACGGATTCATGGGCCAAGGCTCAGACGGCCGTGCGTCAGGCTCTGCCTGACTATGATGAGGTGGTTGGACTGTCAGAAGTCGTGGTAGCGCCGCACGTTACCGATACGATCCTCGAAAGCGATCGTGGCCCCGAGGTGGCCTATTACCTCGCGCAACACCCCGAGAAAGCCGAGCAAATCAACGGACTCTCGCCCATCGCTGCCGCAAGAGCAATCGGCAGGATTGAAGCATCGCTCCCGGAGCTGCCCGTTGCAGCAGCAAAGATCAGCAAGGCGCCCGCACCGATCAAGCCGGTCAGCGCATCGTCGTCCGCACCCATTGGCATATCGGACGATATGA
>Ga0208822_1002825_pt1 | contig 10806 bp, 10 predicted proteins | sample AD_STIC08_MetaG_FD_184435 | JGI IMG/M metagenome (GOLD analysis project Ga0208822, IMG submission 184435) | Active sludge microbial communities of municipal wastewater-treating anaerobic digesters from USA - AD_STIC08_MetaG (SPAdes) (version 2) | ecosystem: Engineered > Bioreactor > Anaerobic >...
TATAAGCGATTTACAAGGCTGTGGTTGCCGTTGATGCATGTGTGAAAGAAGTTGTGGAAGCTGCCCGCGCCAATGGCTATGAGGTGCTCATCATCGCCGACCACGGCAATGCCGACAATGCGGTCAACGAGGATGGATCAGCCAATACCGCCCACTCCCTTAACCCGGTTCCATGCATTTATGTGGGCGAGCGGAAAGACGTAAGGTTAAAGGACGGAATCCTGGCAGATGTGGCGCCAACCCTGCTTTACATTATGGGTTTGAAAATCCCCGCGGAAATGACCGGCAAAATACTCATCGAAAACTGAAGTCGGTCCCAACCTTCATCTTAATCTTAACTTCAACCTTAGACTGTGGTCGAAATTGGCAAAGCTATTGTCAGCTTGGATCTTTTCAGGGAGTATTTCACCTGTGACCTGGAACAATGCAAGGGCGCCTGCTGCATTGAAGGGGACTCCGGGGCACCCCTGGCCCCCGGAGAACCGGAACTGCTCGAACAAGATTATCCCCGTTACCGCGACTTCCTGCCTCCAGACCATCGGAACGTGATCGAAAACAAAGGCTTTTCCCTGGTAGATAGCGATGGCGATGTGGTAACCCCTCTCGTACTCGACAGGCAATGTGCTTATTCCTATTACGACGACCAGGGAATACTCAAATGTGCGGTGGAAAAGGCCTGGAATGAAGGATATCTGAATTTCAGAAAGCCCTTGTCATGCCACCTCTTTCCCGTCAGGATCACGGCGTACCGCCACTTTGATGCAGTCAACTATCAAAAAATCGAAATCTGCCGGCCGGGACGGGAATGCGGAAAGAAAATCAGGATGCCGTTGTGGCGGTTCCTACAGGTTCCCCTCACCCGCAAGTATGGCGAAGAATGGTTCGCTGAACTCCAAATCGCAGCGGACCAGATTAATAGGCCATGAGCTCAACCCTGTTCCCGTCGGGATCCAGGATAATGGCTTCATAAAGATTGTCACCGGTCACACGGGGTTCACCGATCACTTTAAACCCGTCCTCCCGCAACCGCTGGGTCAACTCATTCACTTTCTGCCGTGATCCGGGATTGAACGCAAAATGGATGAGCCCCGTGTTCTGCTTCATGGGATTGTTTTTGTTCCGCGGCACATTGGGCATCTCCATGATCTCAAGCTTGCATGTGCCGTTGAACGACAGGAAATAGGAACGAAATTCCTTGGAATGATTGTAATATGCGTGACCGGAAGAAGCATCAAAATAGTGCATGTAGAAATTCCGCATCCCTTCCAGGTTGTACGTCCAGATGGCTATGTGATCAATGGTCATATGGGTGTTTTTTACAGTTGAATAATTTATTGTACGGTAGATTTTGCAGATGGTTATAATTCCGGAGTGCATTGATATGTTATTGTTTAAAAATTTCGTTTGCCGCCTGTAATCCTCCTCTTTCATCGCTCCGGGAAGACGGTCTCCGGCAACGACAAATAATCACCCTTTCAAACATAAGTGTCAAAAGGTCGGGTTTTTCCGCAGCTACTCCGATTTTTTTTAACATTTTTATATTCCTTCCAAACGACCTGCGGGTGATTGTATTTCCCGGATATTAATACACAAGGTGTTGTTATTCAAATGTATGCATCTTAGATATTGCTGCCTTAGGTCAGATTCACCGTCGGCAACGGCGGAACGGAAATAATGATATGGCGGATTTTTTGATATTTTTGCACGGGATTTGCAGCAACGGTCCTGTCACTCCGACTGTTCAACAGACAATTTAACAGAATGATAAAATATACCGTTCCGGCACTGCTGGAAGAAGCCATCCAAAAATTTCACGATCAACCGGCCCTCGGATTTGCCGGAGAAGAACCACTTTCCTACCGGCAGTTGGACGCCAGGATCAACGAAACGGCCCGGCTGCTCATGCATTATGGCATCGGAAAAGGGGATAAAGCGGCCATCCTGAGTTCCAACATGCCCAACTGGGGCGTTGTTTTCTTTGCGACCCTCAGGATGGGAGCGGTCGTCGTTCCCATTCTTCCTGATTTTCATACCAATGAGATAAAAACCATTCTGGAACATGCAGAGGTGAAAATTCTGTTTGTTTCAGAGAATCTCTACCACAAGATCGAAAAAACCGACATACCGCCCGTCAGGACGGTCGTTACAACCGATAATCTGGCGGTTGTGCCTCCCGGTACCCCTGTTTCAGCCCTGGGCAGCCTCACCGCATTCTGTCAGGATACCGAAGCGGAAGCACCCCTGTCGTTCCCGGAAACCGAGGAAGAAGATCTCGCCACAATCATTTATACTTCCGGGACCACGGGAAGTTCTAAAGGGGTGATGCTTACCCATAAAAACATTGCCTGGACGGGCAAACAATGCTGGACGATAGAAAAAATCTATCCGTATGACAAATTACTATCCATACTTCCCTTGTCCCATACATATGAAAATACCCTGGGACTGTTGTTGCCGATGTTCCACGGGGCTTCCGTCTATTACCTGCGGAAACCACCGGTCCCGGCGGTATTGCTGCCTGCACTGCAACAGGTAAAACCGACAAAAGTGCTGTCGGTTCCGCTGGTGATCGAGAAAATTTTCAGGGGGAAAGTCTACCCCGAATTTCAGAAAAGCCCGGTGGTCAGAACACTCTACAAGGTTCCTCCCATCCGGAAGATCCTTCACAGGGTAGCCGGAAAAAAGCTGATGAAGACCTTTGGCGGTGAGCTTACTTTCTTCGGAATCGGAGGATCGAAACTGGACAGCACCGTGGAGCGGTTTCTGAAAGAAGCCAGATTTCCTTATGCCATCGGGTACGGACTGACGGAGACATCGCCCCTGCTTGCGGGTACGAATCCGAGGACTCCCAGGATTGGTTCCACGGGGCCTGCCATGCAAGGTGTACAGTTGCGGCTGGCCGATGTAGATCCTGCTACCGGGGAAGGGGAAATCCAGGCCCGGGGAAATAATGTCATGAAAGGGTATTATAAAAATCAGGAAGTGACAGATCAGGTCTTTACCGAAGACGGTTGGTTCCGGACAGGAGATCTCGGAAGCTTTGACAAGGACGGCTTCCTGCGGATCAAGGGACGGATCAAAAATATGATCGTCGGCGCCAGCGGGGAAAATATCTATCCTGAGGAAATAGAATCACTCATCAACAGAATGCGGTATGTGGTTGAATCCCTGGTCGTCGAGAAAAAGGGAAAACTGGTGGCTCTCATTCATCTGAACATGGAAGAGATCGAACGCCAGTATAATTCCTTTAAAAACGATGCCGTTCTCTTTGCTGAAAAAATAAGTCTTCGCAAGGACGAATTTCTTCGGGAGATCCAGGAAAAAGTCAATGCCCAGGTCAATAAGTTTTCGAAACTTCAGCAGGTACTGTTTCAGCAGGATCCATTTGAAAAAACACCAACTCAAAAGATCAAAAGGTTTCTTTACTATCAGAAAGCCGAACAGAAGCAGAAATAAAAATGCTATTTTTGCCCCTGTTTTAATGATCAGATGGATAGCAGTCAGAGATATCAATCCAGGGGAGTTTCTGCGTCAAAGGAGGATGTTCACCGTGCTGTGAGCGTGCTTGATAAAGGTTTGTTCCCCGGGGCTTTCTGCAAGATCGTTCCTGACATTCTGGGTGGTGATCCCGAATGGTGCAACGTCATGCACGCCGACGGCGCCGGCACAAAATCTTCCTTGGCTTACATCTACTGGAAGGAAACCGGGGACCTCTCGGTGTGGAAAGGGATTGCCCAGGATGCCCTGATCATGAACATCGACGACCTGGTATGCGTGGGCGCTACCGATAATATCCTGGTCTCTTCCACCATCGGGCGGAACAAAAACCTGATTCCCGGAGAGGTGGTGGCTGCCCTGATCCACGGCACCGAAGAAATTTGCGGAGACTTGCGTAAACTGGGTGTCGGGGTTTTCCTGACAGGAGGAGAAACCGCCGATGTGGGAGACCTGGTGCGCACCGTCATCGTCGATTCCACGGTGGTGTGCAGGATGAAACGCAAGGATGTCATCTCCGCCGGTCAGATCGCCCCGGGAGATCTCATCATAGGGTTGTCCTCCACGGGACAAGCCTCCTATGAAAAGGAGTACAACGGAGGAATGGGAAGCAACGGGCTCACCTCGGCACGGCATGATATTTTTGCACATGACCTGGCCCGGAAATATCCTGAAAGCTTCGACCCCTCCCTCCCGGAATCACTTGTCTATAGCGGCAGCTATTCCCTGACCCGGCGCATCGGCGAGGTGAATGCAGACGCAGGAAAACTGGTGCTGTCACCTACCCGGACCTATGCCCCGGTGATCCGGAGGATGCTGGAAGAATCCCGGGAAGCAATCCACGGCATTATACACTGCTCAGGAGGCGGTCAGACCAAAGTCCTTCATTTTGTTGAAAATCTGCATGTCATTAAGGATCATCTTTTTCCGATACCCCCGCTTTTCCGTATCATCCGCGAAGAATCGCAAACTCCCTGGCAGGAGATGTACAGGGTTTACAATATGGGCCATCGTATGGAACTTTATGTCAGACCCGAAGCAGCCCAAAAACTGATTGACATTTCAAAGTCCTTTCATGTCGAGGCAAAAGTCATCGGCCATGTGGAAGCCTTCACCGGCAAAAAACTGACCATCCATACCGAAGCCGGCATCTTCGAATATTAGCTGCCCCGACCAAAACCTTCGCCCCAACTCCTGAGTCTTAAATTCCAGGATTTCAGCCATTCATGGTTGCTGTTGTTGCGAAAGAATAATTTCCACAATCATCACATTATCAAATCATCAAATTTTCAAATCAGTAAATGCATTATGTCTGATTATCCGTTGCTTGACAAATATGAAGCCATCCGCCTCCGGTTTGAGGAGGTTTCCCAGCAGATCTCCGATCCGGCTGCAATGGCCGACATGAAGAGGTTCATCCTGTTAAACCAGGAATACAAGCGGCTGGAATCGCTGGTGGCGGCATTCCGGGAGTACAAGGGGGTGGTTGACAACATCGTATCGGGACAGGAGATCCTGAATGACGAGAGTGATCAGGAACTGCGTGACATGGCGAGGGAGGAGATGGAGAGGTCGGAATCGCTGCTTCCGGAAAAGGAGCAAGCCATCAAGCTGTTACTGGTGCCTGACGATCCTGAGGACGTCAGAAATGCGATTCTGGAGATCAGGGCAGGTACGGGGGGCGATGAGGCGAGTATTTTTGCCGGTGACCTCTTCAGGATGTATTCCAAATTCTGTGAACGAAAGGGATGGCGGCTGGAGGTGACCCATATGAACGAAGGCACCGCCGGGGGATTCAAGGAGATTGTGGCTACCATCACCGGCGAAGGGGTATATGGTATCATGAAATATGAATCGGGAGTGCACCGTGTCCAGAGGGTTCCACAAACCGAAACCCAGGGCAGGGTCCACACCTCTGCTGCTTCGGTGGCAGTGCTTCCCGAAGCGCAGGAATTTGACGTCGAACTCCGGGAAAGTGATATCCGTAAGGATACCTACTGCTCTTCGGGGCCGGGCGGACAGTCGGTGAACACCACTTATTCGGCAATCAGGCTGACCCATATCCCCACGGGAATCGTCGTAACCTGCCAAGACGAAAAGTCACAGCTGAAAAACCTGGCCAAGGCCATGGCAGAATTGCGAACCCGCATTTACAACATGGAATACCAGAAATATGTCGATGATATATCACGGCGACGCAAAACCATGGTCTCCACAGGGGACCGTTCCGCAAAGATCAGAACCTACAACTGGCCGCAGGGAAGGGTCACCGACCACCGAATCGGGCTCACACTTTACAACCTTCCGGCAATCGTCGCCGGTGACCTCGACGAAATCATCGAAAAACTGATGATCGAGGAAAACGCCGAACGGCTCAAGGAAGCGGAAATCTGAAAGATATCTGCATTTTACCTCAACCTTAGCCTTTACCTCAGCCCTTACCTCAACTTCAACCTTAGTTTGCGGCGCTTTTGTTCTTTTTCCGCCTGAAGAGCAACCGGAAAATGATGAAAAAAGAGCCAAGGATCAGGAGGGCCATGATGACGGGAATGATAATGGTGACAATGGGGGTAACGGTGGCGGCTATATTTTCGCCTGTAGAGACCAAAAAATTGCCGGTTCCTCCTGTCGTCCCCGTGGAACCCAGGCGCAGGGCTGCCGTTCCTCCCTGTACCGCCGCAGCTGCTCCTCCGCCAACGATGAAACTGGTGATCCATTTTACCAGCTCACTGTCAGCCGGAAGCACCGATGCAGTGATGAGAGTGCCGGCACCTACCGCCAGTGGCGTGGAGATGGAATCGAGCAGATTGTCAATAAAAGGAATGTAATAAGCGCCGATTTCCACGATCGTGGCAACACCCAAACTTATCAGTGACGTGTTCCCCGACAGCCATGAAAAACTTTCGGTGAGCGGGAGAAAACCCAGCCGGGCGGCAATCCCTGCAACCAGCAGGGGAAGGAATACCCGGAATCCGGTACTCGCACTTAGCCCAATGCCCAGGGCAATCGCCGTAATGATCTCTTTTTCCATCTTCAGGTTTTTTCTTTTTGTTCAAAAGTAACTAATTATTATGTCACCTTAAATTGTATCTTTAAAACTTGAATACCAGCACAGCAAATATCCTGCCATATGAATAAAACGGAGCTGTTTTCCCAAATCCGCATGAAACGGAGTTTTCTCTGTATCGGCCTCGATACCGATATTCTGAAGATCCCGGGCTTTCTGAAAGATACCGGCGATCCGGTTTTTGCCTTTAACAAAGAGATCGTTGACGCGACCCATGACCTTTGCGTGGCCTACAAACCCAACCTGGCCTTTTATGAAAGTCAGGGAGTTGCCGGATGGGTCAGCCTGGAGAAGACGGTCCGCTATATCAGGGAGAAGCATCCTGCTATTTTTCTGATTGCCGATGCCAAGCGTGGCGACATCGGCAATACCTCTTCGCTGTACGCAAGGGCTTTTTTTGAGCAGATGGATTTCGATGCCGTCACCGTCGCCCCCTATATGGGTGAAGATTCCGTGAAGCCATTTCTGGCATACCCCGGCCGGTGGGTCATCCTCCTCTCCCTGACCTCCAACAAAGGAGCTTCTGATTTTCAGATGGAACCGATGGCATCGGGGGAACCCCTTTTTGAAAAAGTGTTGAAAACAAGCCTTCGATGGGGTGATGCCGGTCATATGATGTACGTGGCAGGTGCCACGAAGGCCCAGGAACTTGCCCGGATACGCAGGATCATCCCTTCTCATTTTCTGCTGGTTCCGGGAATTGGGGCCCAGGGGGGAAGCCTCAGGGAGGTTGCACAATACGGGATGAATGCAGAATGCGGACTCTTGGTTAATGCTTCCCGTTCCATCCTCTATGCCTCGGGGGATGACGGTTTCGCCGAAGCTGCCCGCAATGAAGCCCTTAACCTGCAGGTCGATATGGAAGAACTCCTCCTCGAAGCCGAACTCCTCTGATATGATTATCGTTCAACTATTAATAATTACCACATGACAGACAAACAATGGCAGACCCTGTTAGCGGTCATCGACGGGGAAGTGCTGCCGTCGCCTCCCGCGGGATTTATCATCGACAGTCCGTGGCTGCCCGGATGGGCAGGCATCACTACACTGCAGTACTATTCCTCGGAAAAACTCTGGTTCGAAGCCAACATGAAGGCCATCGGGGCTTTCCCGGAGGTGATGTTTCTTCCCGGTTTCTGGTCGGAATTCGGAATGTGTACCGAACCCTCGGCTTTCGGGGCAAAAACCATCTGGACACGCCATGCGCTTCCCCACGCCGACAGGGTCATCGGCGACCTGGCGGAAATTGACAACCTCAGGGAACCCAACCCCAAAACCGACGGCTTGCTTCCTTTTGTGATTCAGCGCCTGCTGAATTACCAGCCCGAAATCGAAAGGGCAGGTCATGAAATCCGTTTCGCCATCGCCCGCGGTCCCCTTAACATCGCCTCTTTCCTAATGGGGACCACGGAACTTATGATGGGCATGATGATGGATCCTGACAGGGTGCATCTGCTGCTGGAGAAAATCACCCGGTTCACCATCGACTGGCTCTGTCTGCAGAAGGAGACCTTCCCATCTATCGATGGCATCCTCGTGCTCGACGATATCGTGGGTTTTGTGGGTGACGAAGAGTGCCGGGAATTTGCCGTGCCTTACCTCATACGGATTTTTAAGGCTTTCGACGCCAGGGTGCGGTTCTTCCACAATGATGCCCAGGGATTGGTGAGTACTCCCTATCTGGAAAAAATAGGGGTGAACCTCTTTAATTTCAGTTTTGAACATTCCCTGGTGGAAATCAGGAGTCTGGCCGGACCTGGCGTGACACTCCTCGGCAACCTTCCGCCCCGTGATGTCCTTGCCGCAGGTACCATTGAAATTGTAACCGAAGAAACCATCAGAATGGTTCGGTCCATAGATGACAAATCCAGGATCATCTGGTCGGTGGGCGGCGGTATGCCTCCCGATGTGACCACTGAAAACCTGCAGGCTTTTCTGTCGGCTTTAAAGAAAGCCTGAAAAAACAAGATTACGGTATGAAAAGGATTCTGTTTTTGGTGTTTGCCGTTGTTCCCGTCCTGCTGGACGCCCAGGAGATGTTGCGTTTTTCCCTTGAAACTGCCCCGGCAGGAAGCCCGGCTCCTCTTTTTGTGCCGGTTCCCCAGGCGGGATTCAGCCGTGACGGGCAAAGATTAGCCCTCTTTGTGGTCTCCCCGCAAGGGGAAAAGGAGATCCCCTGCCAGGCAGAAGGGGGACATATCCCCGGAATCTGGTTCTTTCCCTCTGATAAGGAGGGCAGGAGAGAGTACGTACTCCGCATGCTGCCCGGACCGGGGGTTTCACAGGGTGCCCTTTCCCTGAAAAGGGATGATCAGGCCACCGTGATTTTGCGTATGGGGAAACCATTGCTGGCGTACAACCATGCCGAAGTCTTTCCCCCCGAGGGAGTCGACGCCCTTTTCCGCAGGTCGGCCTTCATTCATCCGCTCTTTTCGCCGGGAGGAGAACCCCTTACCCGCATTCAGCCCCCTGACCATTACCACCACTACGGAATCTGGAATCCGTGGACTAAAACCACGGTCAACGGCCGCGAGATCGATTTCTGGAACCTGGCCAAAGGAGAGGGAACGGTGAAATTCGCCGGTTACCTGGATGCGGCCCGGGGACCCGTGTTCGCCGGTTTTTCCCTTCTTCAGGAACACGTGTACTTCGGGGAACGTAAGCGGGAACATCTGGCAATCAGTGAAATATGGAACATCAGAGCCTGGGACTATCCCAGGGGGAAACTGGCCGTCATCGACCTGACGTCGACCTTGAACACCCCCCTTGTAGGAGGGATCATGCTCGAAGCATACCGCTATGGCGGAGGTATCGGTTTCCGGGCTACGGAAAAATGGCATCGCGAAAATAGCAGTGTATTGACTTCCGAAGGGAAAGTCAGGGCAGATGCCGACGGGACCAATGGCCGGTGGTGCATCGTGGAAGGGGAGTCTGCGGTCCCGGAAGGGCGGTCGGGGATCCTTTTCCTGAGCCATCCTTCCAACCGGATGCACCCGGAGCCCATGCGCGTTTGGCCTCCCGACGCCAACAACGGCAGGGGGGATCTCTTTTTTGAGTTTTGCCCGATACGCCATGAAGGCTGGAAGCTGAATCCCCTGGAGAATTATACCCTCCGCTACCGCCTGGTCCTCTTCGACGGATTGATGACCCCCGGGGAGGCTGAAAAACACTGGCAAGCCTTTGCCAACCCGCCAATAGCAGTGTTGAAAAACGAATGATATGAAAAGACGCAAGTTCTTAGGTAGCAGTATCGCCGCCACAACGGGAGCCGTGATCCTGCCCACGCTCATACCGGCTTCGGTGATGGGGAAAAATCCTCCTTCGGACAGGATACAAATCGGACAGATCGGATGCGGCAGGATTGCCCGGGGCCATGACATCGGGGAGACGATCCGGTATGACAAGGCCCGGTTTGTGGCGGTTTGTGATGTGGACAGCAAACGGCTCTCCGACGGGAAAAAGCTTATAGAGGAGCATTATGCCGCCCGGTCGGGAACCCGCAAGTATTCGGGGGTGAAGATGTACGGTGATTACCGGGAGATGCTGTCGGACCGCTCCCTCGATGCGGTGATCATCAGCACGCCCGACCACTGGCATGCGCTGCCGGCCATTGAAGCCGCCCTGGCGGGCAAGGACATCTATTTGCAGAAGCCCACGTCGCTGACCATTGCCGAAGGCCGCCTCCTCAGCGATATCGTTAGGCGACAGGGTGTGATTTTACAGGTGGGGACGCAGCAACGCTCCTCCTCCCAGTTCAGGGTGGCGGCGGAACTGGTCCGCAATGGGCGGATCGGGAAACTCCACACGGTAAAGATCGGCCTCCCCGGGGATCCCTCCGGCCCCAACGCCCCGGAAATGCCCGTCCCCAAAAACCTGAACTTCGACATGTGGCTGGGATCGACTCCCCTGGTCCCCTATACCGAAATGGGCGTTCATCCGCAAAACGACTACGGCCGCCCGGGATGGCTCCGACTGGAAAATTACGGCGCCGGCATGATCACAGGATGGGGACAGCATCACTTCGACTCGGCAGCCTGGGGCATGGATACCGAATACACTGGTCCCGTTGCCGTTCAGGCGGTGGCGGAATTCCCCAAATCGGGCCTCTGGAATGTGCACGGTGACTTTATGGTCAAGGCCGATTACGCCAACGGCATCACCATGTACACCAGCGGGGGATTCCCCAACGGCATCCGTTATGAGGGGAGTGAAGGGTGGATCTTTGTCTCCCGCGGCGATTACGT
>Ga0208822_1002826_pt1 | contig 10806 bp, 7 predicted proteins | sample AD_STIC08_MetaG_FD_184435 | JGI IMG/M metagenome (GOLD analysis project Ga0208822, IMG submission 184435) | Active sludge microbial communities of municipal wastewater-treating anaerobic digesters from USA - AD_STIC08_MetaG (SPAdes) (version 2) | ecosystem: Engineered > Bioreactor > Anaerobic >...
GTATTTGAACAATGTAATCCTTAAAGGTAGAAGTACTTACTCCGTTGTTATCGTGGCGGGCATGGAATATGCAAGCTTCGTTGAGAACTACTACAACAAGAACGTTTTGGCGCAAACAGAGATGATTGCGGGTGAGGCGGTAGAATGGGCTTTTAGAATGATGAAATGAAAACGGCGAATATCATAAAGGCAGATATCAAAGGATTATTAGATAACAGCCATTTGGCCAGTTATGTTATCCACAGTGGCGGAGCCGTTTATGTGGATACAAGGCCAACCGATTCAACCAAGCCTGATTGCGTGATTTCTCTCCTGATGGGCGAAACGGGGCAAGCATCCACCAAGGGGCTGCTCATTGTCAAAGCGTTTTACTCGGATGAGCTGCTAAACGATACTTGGTACGAGAATATGAGCATGGGCCATACACTTCAAGAGTTGCTATTCAGGTTCAGCGAATCGCTGGTTACCGACCCGACCTATAACTTTCAACGGGTTGGGAGGCAGATTTACAGCGAGCAGCCAAATGAGCTAGTAGCTTCACACCAGCGTTACGCTATTTTGAGAATGAATTTTAACATTAATAACCATTTGAAATGAAGAATTTTTCAGTAAACATAAAGAAGATTTGGTACTCCGTAACCGATGGTCAGGGTAGGCCAACGGATTGGATTCCGATGATTGATGATGTGAAGGAGGGGACACTGGCAATAACGCAGGGTACTCCTTCCGTTACGCCGCTAAAGAATGAGTTAGGCCAAACCAAGGCGAGTAAAATCGAGGCGAGCCAAAAGGAGATTGCGCTTGAGATTATTGGCCTTGACCCTAACCTCATTCAGAAGTTTGCCGGGGGTACATCAACGAATAGTGGTGATACCCATGAGTTCAAGGCAACGTTGGCACCGAACTCACTGCAAAGGCTTGGCATTATGGCTCTATCAGATAATAACGTTCTGTATGAGTTGCCATACGTTGAGTTCAGTGCTGCACCGCAAATTGATAATACCGCAGATGGACAGAGGTTCGTAGTGAATGGTGCTGCTCTCTATCCTTTGGATGGAACTACGAGTGATTTCTACTTCACCATTCTGAATGAAACGGCAGCGAAGAAGGCAGCAATAACAGCTTTTACCTTTGCTAATATCGTAGGCAACGCTACGATTAACTCAACGGCTAAAACCGTTACGGCAACCGTATCAAGTGCTGGCAGTGCTACATCAATCACCCCTCACATCACCGTGAGCAAGGGTGCTTACGTAAGTTCACCGTATAGCGGAGAAACGAAGAACCTTGCAACCACTACGGATTACGTTGTTGAGGCAGCCGATGGCACTAAGGAAACTTGGAAGGTTAAAGTAAATCAAGGCTAATGGGCGCAACCGTTAGGGAGTTGGCTAATCTGGCTTCGGGGCGACCCGAGGGCAAGATGTATGTTCGGTTTATGGGGGTGAAAATCCCCATAGACCTGACATATCTCAAAGTTAAGGTAGTAATTCAGTTGGCTGGATTTAGCGAAAAGATGAGTTTCCCCGAGGAGGATGGAAAATTATACATCAACTTTGCAAAGAACTATCCCGTGCTGATTGATTATGTGGCAACAGGATTGGCCAACGGGCGGAGATTGGCAAAGTATCCAATTCGCAGGGCATTACGGCAGATGAACAACAAGCAGCTTCATTACCTTTTCGATATGGTTGAACGGCTGAAGGATGAAGAGAGGTTTTTTTTTGCCTATCAGCTCATAAAAAGAGGGAAGTATCTGATTATAAGCAAATCAGAGGGGAAACCATCTTTGGAAGGATAGCGAAGTATCAGAGTATCGTAAAGGGTGAAAGTGATAGCGAAGTGAGCGAAATGCCTTACGTAAAGATGTTGCTAAAGTTGGCCGATTTTCCCGATACGGAAAAAATAAAAGATAAGGATAAGAAAGAAAAATTTGAAAGCGCACAGGCCGAGTTTGAGGCAGCGCAAAAACTCTTTGGATAATGGGCGGACTGCATTTTGAAACCGATATAGATAAGAAGAAATTCGATGTCAAGGCTGCTGAATTAGAAAAGCAGATGCAGCAGTTCGGTAAGGTTGCCGAGCAGCAGGGTGGCGTTATCGAAAAGGGTATGCAATCAGCCGTAAGGGGTGTGGCAGGGTTGGCAGCAGCCTACATTTCACTGAACGCAGCCGTAAGAGCCGGGAAAGAGGTTGTGGGGCACTCCATGAAGCTGGAAACGGCCATGCGAAGCGCAAGCACCATCTCCAAAGAGGTAACCGAAAACTTGGATGAATACACAAAGGCCATTGAGGATTTAAGCCGTACCAGTTCACAATCGAGCGTATCACTGGCCACAGCATTCAAAACCATTATTTCGGCATCATACGAGGCCGATGATGCACTACACTTACTTTCGATTGCCGATAAAGCCGCAGCAGCAGGGTTCGTTGATATTGAGGTAGCAGCCGATGGGGTTACTACTGTATTAAATGCGTGGGGCAAAACCGTTGAGGAGAGCGAACGGGTAAGCGATATTTTCTTTAAAACCATTGAACGAGGTAAAACCACGTTTCCCGAACTGGCAGCGAATATAGCCACGGTAGCACCGTTAGCCGCCTCATCAGGTGTTAGCTTTGAGGAGGTATCAGCAGCCATTCAAACGCTAACAAGGCAAGGAACGCCAACGGCCATAGCCATGACCCAGATAAGGGCTGCACTGGTGGCCATGAATGAAAATCTTGGCGATGGGTGGAGCAAAACCATGACCTTTCAACAGGGTGTAGAGATGATGGCTCAAAAGGCTGGTGGCTCCATGAATGCCTTGAAGGCGATGGTAGGCAGGGTTGAGGGTGTGAATGCTATACTGGCCATGACGGGGAAGAACACCAAAAGCGCAAGCGAAGATTTGCAATCGCTGGCCGATGTAGCGGGATTAACAGGCGAAGCATTTGATAAGGTAGCACAGAGTACAGAATTTCAGATAAAATCACTCAAAAACACACTACTGGCGGAACTGGCTCCCATCGCTGAATCGGCCAAAAAATCCATCGGTTACTTGGCTAACATGGTGGATAAAGGGTTGAAAAGTGGCAACTTACAAGCAGTAGTATCAGGATTGACACGTATGGCCGTTGCACTTGGAGCAATCAAAGGGGCTTCGATGGCCGTTTCGGCAGTAAGGAAAATAGGCATGAGGCTGCATGAGGAGGAGCTGGATATGCAGCGCAAGGCATTGGCACAGGCACTAACAACACAGAATGCAATCGCACTGGGATTACAGCAGGAAAAGGCATTGCGGGATGAGGCTACACAGGCCATCAGAGATAAGCTGGCAGCGCAGTTGATGGAATTAAGAGCAGCCAAAGCCGCAGCCATTGCCGATGCAGCCACGATTAAGCAGAAAATAATCAACACCAACTTGGAGATTGCCCAGCATAGAAAGAGCTTATCGATGGCCGTGGCCGAGAAGAATTTAACACAGGCGAAGTTGGCACGGGAAAGGATGCTCACAGCGCAGAAACAACGGGATATTCTGATTGATAGCAAAAAGATAGCCACACAGAAAATTGCCAATCTACAAACGAGGTTGGATAATACGCTAACCACCGTAACCATTGCAAAGAAGAAAGCCGCAGCCGTGGCCAATAACTTTTTGATTTCCTCGTTCAATAAGTTAAAGGCAGCATTGGCAACTAATCCGTTTGGATTGGTAATAATGGGTATTTCGTTGCTAATTCCGTTAATTAAAAAATTATCAAGTGCAACAAAAGAGGCTTCAGCAGCTCAAAAACAGTTAAAGAAAGATTTTGAGGATTTTCAGGATTTAGAAGATGAATACAAAAAGATTGAAAAACGGCAAGCGATAATCGAGAAATTAACACTTGAGCAGTTAGAAGAACAGAAACGGGCTATTGAAGAAAAAATAAAAAAGGAGCAAGAGTATGGCGTTGCTATACTTGAAAACCAAGAAGCAATAAAAGAGGGGAAACACGTAATTGAATATGAAGCAAGCGCAAAGGCTCAAGCAGCCGTTTTAGCACCAAAGGCCATGCCGTTGCTTGGCGGGATGTTTGTTAAATCAGCCATTAAACAGATTGGCAAAGAGATAACCGAGCAAGAAAAAGAATATTTAAAAGAGCTTGAAAAAGAGGAGGAAAAACGGCAGGAACGGCTATCTGAACTATTGGAGTTTGAAAAGAGTATCGAGGCCGAAATACTGAATCGGGGCGATGTATCAGTTGAGGCTTCTAAGCGTACTATTGAGGCAATTGATAAGGATATTGATGCACTCAAAGAGCAACAGCGCACCGTTGCCGAAACCAACGCTCAATACTTGGAGTTTCAGAAAGAGATAAACAAGCTGGAGGCCGAGAGAGAGCGAATAACGGGAGTAGAGCCAAAGGCAACGAAAACCTTTGAGGAGCAGCTAAGGGATATTAAACAGGCTTATGAAGATTACGAAAACCAAAGATACATATTACAGGCCGAGGGCGATGATAAGGGATTAGAGCACCTTGAATTTACCTTTGAGCAGCAAAAGGCCATTGCTGCTGATTACATTTCCTATTTACAAAGGCTATGGGAAGATTCCAATATCTCGGAAGAGCAACGAAAGGCCATAGCAGCCGAATTAAGGCCATATTACGAAGAAAAGGCCGAAAAGGTACTGGACAGCCAAAAGGCCGAAATGGAGGCTTTGCAACGCATTGTAGAGGAGAATCAAAAGGCATTCGACCAACGGGCGAAGCAGCATCAGAAATACCAAGATGATAGGTTAAAACTTATCAAAGAGAAAAAGAAACTTGAGGCCAAGCTACTAACCGCCAATGATGATGAAGCCGAGAAACTAAAAATACAAATACTCAACATAGCATCTGCCATTGAAGTGCTGGATACAAAGATAAAGTTTGGCACGGAGGAGGGTATTGCGCTCTATAACAAAATGTATCGGGATGTTAGCAATGCCAACAGGCGAATGATTAAAGAGCAGATCGAGGCCATAGAAGCGTATCTACAAACCATTGATAAAACTCATGACGATTGGGATGCACTCAACCAGCTGTTGGCAGCAGCCAAAAAGCGGTTAAAGGAACTACCCTATGATGAGTTGAAGACGCTTGCGGGTGCGTTCAAAGAACTGGGCGATGCCTTGAGTAGCGTAAATCCTAAGCTTGGGGTAATGGTTTCACTTTTGGGCGATTCGTTGGATATGGCAGCCGATATTTACAAGGCCATAAAGAACGATGAAAACGCATTTGAAACGGCCGTTAATGGTATGGTTCAGTTGGGCACAATGGTAATACGGCAGATAGAAAGGAATAAGAAAGCTCAGGAAGATTGGAACGCTGCTATACTACAAACAGTTCACAATATGCGAATGCTTCAGCTTGAGGCATTGGATTACGCTCAATCAAACATTTTCGGGGTTGAGAATCCGTATGCACGGGCAATGGCTGGTGCAACTCAATACGCTGAAACGATTGGTATGCTTCGTGATTCGCTCAAAGATTTGGAGCAGGGGCAAATCCAAACGGGTATGAGAAAGGTATTCTCGGGTGAAAATGTTGCCTCGGGAGCCGTGTATGGAGCAGGGGCAGGTGCTGCCATTGGAACAATGATTGCGCCGGGGATAGGTACTCTTATCGGCGGAGCCATAGGATTATTCGTAGGGGCTGGGATAGGCGCACTGGCAAGGGAAACGGTTCCGGTAATGGAGAATCTTGTGGATAAGTTTGGTTTTATTTTCGATTTTGAAAACTTTGCAATTAATCCCGAGATACTGGCTTCGTACGATTTACTGGATGAGGCCACAAAGAAACTGGTGGATAACTTCGAAGAGTTGATTGCTAAGGCAAAAGATGCACGGGATGAGATTACTCAAAATTTCAAAGATTTAGCGGGCGATGTAGGGGCGCAGCTAAGCAAGGCACTCCAAGAAGCGTTTATCAATGATGATGTTCAGGGGGCAATGGATGATTTCGAGCGGTACTTCAATAACATGATGGAGAATATCCTTGCTCAAAAGGTATTCGCTTCGGTATTTGGTGATTTATTCGATATGCTTGAGCAGGATATGCTGGCCTCGTTTGGCATCGGCCCGAACGGAGAAATTTTGGATGGAGCAGATTACGATATCACAGATGATTTAATGAGGCTATTTGAAATGATACCCGAGAGGCTGGACGCTTACATGGCAGGCATGGATGCGATAAAGCAAATGTTCGGTGGGTTGTTCGAAAGAGATAAGGAGGATGAAGCTGGTGCCTTTGAAGCGGATAGGGGTATAACGAGCCAAATAACGGCGGATCAGGCAAGCGTTCTGGTGGGTAACACGGCAAGGATAATGATTTCCAACGAGCAGATTTCGGCCAAACTTGCGGAAACCAATCAGCAAACGGGCAGGATACTGAACTTGGCCATCGAGAGAAATACCATCTTAGGAGCGATAAAACTGGATACAGCACGGTTGGCCAACATTGAGCGATATACGAAACGAACGGCCGATATTTTGGATGGCGGAACTAATAAATTTTAGGCATGGATATTCTGATTGATAATATCAACCTTTTGAGCAAGTGGGGTATAAATGTGATGAATTACACCACACTATTCGATATCGCTGAGGAGAAAACAGAATTTTTTGAATGGCAGGATAAATCGGGAGTTCAAAAAGGCGACACAAATAGTAGGTATGCACCGATTGAGATAAAGTTGGAATGCTACATCGTTAAATCTACTGAATTACTTGCTTACAAAGAGTTAGTTTCATTTACCGATTATCTTTTCTATAAAAACGTTGGCTATGGTAATGGAGTGAGCGTTCTTTCCATTGTGTACAGTACGGATAGGCTTTGCTTTCTGGTGGATAGGATGAAGCACGTTAGTACCAGCACCAATATTCAAGCGGGACGGGCAATCCTTATCTTTGAGCTGGAGCTGAGAATTGTTAATCCACGGGCAAAAACGTTCACAGTGAGCAATAGTGATGAGGCTACTATCAACTACGGGAACAGGGAGCGTTCGATGATATATTGGGGCGATGGAGCGAGTGAACTATTGGAGAGGGCCGGTACTTATTCGCACACTTACAAGGCTAAAGGAGATTATTGCGTTATCATTGATATTGATAAGCAGGATTATTTGGGTACTCTGCCCGATGCACCGATTTCTATTAGCCCAGATACTGTGAATAAGAATCGTAAAGGCGGTGAGGAGGAGTTGCTGGTAACGTGTGCCGATGATTGGCAGATAGATGATATTCCCACTTGGGCGCACTTTGAGAACTTGGCAGGGCTAACCATAACGGGTGGCATTGGTAACGAAATAATTAAGGTTTTCGTAAAAGAGAATAACTCCCATGATGATAGGAGCGCAGAGGTAAAGTTCAGAACGGTAAGCAGGGAGGCAGTATTAACGATTAATCAGAGTGGATACATAAAGCGAACAACGGGTGTTGAGGATAGAACAACGGGTGTAGAAGTAAGGATTGTAAACTAAAACATTTTGAGATATGGCAAAGAGAATAACAGATTTAACGGAATTGGGCGATGGCAACGACTTGGCCAACTATTTTGCAGAGATAGACCGTTCCGATTTGGGCGAAACAATGAAAATAGCTCTTAAAACGTTGCTAAGGGGGTTAATTGATAATGCTGGCAATGTAGTGGCCAAGGGTAACAATGGAACCGTTTTGGTTGATGAAATTAAGCGGTTAACTCCATCTGTAACGGATAAAGTTGCATTGCCAACGATTGAGGGTTGTGAAAAAATATACTTTGATGCAGCCGATTTAGGACTTAATCCTGCAACTTGCACGGTTAAGAATATTGCGCAAAAATTAGCACCTAAGCAGGCATTTATGAAAGCCGTAAGCACAAGCCAAATGGAAGGATTGGATTTACCAACACAAAAAGGTATGTTAATTATTGCATGGAGAGTGTGTGATTATGGTACTTTTTGGGATATTAGATTTATAGAACAGCAACGAGATACAACATCAAACTCTTTAAAAGGTTTTGCTTGTGAGTATTATGGCCATATAGAGGGTGATAATGTTTACTGGCAAAGGGATGGCATTGTTATTTCCGGTGAGTTCAAAAGAGTTTCAGGGGAGTGGCAATGCAAATATCAAGGCAGGCCGTATTCGGTTGAAAAGGTTGTTAATGTTTTGAAAATAACACACAATCTGGGCACATCGGCATACCTTTGTAGTATTTTCCTTAAAGATGGTGCTGCTGTTTTGCCTTGCACGTATGGAGTGTTCGATGATTATTTTACCATCATAATAGAAGATGGGTTTAATGATATCGAGAATATTTTTGTGAGGTTCAAAATTGAATTAATTGGCTCACTAATAACACCGTAAACCATGTATTTGCCAATTTACAGAAACGCACAACGGATTATCTTTGTTCAGCCTGACGGCTCTTCGGAGCTGGTTCAGGAGTACATGAATAAGGATTACGTTTCTTTAAACTTCAAGTTAACGAAATACGTTGCGTTGGAGATTGGCGATTACATACTACTGGAAGATTTTTTACCGCACAAAAAGGGCAAGTACACTTTGAAAATTGTTCCCGATATACCGATTAACCGAGCCAAAGAGTACCACTATGAGTGTATTTTCAATAGTGAGATGTACTATATGGGTGATGTTCAGTTCAGGCCGTTAAACAGCCAAAATTTCGAGTTTGAGCTCACGGGTAGGCCAGAGGATTTCATTCAGGATGTTTGCAACTCACTCAATAGAGAGTTGGGAGCAGATAAATGGCTGGTTGGTAACATAGAGCCTTTGATTGATGGCTACTACAAAACCATCATGTTCGATAACGTGATGTGTAACGAGGCACTACGGATTATTTCGGAAGAGTACAATGTGGACTTCTACTTTCAGTACGTTAGAACATCAGATGAAGAAAATAATCTTATTCATTTAGAAGCACCAGTTGAGAAATTGCCATCGGGGGTACGATTTGAAACAGGCCGTTATGGTGGATTGAGAAACTTGGCACAGATGAAAGCCGATCCGGAACTATCGCTAAAAACAGAGATTTGGGGGTATGGGAGTAAAGATAACCTTGCACCCGATTATGAAAGCCCCGTGGTTCCGAAAAGGTTAGCATTCGTGGGCGATAACGGGGAGAGCAAATTAACCGAAAACAAGCATCTATACGGAGTTCGGCAGCTAACCATTGTGAAGGATGATATAAAGCCCAACAGGGTGGGTGAAATAACCGATGTTTTAGCAATTAACAAGGTGGCTGATGCTTCGCTAACATTTGATATTAAGGATTACTACATTCCGAATATTCAGCCGTTAATCAACGTTTTATCAGGGAAGCTAACGGGAAGGCAGTTTGAATACCAGTTTGATTATGCCGAAAAATCCTTTTTGATTAAGCCGATAACCGACCACATCACGGGATTTATTTACCCAAGCGAGGAATACGGAGGCTTTGAGGTTGGCGATAAGTACAACCTAATCAATATTAGCTTACCGCAATCTTACGTGGATGAGGCAGCCGAGCTATTAAAAAATGCCGTTCAGTTAGAGTTGGATAAGCGCAAAAATCCCGAAATGAACTATGAACTCGAAATTGATGAATTTGAAATACAGCGCAAAAATATTAGTTTGCACGCAGGATTGTTAATTGATGTACGCAATCCCGAGCTTGGTATTTATAGAGAGATACGAATAAGGCACTTGAGGCAAAACGTGATTAATCCTTCCGTTTACGATTTAACGGTGAGCGACCACGGGGTTATCGGTGGTTACCTATCCACGAGGTACATAGTGAAATTTATGGTGGTGGATGCCAACTCAAATCCATTGGAAAATGTTGTAATCCGTATTAACTTTGTGGATGTTATCACCGATGGGCTTGGGCGAGGTGAAATTGAGTTGACGAGTGGTGTTTATGATTACTTTGCTCGTTTAGAGGATTATCAAGATGTAAGCGGTGAGGTGATAATTTCAGGCGATGGTGTTGAGGTGCTGATTGTTATGGACAACTACGCTTATGCTGTGGATTACTACGGAGAAAATGCAACGGATTTACTAAAGAAATACGCTTATGGCACAGAATATTAAAGAACTGAACGAAGTTGAAGATTTGGGGCTTGTGATTTGGGAAGCCTTTGAGATGGATGCCGAAAACACGGATAAAACGAGGGTAAAAAAGGTATCACCGCTAAAGGATTCGGCAGATGTATCGGATAGGTCGCAAATCTTAATCTTTGCTCACGAAAAGGTAGCGGGTAAATGGGTAATGCGGAAATTGGACAGCACGGCACTAAGCAATGTTTATTCTGCCAACGCAGTATCTTATCTGCTCGTGAATAACGATGGTAGTGTAATCGTTTCCGATGGGGATAGCGTGAGGGAGTTAATTGCAAAACTTTCCGAAGATGAAAATCCAAAACTTGGGGGTAATTTAGATACAAATAAAAATCGGGTACTTTTGAGCAAGGGGAGTAATATAGCATCGGCAAATATTATTACCCTTGAAGGAGACGATAACGGCAATCTTTACCCCGTTACGGGGACAACAAAATTGCGATTTATTAATGGTTCAACCTGGAGTGATGGTAGTGTAGTATCATTGGTATTCACGGACGGATTAGAGGTTGAGCATAATGCCTCACCAGCAGCCGATCCGAATCATCCAGTAATATTAGCCTGTGGGAAAAATTACATGTTTCAGGCTGGCGATGTGCTAACATTAACAAGGGTTGGCAACGAGTGGGTGGAGGGGGCTACCACGGGCGGGGTTAACGTGTTCACCGGGCTATCAGATACGCCCGATACGTATATGGGCGGAAAA
>Ga0208822_1002828_pt1 | contig 10803 bp, 7 predicted proteins | sample AD_STIC08_MetaG_FD_184435 | JGI IMG/M metagenome (GOLD analysis project Ga0208822, IMG submission 184435) | Active sludge microbial communities of municipal wastewater-treating anaerobic digesters from USA - AD_STIC08_MetaG (SPAdes) (version 2) | ecosystem: Engineered > Bioreactor > Anaerobic >...
GATGAGCCCGTTCGCTCCTCGCGTGATCGCGGTGACCGTCCCGGTCGACAAGATCGGTGAGGTCATCGGCCCGAAGGGCAAGATGATCAACCAGATCCAGGACGAGACCGGTGCGCAGATCTCGATCGAGGACGACGGCACCGTGTACATCGGTGCGACCGACGGCCCGTCGGCCGAGGCGGCCCGCGCGATGGTCAACGCCATCGCCAACCCGCAGATGCCGGAGATCGGTGAGCGCTTCCTCGGGACCGTCGTGAAGACGACGACCTTCGGGGCGTTCATCTCGCTCCTGCCCGGCAAGGACGGCCTGCTGCACATCTCCGAGGTGCGCAAGCTCGTCGGTGGCAAGCGGATCGACAACGTCGACGACGTGCTCGCCGTGGGCCAGAAGGTCCAGGTCGAGCTCAAGGAGATCGACCCCCGCGGCAAGCTCAGCCTCGCGGCCGTGCTGCCCGAGGGCGAGACCGGCCAGGAGGCCGTCGAGGCGGGCCCCGCCGCGCCGGCCGCTGCTCCTGCCGTGGACGCTCCGGCGGCCGAGGTCTCGGACGCCGACGGCGACGAGGCCGAGGGTGACGCACCCGCCGAGGGTGGCGAGGAGCGCGGCGAACGCCGTCCGCGCAACCGTCGCCGTGGTGGTAACCGCGGTCGCGGTGCTCGCGAGGGGGGCGAGTCCACCGAGGGCTGAGTCCTCCTCTCGCACAGAGGTTCTGCGGGCGGCATCCGAGATCTTCGGATGCCGCCCCCGGCCTTTGGTGGTGGTCGGTAGGGTGCTTGCCTCAAGGAGGTGTCGTGGACGTTCGACGCATCAAGCGGGCCATGGACGGCCGCGGCGGTGGCCCGCTGCGGGCCGCCTACCGGGTGGCGACGGCCGCAGCCCTGGTCGGGGTCCGCGGTGTCGACCGGCTCGCGGCCGACCGTCCGGACCCGGGGGAGCGGGCCGAGTCCGCGAGGACGGTGACCATGGCCGTCAAGACGTTCAAGCGGCCGGACGTGGCGCGCCGTCTCGTGCGGTCGGCGCGCACGGTCTTCGACGGCCGCATCGTGGTCGCGGACGACTCGCCGACGCCGATGTCGTTCGCGGGACCGTTGGTCGACGTCATCGCGATGCCCTTCAACTCGGGGGTGTCCGTGGGGCGCAACGCCGCACTGGCCGCCGTCGACACCGAGTTCGTGCTCGTCACCGACGACGACCTCGTGTTCACCGCGGCGACCGACGTGGATGCCGCGCGCCGCCGCCTCCAGGCCTGTCCGGACATCGACGTCGTGGGCTTCCTGCGCGTCGAGCTGCCGCGCTGGATGGCCCACGACTTCGGCCCCGACGCGCTGTTCGAGGGCCACCGCGAGCCGCTGCGACCGTGGGGTGAACTCATCGACGGGCTGCCGGTGCGCTACAAGATCGAACAGACCTACCTCGCCCGAACCGAGGCGATCCGCCGGGTCAGGTGGGACCCGAACATCCGGATGGTCGACCACTCCGACTTCTTCAGCAGGGCGGCCGGCGAGATCGTCGTCGTGCTCGACTCCTCGATCCGGGCCTACCACGCCCGCACGCCCTTCGACCCCGAGTACACGAGGTACCGGCTCGACATCGCCCCCGACCAGGCCTACCTGGGCAGGGTCTGGCGCGAACGAGCCGCAGCGCAGGCCCGCGGCGAGGAGCCGGACATGACGCTGTCGTCCGGGCCGTCGCCGGTGTGACCGCAGCACTGCGGTGACGCCGACGCGAGAGGGCCCGCACCACGTGGTGCGGGCCCTCTCGCCGTGTTGTGTCGCTGTGCTGTGTTGCTGTGCTGTGTCGTGTGGTGCCCTGGGGTCAGGCGGACTGACGTCGCACTGCGGGCGGTGCGCTCCAGCGCATCTCCATCCGGACGCGGCCGTCGGTCGTGGTCACCGGGACCCAGCGCATCGCCAGTCCGGTCCGGGTCATGGGCGCAACGAGCTTCTTCATGGGGCCCTCCTCTCGAGGTTGTTCACCGTCGTTTGCCCAAGGGTAACCGAAGATGGACGCAAGATGAACGGAAGGTGAACGAGCAGGCGTGTCGATCCGTCGTCCGGGGGTGCCCATCGCGCGGTCCGCCGCGCCCCTGGCACCCCAGCGGGCTGCCCTGACTACAGTGCTCGCCATGGGTGCGACACGGGTGGCCGTCATCGGTGCGAGTGGGCGGATGGGCGCGACCGTGTGCGCCGCCGTCGAGGCGGCGAGCGACCTCGAGCTCGTCGGTCGGTTCGACGTGGGCGACGACCTCGGCAACCTCGCCGGTGCGCAGGTCGTCGTCGAGTTCTCGGTCCCCGACGCCTCCCCGGCCAATGTCGCCCACTGCGTGTCCCGGGGCGTCCACGTCGTCGTGGGCACGACCGGCTGGTCCGACGAGCGTCTCGCGACGCTGCGGGAGCAGGCGGCGCAGGCCCCCGGGGTCGGCGTGCTCATCGCCCCCAACTTCGCCCTCGGCGCGGTGCTCATGATGGCCTTCGCCGCCAAGGCCGCCAGCTACTACGAGTCCGTCGAGGTCATCGAGCTGCACCACCCGGACAAGGTCGACGCCCCCTCGGGTACCGCAGCGCGCACGGCATCCCTCATCGGTGAGGCCCGCGAGGCCGCCGGGCTCGGGCCCGTCCCCGACGCGACCACGCACGACCCGGACGGCGCGCGCGGGGCCCGCGTGAACGGCATCCCGGTGCACTCCGTGCGCCTGCGCGGTCTCGTGGCGCACCAGGAGGTGCTGCTCGGTGCGGCGGGGGAGATGCTGACGATCCGCCACGACTCCTTCGACCGGGTGTCGTTCATGCCGGGTGTCCTGGCGGCGGTGCGCGCCGTCGCAGACCACCCCGGGGTCACGGTGGGCCTCGAGCACTACCTCGGCCTCGGTTGACCTTCCGGGGGTGCGCCGGCACCCCAACCGCCCCCCGAGGCCCCGCCCCACCTGCACGTATGACGGTCGTGTTTCCGACTTCTCACGGTGCCTCCCCGCGCTCGGGTGCGGACGATGTTGCGGCGCATTCACACGCCCCGAAGGCCCTCGAAACACCGCTTCCCTAGCGTCGGTGCTGTCCGACAACGAGGTGGGCGGCCTCGACGTCGTCCCCCCGCACACGTACTTCGGGAAGGGCGACCATGACCACCACCATCACCCCGGGCGCGACCAGCACCGCGCCGCAGGCCGAGCTCGGCGTCGTCGGGCCCGGTCGCTGGATCGAGAGGTGGGACGCCAACGACGACCACTTCTGGGCCGGCCGCGGACGGGCCATCGCCCGCCGCAACCTCGGTTTCTCGATCTTCGCCGAGCACATCGGCTTCTCCGTCTGGATGCTGTGGTCCATCGTCGTCGTCTCGATGTCGGGCACCTTCGACGCGTCCGGCGCGCTCGTGACGAGCGGGGCCAACGGCTGGGCACTCACGGCCGGCCAGGCGCTCACCGTCCTCGGTGTCGCCTCCGGCGTCGGCGCCCTCCTGCGCATCCCGTACACGTTCGCGGTGCCCGTCTTCGGCGGCCGGAACTGGACCGTCGTCTCCGCACTGCTCCTCCTCGTGCCGACGCTCGGCCTGGCCTGGGTCGTCCAGCACCCGGAGGTCCCCTTCTGGGTGCTCCTGCTCGTCGCGGGCACCGCGGGCTTCGGCGGCGGCAACTTCGCCTCCTCGATGGCCAACATCACCTTCTTCTACCCCGAGAAGGAGAAGGGCTGGGCCCTGGGCCTGAATGCCGCAGGCGGCAACATCGGGGTCGCGGTCGCCCAGAAGCTCGTGCCGCTCGCGATCGGCCTCGGCGGCGTCGCGGCGGGGCTGTCGAACGCCGGCTTCCTGTACGTCCCCTTCGCGATCGCCTCGGCCGTGCTCGCCTACTACTTCATGGACAACCTGCGCGAGGCCAAGGCCGACCCCGGCCCCACGGCCCGCGCCACGGGACACCTGCACACCTGGCTCATGGCGCTGCTCTACATCGGCACCTTCGGCTCGTTCATCGGCTACTCGGCGGCATTCCCGACCCTGCTCAAGGTCGTCTTCGAGCGGCCCGACATCGCCCTGACCTACGGCTTCCTCGGAGCGCTCGTCGGCTCGCTGTCCCGCCCGCTCGGTGGTCGGCTCTCCGACCGGCTCGGCGGCTCGGTCGTCACGATCGTCAGCTTCGTCGCCATGGCGGTGGCCGGCGTCATCGCCGTCGTCGGGGTGCAGCAGAAGAGCCTGCCGATCTTCTTCGCGAGCTTCATGGCCCTGTTCGTCGCGACCGGTGTCGGCAACGGCTCGACGTACCGGATGATCCCGGCGATCTTCACCCGGCTCGCGGCCCGCGACGGCGGCGAGGACAGTGCGTTGGAGTACCGCCGGCGCGCAGCGGGTGCCGTCGGCATCATCGCGGCGGTCGGCGCCTTCGGCGGGTTCGTCATCCCCTTCGTCTACAAGTTCGCCCGCGAGGAGTACGGCTCGATCGTCCCCGCCCTGCAGGCCTATGTCCTGGTCTTCCTCGCCCTCGCGGTGCTCACCTGGGCCGTCTACGTGCGCCGCGGCGCCACGATGGCCAAGGTCTGAGGACACCGTGCCCACCCCCACCCACTGCCCCTACTGCGCCCTCCAGTGCGCGCAGGCCCTCCACGCGACCCCGGATGCCGTGTCACCGGTTCGCGTCGAGGCGCGCGACTTCCCCACGAACCGGGGAGGCATGTGCCAGAAGGGGTGGAGCTCAGCCGAGGTGCTCACCGCCACCGACCGCCTCACCACGCCGCTCGTGCGACGGGTCGGGGCGGACGGTGGGCGGGGGGCGCTCGGGCCGGCCACGTGGGAGGAGGCTCTCGACCTCGTGCACTCGCGGCTCGCCGGCATCCAGGCCGTGCACGGCCGGGACGCGGTTGCCGTGTTCGGCGGAGGCGGCCTCACCAACGAGAAGGCCTACACCCTGGGCAAGTTCGCGCGGGTCGTGCTGGGCACGCCGTACATCGACTACAACGGCCGGTTCTGCATGTCCTCGGCCGCGGCCGGCGCCAACCGCAGCCTCGGCGTCGACCGGGGCCTGGCCTTCCCGCTCGCGGACCTCGGGGGCGCGGACGCCGTGCTCGTCGTCGGCTCCAACCCCGCAGCGACGATGCCGCCCCTCGTGCAGCACCTCGCCGGCGCGCGGTCGCGCGGGGGCCTGGTCGTCGTCGACCCGCGGGCCTCGGCGACGGCACGGCTGACCGACGGCGGGGCCGGCATCCACCTCGCCGCCGTGCCGGGCAGCGACCTCGTCGTCCTGCTCGCCCTCACCCACGTCCTCGTCGACGAGGGGCTCGTCGACGAGGAGTACGTGACCACCCGAACCACCGGGTGGGATGCCGTGCGCGCCTCGGTCGCGCGGTGGTGGCCCGAGCGCGCGGAGGCGGTGTGCGGCATCCCCGCCGACACCCTGCGCGCCACTGCCCGCCTGCTCGCGGCCGCGGCGCCCGCGCACGGCGGACGGGGCGCCTACGTGCTCACCGGAAGGGGCCTGGAGCAGTCGACCCAGGGCACCGACGGCGTGTCCGCGGCGATCAACCTCGCCGTCGCGCTCGGCCTGCCCGGCCGCCCCGGTTCCGGCTACGGACCGCTCACCGGTCAGGGCAACGGGCAGGGCGGGCGCGAGCACGGCCTCAAGAGCGACCAGCTGCCCGGCTACCGGATGATCACCGACCCCGCTGCGCGGTCCCACGTCGCCGGGGTGTGGGGAGTCGACCCGGCCACGCTGCCGGGCCCCGGCGTCCCGGCCGTCGAGCTGCTCTCCCGGCTCGGCACCGCCGGAGGGCCGAAGGCGCTGCTCGTGCACGGGGCCAACCCCGCCGTCTCCGCGCCCAACGTCTCGGCCGTGCGCGCGGCGCTCGGCCGCCTCGACCTGCTCGTCGTCAGCGACGTCGTTCCTTCGGAGACCGCCCAGCTCGCCGACGTCGTGCTCCCCGTGGCGCAGTGGGCCGAGGAGGAGGGCACGATGACCACCCTCGAGGGCCGGGTCGTGCGCCGCCGCAGGGCCATCGACCCGCCGGGGCAGGCCCGCTCCGAGCTGTGGGTGTGGGCCCGGCTGGCCGAGCGCTTCGGTCACCACCTGTCCGACGACGCCTGCGAGGTCTTCGACGAGCTGGCCCGCGCCTCGGCGGGCGGGCGGGCCGACTACTCCGCGATCACCTACGCCCGGCTCGACGCCGGGGAGGCGCTGTTCTGGCCGTGCTCGGCTGCCGCGCCGCAGGGCACGCCCCGGATGTTCCTGGACCGCTTCCCGACCGACGACGGCCGGGCCCACCTCGTCGCGGTCGACCACCACGGCCCCGACGACGACGTCTCCGCCTCGATGCCGGTGCACCTGATCACCGGGCGCGTGCTGCACCACTACCAGTCGGGAGCGCAGACCCGCCGGGTCGCCGAGCTCGTCGAGGCGGCGCCGGTGCCGCTGCTCGAGATCCACCCGCTGCTCGCCGACACGCACGGCGTCACCGAGGGGGATGCCGTGCGCGTCACGTCGGCGCGCGGCGAGCTGGTCGCGACCGCGTCGGTGACCGAGGCGATCCGCCCCGACACCGTCTTCCTGCCGTTCCACTGGGCCGGTGACCTCAGCGCCAACCTGCTGACCAACGATGCGGTCGACCCGGTGTCCGGCATGCCGGAGTTCAAGGTGTGCGCCGTGCGGCTGACGCGGGTCCGCCACCTCGAGGAGGTCCTCGCATGAGACGCGTCGTCGTCGTCGGCCACGGGATGGTCGGCTCCAGGTTCGTCGAGGAGCTCGTCGGCGCCGACCCGGACGTCGTGGTGACGGTGCTCGGCAAGGAGCCACTGCCCGCCTACAACCGGGTGCTGCTGTCCAGTGTCGTCGCGGGGGCCAAGAGCCCACAGGCCCTGGGGCTGGCGGGCCCGGCCCACCCGAGGGTCGAGGTCCTCACGGGCGTCGCGGCCGCCGGGATCGACCGCGAGCGCCGTGTCGTCGTCGACGACCGCGGGACGGCGCACGGCTACGACGAGCTCGTGCTCGCCACCGGATCGGCCGCCCGGGTGCCGTCCATCCAGGGCGTCGCCTACGACGAGGGGCTGGTGGACGGCGTCTTCGTGCTCAAGGACATGGCCGACGCCACCGGGATCGTCGCGGCGGCAGGGAGCGGCCGTCGGGCCGTCGTCCTCGGTGCGGGAGTGCTCGGTATCGAGGTCGCGACGGGACTGGCCCGCCGTGGGCTGGCCGTGCGGGTCGTCCACCTCGCCGACCGGCTGATGGAGCGTCAGCTCGGGTGGGAGGCCTCGCAGGTGGCCGTGGCCAGCCTGGAGCGCCTCGGCATCACCACCCACGTGGGCGCCTCGGTCGTGGGTGTCCGCACCCGGCGCGGACGCCTGGAGAGCGTGCGATTCGCCGATGGGGTCGAGGCGGCCGCCGACCTCTTCGTCATGTGCACCGGCACTGTGCCGGAGACCATGCTCGCCCGCCGGGCCGGGCTCACCGTCGACCGCGGCGTCGTCGTCGGGGACGACCTCACCAGCCCGGACGACCCGCACGTGCACGCCATCGGTGACTGTGCCCAGCCCCCCGGGGGCGCCAGCGGGCTCGTCGCCCAGGGCTGGCAGCAGGCGAGCCGCCTCGTCGCCCGGCTCACGGCCCGGTCGGTGACCGTGACCGAGGGCGGGACCCACGACGTCGTGCGGGTCAAGGCCTCGGGGATGTCGATGGTGAGCATGGGTGTCTGTGGCGACGTCGACCGTGACGACCCGCGCTACCGGATCCTGTCGCTGAAGGACCCGGAGGCCGGCCGCTACGTCGAGGTCGTCGTGTCCGCAGGGGTCCTCGTCGGTGCGACGTGCATCGGCGACGCCGACGTCGCGACGACCCTGTCGGCGTTGTACACGCGATCCCTCCCCGTGCCCGAGGACCCGGCCCTGCTCCTGGTGCGGGCGCTCGCGGGCGGTGGCACGGCATCCGCGGCGAAGCGACCCGACGAGCTCGCGGACGCCGACCGGGTGTGCACGTGCAACAGCGTCACCGCCGGGCGGATCCGGGATGCCGTGCGCGGCGGCTGTACCTCCGTCGCCGATGTCGCCGCAGCGACCCGGGCCAGCACCGGGTGTGGTGACTGCGCCGGAGTCGTGGAAGCCCTGATCAGCAGCCAGACCCCCACCGACGCCACCCAGCCACCCACCCACAGCCACACCGAGACCGGGGCCCGGGCCCTGGTGAGGAGCCAGCCATGAGCGAGCACGTCGTCGTCGTCGGCGGGGGCATGGTCGCCCACCGCTTCGTGGAGGCGCTGACCGCCCGGGACACCGGGTCGCGCTTCCACGTCACCGTGCTCGCGGAGGAGGGCCGGGCGCCCTACGACCGGGTCGGCCTCAGTGCCTTCTTCTCGGGCTCGACGCCCGACGACCTCACGCTCGGCGACCCGGGCCTGTGGGAGTCCCCCCGGGCCACCCTGCGCACCGGGTCGCGGGCGGTGTCCCTGGACCGCGAGGCGCGGACGGTGACGACCGCCGAGGGCGCCACCGTGGGTTACGACCACCTCGTGCTCGCGACCGGCTCGTACGCGTGGGTTCCTCCGGTGCCGGGCGCCGACCTCGCCGGGGTCTTCGTGTACCGGACCATCGACGACGTCGTCGCCCTGCGCGACTGGGTCGGACGCCGGGAGGCCGAGCTCGGCCGGCCGGTGCGCGGCGCCGTCATCGGTGGCGGCCTGCTCGGCCTCGAGGCGGCGGGGGCGCTGGTGGGGCTGGGCGCCGGGTGCACCGTCGTCGAGTTCGCCCCCCGTCTCATGGCCCTGCAGGTCGACGAGGGTGGTGGCCACGCCCTGCGCCGCACCATCGAGGCGATGGGCGTCGACGTGCGGGTCGGCACGGCATCCGAGTCGATCGACGCGGATGCGGACGGGCGGGTCGCGGGGCTGCGCCTCGCGGGTGCCGACGAGGCGGTGCCGGTCGACGTCGTCGTGTTCGCGACCGGCGTGCGGCCACGCGACGAGCTGGCCGGGCCCGCCGGCCTCCCGACGGGTGAGCGCGGCGGCGTCGTCGTCGACCAGGGCTGCCGCACGGTCGACCCGCGAGTCTGGGCGGTCGGAGAGGTCGCCTGCATCGAGGGGCGCTGCCTGGGCCTCGTCGCACCGGGCTACACGATGGCCGAGATCGCCGTCGACCGGCTGCTCGGCGGCGACGCCACGTTCCCCGGCGCCGACCTGTCGACCAAGCTCAAGCTGCTCGGCGTCGACGTCGCATCCTTCGGTGACGCGTTCGCGAGCACCCCGGGCTCTCTCGAGCTGGTCCACTCCGACCCGGTGGCCGGCGTGTACAAGAAGCTCGTCGTCACCGACGACGCCCGCACCCTCCTCGGCGGGGTGCTCGTCGGGGACGCGTCGGCCTATGCCTCGCTGCGGCCGATGGTCGGGGCCGAGCTCGGCGGCGACCCTGGGCTGTGGCTTCTGCCCGAGAACGCCGGCGCGGGGCGGCCCCAGGTCGACCTGCCCGCCGAGGCGGCCGTCTGCTCGTGCAACAACGTCACCGCGGGTGCGGTGCGCGGGGCCGTGACCGACCACCAGTGCCACGACGTCGCCGCCGTCAAGGCGTGCACCCGGGCAGGGACCTCGTGCGGGTCGTGCATCCCCCTCGTGAAGAAGATCATGGGCGCCGAGATGGCCCGGGCCGGCGTCGCCCTGTCGACCGCGCTGTGCGAGCACGTCGCGATGTCGCGGGCCGAGCTGTTCAGCGCCGTCACGGTGAGTGGGCTGCGCACCTTCAGCGAGATCATCACGCGCTTCGGGTCCGGCCGCGGCTGCGACATCTGCAAGCCGGTCATCGCGTCGATCCTCGCCTCCCTGTACGACGAGCACGTGCTCGGTGGCGACCGTGCGGCCCTGCAGGACACGAACGACCGGTACCTGGCGAACCTGCAGAAGGACGGGACGTACTCCGTCGTCCCGCGGGTGCCGGGCGGTGAGATCCTCCCCGAGCAGCTCGTGCTCATCGGCCGGATCGCCCAGGACTACGGGCTCTACACGAAGATCACCGGCGGCCAGCGGATCGACCTGTTCGGGGCCCGGCTCGAGCAGCTGCCCGGCATCTGGCAGCGGCTCGTCGACGGCGGGATGGAGTCCGGCCATGCGTACGGCAAGTCGCTGCGCACCGTGAAGTCCTGCGTCGGCTCGTCGTGGTGCCGCTTCGGGGTGCAGGACTCGGTCGGGATGGCAGTGCTCCTCGAGCTGCGCTACCGCGGGCTGCGCAGTCCGCACAAGATCAAGCTCGGGGTCTCCGGCTGTGCCCGTGAGTGCGCCGAGGCGCGCGGCAAGGACGTCGGCCTCATCGCCACCGACAACGGCTGGAACATCTACGTCGGCGGCAACGGCGGGTTCACCCCACGGCACGCCGAGCTGCTCGTCGAGGACGTCGACGACGAGACCGCCATCGCGATCATCGACCGGTACCTCGTCTACTACGTGCGCACCGCAGACCGCCTCCAGCGCACCGCCCCCTGGCAGCAGGAGCACGAGGGCGGGCTGGACCGCATCCGCGAGATCGTCGTCGACGACGCGCTCGGCATCGCCGCGGACCTCGAGGCGCACATGGCCCGCCACGTCGACGACTACGAGGACGAATGGGCCGCGGTGCTGCGCGACCCCGTGCGGCTGCGCCAGTTCTCGTCCTTCGTCAACGCCCCCGACGCCGCGGACCCGACCCTCGCCTACGTCACCGAGCGCGGCCAGCGACGGCCGGCCACGGCCGCCGAACGCGCCGGGGGCACGGCATCCGGCCCCGTCCTCATCGCCCCGACCACCCTGGAGGTTCGCTCATGACTGCCATCGCCGACCGGCTGACAAGGGTCCGCATCTGTTCCTACGACGAGCTCACGCCCG
>Ga0208822_1002835_pt1 | contig 10778 bp, 10 predicted proteins | sample AD_STIC08_MetaG_FD_184435 | JGI IMG/M metagenome (GOLD analysis project Ga0208822, IMG submission 184435) | Active sludge microbial communities of municipal wastewater-treating anaerobic digesters from USA - AD_STIC08_MetaG (SPAdes) (version 2) | ecosystem: Engineered > Bioreactor > Anaerobic >...
CAAAGAACAGCGTCTTGCCCGGCTCGATCAACGGCAACGCCCGGTCACAGGCTCGCCAGGCCGCCCGGATGCCGGCGGCATCCCCATCAAAGCACAGGATCGGCTCAGGTCCTGCCCGCCACAGCAGGTCGAGCTGTTCCTCGGTCAGCGCCGTTCCGAGCGGCGCCACAGCCGTTCCGATGCCGGCTTCCGCCAGCGCGATGGCGTCGACATATCCCTCGGTCACGATCAGCCCGCGCGACAGCGAACCGGTCTTGATTGGCGCCAACGCCTCGCGCGCATCCATATAGCGATAGAGCGTACGACCTTTGTGGAAGAGCGGACTGTCCGACGAGTTCAGGTATTTCGGCTTCCCGTCCGGCTCCAGCGTCCGCGCACCGAACGCGATGGGGCGATTGGAGTGGTCCGTGATCGGGAAGATCACGCGATTACGGAAACGGTCCCAGGGCTGCTTGCCGTCATCCGGCTGCACCAGAAGGCCGGCCTCGATCAGCTCCTCGATCGATGCGCCCTGCTTCGTCAGGAAATCCGACAGCGCGCGCCAGCCATCGGGTGCAAAGCCCATGCGATGCCGCGACCACGCTTCGGGCCCAAAACCGCGCTTCTGCAGGTATTCCCGCGCTTCCCCGCCCGCCGGCTTGCGCAGCTGGTCCTCGAAAAACACGCACGCTTTCTCGACCCAGTCGATCAGCGTCGCCCGCTTGCGATATTGCTGCGCCTCGCCCGCTGACTGCGCCGGCAGCTCAAGCCCGACATCGCGCGCCAGCTTCTCGACGGCTTCCGCGAAGGTCAGGCGTTCCGTCTCGGTGAGGAAGGTGATCGCATCGCCTGACTTCTGCGTGGAGAAGCATTTGTAGAAGCCGCGATCATCGTGGACGTAGAAGGACGGCGTCTTTTCGCTGGAGAAAGGCGACAGGCCGACCCAGTCCTTGCCGCGCTTTTTCAGGGAGACCTTTTTCCCAACGACGTCCGACAGCCGCACGCGCGACTTCAGCTCGTTGAGAAACTCCTCCGGAAAACGCATCGCTGTGTACTGGCCCTAAGCCTAACCCCCGCCGCTACAAGCGGCGCGCCTCGCGCGCCAGCAGCTTACGGTTCGATCCTGTGGACCGATGAGTGGCAAGTTGTGCGCTGATTCGGACGAATCAAGCGGCAACGTCTGCTGGCGCTGCTAATGCCCTGTTTTCAGGCGACAGCCAAAGGCGCGCCCGCTTTCGGTCAGCCAAACCGGCGCACGCTACGCACGTCGCCGGCAATCGGGCGGATGCGATCCACCGCCTGCCCGAACGGCTCGATCTCGCAGTGCATGTCCCGCGCGCTGGAATGAAGCAACATGGTCGGCGAGCACATGATGCCGACATGGCCTTTCCAGAAGACCAGATCGCCCCGTTCCATGTCGGAGAAATCCGCCGCCGGCTTGAAATCCTGCCCCAAAGTCTGTTCCTGCATGTCGCTGTCGCGCAGCGGATAGATGCCGGTAGCCTGCAGCGACACCTGCACCAGCCCGGAACAATCGATACCGGCGCTCTCCCGCCCACCCCACAGATAGGGCGAACCGACGAATTTCTGGGCGACGCCAACGAAGTCCGTCTCGGTTTCGTCCAGCGGCGCGATATGCCGGGCGAAAATCCAGCCCGAGCCCACGACCTCCGCGAAATTCCCGACAATCTGGCCCAGGGCCATCCGCGCGTTCATCGAAACCGCCCGCGACGGCCGCGATTTCATGTCCGCGCGCTCATAGATGAAGGAGCGCAGCACCCTCACCCGGTGCGTCGGCTCGGGACCGGCAGGACCGAGGCTCGCCATGCGGATCCAGCCGACATAGCGATCCAGCCCGAGCTGGACATAGGCCCACTCGGAGCCATGCACGTCGGTCAAGCGGTCGAACACCCGAACGGGCTCGCCGAACAAGGCCTGGTTGACCTGTTCGGCGGATCCGTCGGGAATTTTACGCAGGGCGGCTGACCCGGCAGCGATGCGCATGGCTTCGCCGCCGGTTAGGCCCCCCTTAGGTGTGAGGCGTGGCTCACTCGACCAGCGGTCAGGCTGCATGCGAGCTTGAGCCGGCGCCATCGCGTGGCGCCCCGTCTCTTTGCGTGGAAGGCTGAACCGCTGGCTTGAGCGCCGGCGGCTGCGACGAGGCCGTCGGCTTCAGGTCCGGCGCCTTTTGCGCAGCTTTCTGTTCGCCTGCCATGTTCGCACGCTCGCATGCGATCACGCGGTCACCGAGACCAGCGAGAGCCGCGAGACCCCGCGCCGTTGTCTGAACGAGAACGCTGCGACGGTCGGTTTCATCGGGAACCCGCATCGCGAGACCGAGACCCGAGAGTGCATCAAGCGCCCGGCTCACGGCTGGCTTGCCGAGACCGAGAGCTTCCGCAAGTCCGCGCACCGTGTGGGGTCCGGGGTCCAGCGAAACACGAAGGAGGATTGCAGCCTGACGGACGTTAAGGTCCGGGCCGTCCGCCCGCACCGTTTCCGCAAGTACATCTTTAAGGAGGGCAAGCGCTGATGCGCGGTCCATGACAGCTCCAATTGGCCGGCCCCTTGGGAGATAGACTCGCGCGATTTCGACAGCTGTTCAAGCAGAACGCGACGAATAAAATTGGGAACACGACCCAAATAAAAGTGTTGCTCCCTCCGGCATTTTTTTCTAGCGCGCGTAGCGGCCCTTCAGCATGGCCCAAACAGCCCGCAAACCGCACGCTGCGGCGCCAGCCGAGCGCCCATAACGCGCAGGGCGCCACGCCCAGATATCGAAGTGCGCCCATGACGATACGTTCACAAAAGCCTTGAGGAACAAGGCCGCGGTGATCGATCCGCCCATCGGACCATCACCCAGATTTTTCATGTCAGCGATGGGCGACTTCAACCCGCCCTCGTATCCGGCCCACAACGGCATGCGCCACACCGGATCACCGACTTGTTTCGATGCCGATGCGATGTCTGCGGCGAGCTTTTCATCGTCTGTATAAAGAGGAGCAAGGTCCGGCCCCAGCGCAACACGTGCGGCGCCCGTCAGCGTCGCGAAATCAATCAGCAACTCAGGCTTCAGCTCGCTGGCGCGCGTCAGCGCATCGGCGAGGATCAATCGCCCTTCTGCATCCGTGTCATCGATCTCGACCGTCAGGCCCTTGCGCGATTTCAGGATATCGCTTGGCCGGAAAGCGTTCGGCCCGATCGCGTTCTCGACCGCCGGAACGCAGCAATAGAGCCGCACAGGCAGTTCCGCACTCATGATAAGCCGCGCGAGTGCAAGGGCGTGGGCCGCGCCGCCCATGTCCTTCTTCATCAGGCCCATGCCCGACGTTTTCAGGTTCAGACCACCCGTGTCGAACGCAACGCCCTTGCCGACGAGCGCAATCACCGGCGCTTTCGCCTTACCCCAGCTGATCTCGATATAACGCGGCGCCTGCACCGCGCCTTTGCCGACGGCATGCACCATCGGATAGCCGCTCTCGAGCGCCTTGCCTGTCGTGATCTCGATCTCGGCGCCGAACTCCTTCGCCAGCGCCTGCGCTTCGGCGGCGATTTCCGCCGGTCCGAGATCGCATGGCGGCGTGTTGACCAGATCGCGCAGCCAGTCGATCGCCTCGGCCTGCCGGCTCACCTCCGCCGCATCGACCGACTTCGGCAACAGCAAGCGACGCGGCTTCTCGCCTGCCTTGTACCTGGTGAACCTGTAGGCGCCGTCCGCCCAGCCGATCGCCAGCGTCTCGCCATCGAGCCCGCCGGGGATTTCGGTGAGAGCATAATCTCCCGCAGGCAACGACCCAGGCAGGCTCGCCAGCGCGAACCCGTCCGTCCCCTCGCCCAGCCCGACGAGCACGCTCTCAAGTTCCCCGCCCGCGCCGTGGATCAGCAGCGCCTTGCCCATGTCGCCGCGAAACCCGGCGGCATCGACCATCACCTTGATCCGCGCCGGCTGCGTCTTGGTCCACGGCCCAAGTCCCTTCGCCGTCATCAGATGCAGCGGCACAGCGGAAGCGGAACGGGCAACGAAAGCAGCGTGCATGGTTTCCTCGAAGTCTGGGCGGGCAGCCGCCTTAACGATTCCTTGAGACGGCGCGCGTCAAGATTCTGGTAATATTCGAGGATTGCCCATGTCCGCCACCCGTATCGCCGCGACAGTGAGCTTTGCCGTTCTGGCGCTGGGCGCCTGCGCCGCTGCTCCGCCAAACGCCCAGGAACTCGCCCTGATCGACTCGGCCATGAGCCCGATCCTCCCGGCCACGCAGGCCGAGCGCGATATGGCCGAGAAGCAGGATCTCCTGACCCAGGCCAAATTCTGGGGCGCCGAGTACGAGAAGAACCCGAACGAGTACCAGGCGGCGCTCAAATATGCCCGCGTCCTGCGCGCCATCGGTTCATCCGCCCGCGCGACGGAAGTCTCGTCACAGGCGCTGACCCTGAAGCAGGGCGATGTTGAACTCACGCTTATCTATGCGCAGGCCTCGCTCGATCAGGGCAAAGCCTCTGACGCAGCCATGGCGCTTGCCCGTGCGGAATCCGAAGGCCAGTCCGACTGGCGCATGCTGTCGATCATCGGCGTCACCATGGACTCGCTCGACCAGCATCCGGGCGCGCAGGATTATTATCGCAAGGCGATCGCGCTTTCCCCCGACAACCCGAAAATCCTCGCCAATCTCGGGCTCTCCTATGCGCTCGACGGCAAGCCGGGTCTTGCCGAGCAGACCCTGCGTCAGGCAATCGCTCTGCCCGGCGCCGACAGCCGCGTCACGCAGAACCTCGTCATTGTCCTCGGCGTTCAGGGCAAGTTCGACGAAGCGGAGAAAATCGCCGGCGGCGAGATGCCCAAGGCGCTGATGGAGTCGAACCGGGAATATTTCCGTTCGATGCTGAATCCTTCGCGCAGCTGGGAAACCCTGCGCGGGACTCAGAACTGACCCCCAGCGGCGGAACGCATCCAAACGGATGCGCCCTAAAGTAAATTAATCCGGGCGTTTCTACGCACGTGACGGCTCGCCAGTGCGCGCGGTCTCAGTTATGCGTCTCTCAAGGCGATGGAGGGACTGATGCGCGCTTTCAGGGCGGGTTTTGTGGCGCTTGCGTTCGGAGCGGCGTTTGCCGCCGGATGCAGCCAACCGGGTTCGGGTGCGCTCGGCGCGCTCGATATCGACGCCAAGTCGGTTGAAGGGTTTGTCACGAAGCTCGCGGGCGAAAGCTTCAAGGGCAAGGCGACGGCTGCGGCTGATCTTGCAAGCGTTCGCGATGCGCTGCCGAAAGATGTGACGCTGACCTGGGGCAACCTGTCGTTCGACAGCGCCACCAACTCCACGCTTCTCACCGACGTCAAACTGACGCCGAAAGACATGCCGCAAGTTGGTCTCGGCATCCAGGAACTCCGCCTGTTCGACTTCGACGCCGATTTCGCCAAGGCGCGCCTCACCGGTCAGCGCCTGACGGAAACCGCGCCGCTCGCCAGCCGCATCGACGCCAAGGGCGTCTCGATGTTCGGCATGGCCGCCATGATGAACTCGGCCGTCGGCGCGCCGCCGGCAGACGTGGTTGCGGTCGATCCCGCTGACCCGACCGCGCCGGTTGAACCGACAGCACCGGACGCAGATTGGCCCCCGGGCACGGAACCGGCCTTCGACTTCGAAGCCATGTCCCCCGTGTTCGACAAGTACGATTTCTCTTTCGGACGTGTCATCCTCAGCGACATCGTGCTGCGCGCGATTGAAGCAACGCCCGCTCCGGCCGCCACTGCTGCTGCAACGCCCGACCCGTACGGCATGACGCCGGAAGCGGAAGCGATGTTCAAGAGCTACATCAACGTCATGCGTTCGTTCGGCGTCGACACATTCGCCGCTTACGACATGAAAGCCGACTTTGCGATGAAGCAGACGGGCCAGACCGTCGGCGCTTCGTTCGTCGCCAAGACGATGGGCACACGCGGCTGGCGCGGCGGCGACTTCGACGCCAGCTATGTGCGCGACATGGCCTACCAGCTGGACGTCACCGAAGGGCCTATGAGCCCGGCTGTGAACGTGGCTTACAGCATCGGCTATGTCGGCATGGAAGACCTCCATTTCGACAAGCTCTATGGCTACATGGCCAAGGGCGTCACGCCGCCGCGCACCGAAACCGATCTCATCAGCTTCGGCAGCTATCTGTTTGAGAACCAGAAGCTGAACATCGGCGGCAAGGACATCATGACGATTGGCGAGTCGACGTTCGACGCTCGCAAATTCCATTGGTTCATCCCGACCAGCATCAAGGCCACCGCCAAGAACGCCGTGTTCGACGTCGGCGCCATGATGGAAATGGCAGAATCCTTCTCCGCCGCCGAATTCCCGGTCGATCCGTCTGACCCGGACGCAATCCCCGCCGGCCCGACCGCGCAGGACTTCGCAGCGATCAAGGCCGCTCTCGAAAAGAACGGTTTCGCCAAGCCCAACATGAACTTCAACTTCGGCTGGGACTGGAACGAAACATCGGGCGACACCAAGGTCTCGCTCGGGATGGGCGGCGAGAACCTGCTGCAGCTCGACACGAAGTATGAGGGCGCGTTCCCCAGCTTCAAGGCGGTGTCGGACCTCATCCCGGATGATCCGACGCTGATCAACGATCAGGCGATCGCCCAGGTGTTCGACGAGAAATCGCTGCTGAAGCTCGTCGACATCAAGCTCACCGACAATGGCGGCCTCGCCAAGATGTTCAACCTGTCGGCCGACCTTGCGCCGCTGATGGGCGGAGCAGACATGGGCATGGGTCAGATGACGGGCGACCAGCTGCGTGAACTCGCAGCCCAGGGCATCAAGATGATGTCGATCCAGGCCGGTCCGCAAATGCCGGAAATCCCGGCGATGCTGAACCCGATCTCGGACTTCCTGTCGACCGGCGGCAAGCTGCGCTTCCTGATGCAACCTGCCAAGCCGATGAACTTCATGACCGTCGGCGATCGCCTGATGAGCGCTGGTATGGCGGGTTCGATGGATCCGTCGGCGGCCATCAAGGAACTCGGCCTCAAGGTCGAACACTCGAAATAGTCTGGCCCGGCTGGGCGCAATGAGCTTCATCACGCGATTTGCGCCCAGCCCGACCGGCCTCCTCCATCTTGGACACGCCTATTCTGCGATCCTCGCGCACGATGCCGCGCGCAAGGCTGGCGGAGAATTTATTCTCCGCATCGAGGACATAGACGCCACACGCTGTCGTCCCGAGTTCGAGGCCGCAATCCACGAAGACCTCGCCTGGCTCGGCCTTCGCTGGCCCGAGCCCGTGCGCCGCCAGTCCGAACATTTTGACGACTATGCCGGAGCGCTCGAAAAACTGCGCAAGCTGGGCGTGGTCTATCGCTGCTTTCTCACACGCAGGGAGATTGCCGCGGCATCTCTCTCCGCGCCGCATGAGCCGGGCGAAGGGCCAGATGGAATCATATACACAGGCCCCTCGCATCCGATGAGCAGAGACGAAGAAGACTCGCGCATCGCTCGCGGCGAATCTTTCGCGTGGCGGCTTTCGATAAAGTATTCACAGGACCTGCTAGGCGAAGATTTCGCGCGACTGGTTTTTGTCGAACGCGACGCTGGATCGAACACAGAACGCGCGATGACAGCGCGTCCAGAATTGCTCGGTGACGTGATCCTCGGACGCAAGGATACGCCGACAAGCTATCACCTATCGGTCGTGCATGATGATGCGTTGCAAGGCGTGACCCATGTGATTCGCGGCGACGATCTTCGTGCGTCGACTCACATTCATGTCCTGCTTCAGAAACTGCTCGGCCTGCCGACGCCGATCTATCGGCATCATGCCCTGCTGACCGGGCCTGACGGCAAGCGTTACGCCAAGCGCGATCGTTCGTTGACCCTTGCCGCGCTGCGGGAGGCAGGCGTATCTGCCGCCGACATTCGCTTCCGCATCGGATTGCCTGTTTGACAGCGCCTGCCGCCACGCCTGCACGTTCGTGGATCGGCCCCGCCATGATGCTCGGCGGCGCTGTCGCGATCGGCTTTGCGCCGATTGGCTTGAGGCTGTCCGAGTTCGGACCGCAGGCGACAGCGTTCTGGCGCTTCCTGTTCGCGCTGCCGATGATTGCGGCGGTCATATATGCGAGCGGCGAAAAGCTCGGACGACCATCGACGATGGCGCTGGTCGCGGGGACTTTCTTCGGGCTCGATATTACGTTCTGGCATGCCTCGCTGTTGATGACCTCGGTCGCCAACGCGACCTTCCTCGTCAATCTCGGCAATGCGGCGGTGGGGTTCGTTGCGTGGATCGTGTTGCGGGAACGGCCGACGAAGATCTGGCTGCTGGCCATGGCCGTCGCCCTGCTCGGCGCTTTCTTTCTGTCGCAGGGCGCTGCAGCCGGAAATTCCGGGGCGCTGGCGGGGGATGCGCTGGCACTGGTCGCGGCTGTGATGGTGGGGCTGTACCTGTTCTTTGCGAAGCTGGCGCGCCGGACCGAGACCGCGATGCAGGTACTGTTCTGGTCGACGGCCGCAACGCTCGCTGTCTCGGCGATCGCCGCAGGCGTGAGAAACGAGGCGCTGACACCGCCTGACCCGAGATGGTTCATCTGGCCGCTCGCCCTGGCCGTTGTGGCCCACGTTATCGGACAGGGATTGATCGTTGCCGGGGTCGGCAGAACGCCGGCGGCGCTGGCGGGATTGCTGCTGCTGATACAGCCTGTGACGGGAGCGATGATCGCCTGGCCGTTGTTCGGCGAAGCGCTGACCGGGGTGCAATTGGCTGGATGTGCGCTGGTTCTGTGCGGCGTATGGCTTGCAGGGCGGCGTTGACGGGCAAGCCCGGCCCCGTTACGCCTTTGATCGGGATCAGGATTGCCGCAAGGCAATGTCGGATAGTCAGTATGCCGGACCAGTTCGCTGCGCGAAAAGGCGACACGGTTGAAACCGTGCCTGCGACTGCTTCTGCGGGCGTGCAGCCCGGTTCGGCGATGTCGACCGACTCCTGCATTCTTCGCCATGTTGCCCGCGCCTCTCGCGCTGTCGTGGCGGCTTATGACCCTGCCCTCGCGCCGTTTGGTCTGACCGGGCATCAGTTCAACCTGATGATGACACTCGGAAACATGGGCCCGATGACCGTTGGCGCATTAGCGGACACGCTGGGCATGGACGCCTCGGGCGTGCCGCGCGCCATTCGTCCATTGTCTGACGAAGGCTATATCGCGGTTGAGCGCGGCGAGGACCGGCGGCAGCGCGTGTTGAGCCTGACGCCTATGGGTCGCTCGAAACTCGACAAGGCGACGCCGGCATGGACCAAGGTGCAGGCCGAGCTGGTGGACGTTATCGGCGCCAACCGTTGGGTCTCGCTGATGGCCGAACTGCGCACTGTGCGCAAAGCCGCCATGTCGTGCTCGACCCGCAAGGGCGATAACTAGAACAGCCTGCCCCCGATCGGCGTTGCCAGATCCGGTGTGATCAGCACGACGGCATCTTCTTCATCCGGCACGCCGAGCGTCAGCACTTCCGACATGAACTTGCCGATCTGGCGCGGCGGGAAGTTCACCACGGCGAGCACGCGCTTGCCGATGAGCTGTTCGGGCGAATAGTGCTTCACGATCTGGGCTGAGGATTTCTTCTCACCGATCTCCGCTCCGAAATCGATGCGCAGCTTGATCGCGGGTTTGCGCGCTTCAGGGAAAGGTTCGGCGGCGACGATAATACCGACGCGGATATCGACTTTGAGAAAGTCATCGAAGGTGATCTGCGGCGTGCTCATGGCGTGCGCCTACGCTCCTGCCCTTTGCGCTGCAACTGCACGCTTCATGCAGCTGGGCTGAACGTCGCGAGGCGCGCATCCAGACCATCGCGCACGCCGGGCCATTCATCAGCGATGACGCTGAACCAGGCGGTGTCGCGCAGGCGGCCATCGGGACGAACCATGTGTGAGCGGTGGATGCCTTCGAATTTGGCGCCGAAGCGCTCCATCGCCTTGCATGAACGCTGGTTGCGCGCGTCTGCCTTCAGCTCCATGCGGTTCATTCCGAGCGTGTCGAAACCATGGGCCAGCAGCAGGCGCTTGCAGGACGGATTCACGGGGCCGGCCCAGACGCGCTTGGCATACCAGGTCCAGCCGATCTCGAGCCGTTTGTGGGCGAGGACGACGGCGAGATAGCTTGTGGAGCCGGCATAGCTGTTCGACGCCTTGTCGAAGACGGCCCAGGTGAGATCGCCGGCCTTTGCGATCTCGGTGAGGCGGTGATCGATCCACGCATCGAAATTGGTGTTGTCGAGGTTCACATTGGCGAACCGCCAGAGATCGGGATCGTTGCCGGCTTCGCGCAGAAGTTCGCGATGATGCTCGGCCAGCGGGTCGAGGCGGACGAAGGCGTTTTCGAGGATGACGGGCGAGAGGGTCATGGTCTTCATTTATCTTGGGATGGAAGGGGCGTCATCAGGTGTTGGTGAGTGCGTGTTGCTTATCATCCGCTCTCTCCACCGTGTCCCCCGCGAAGGCGGGGGTCCAGTCTTGCGCGCTTCGCGCACGCTCTTGCCTGGAAGGACTGGATCCCCGCCTTCGCGGGGAACGCGGACAACAAGTTGTCCGCTTCCAGATGCACGTCCGCGATCCCGCAGGTGGGTGCGGGTTGGGCGGATGGCGATGTGTTGGGGCTCATGAACTGTCGGTGAAGCGTGGTGCGCATTCGGCTGACAGATCGCGCAGCGTGGGCGTGGCGAGGCCGTAGAAGCATGGCGTGAAGGTCGCGAGCTTGGCGAACCGTTCCAGTCCACCGCGAAGGCGGCGGGCGAGACGCTGGATGAAGGGGTGCGGGTCGTAGACGACCT
>Ga0208822_1002842_pt1 | contig 10768 bp, 10 predicted proteins | sample AD_STIC08_MetaG_FD_184435 | JGI IMG/M metagenome (GOLD analysis project Ga0208822, IMG submission 184435) | Active sludge microbial communities of municipal wastewater-treating anaerobic digesters from USA - AD_STIC08_MetaG (SPAdes) (version 2) | ecosystem: Engineered > Bioreactor > Anaerobic >...
CTGGGTTTCAAGGACACTGAGAGCTTTATTGATTGAGGATAGATCTGACATCCTGGTGGCATCACGGGAGGATTTAAGGTACTCAGCTGGGTTTATGATGATAAGGACGGCTGCGGTTAGAATAGCTAAGATACCTATGACAACTAATAGTTCTACTAGGGTGAAGGAGTCTTTATTGTTTATATGAGAAACAAGAGGATGCATGAGAAAGATATAACAAAGGGGTTATTGGTTATTATGTTATTAGTTATTGAGTGATTTGTTTAAAAATTCTAAATTATAAATTATAAATTATTATAACTCTTTCTGCCACCTAACAAATTCATCCGGGTCAATGAGTCTCATCCTTGTTCCATCACCGCTAATCGCGGAAACTTTTATAAAATGGTCATTGTCATACCCCAACTTAGTTGCTCGCCATCCCCTCTCTAATAATCCGTCTTCGTCTTTCACAACAACTTCAGTTCTACCATCTATCAAGCTCTGTATAAAAGCCAAATCTTCAGGTTCATAATTTCTGTCAGCTTTATTTATTTTTTCAAATTCTTTCATGTTTTTTATTTCTGGTATTTAACATCTTATTTTATAAAACCCTACTTGCTCTATAAATTTCTGATTAAATTAAAAAGTAATCCTATTATGTTATTGGTTATTAAGTTAATGAGTTATTAATAACATACTAACTTTTAACTGATAATATATCCAAAAATTAAAAATTATCTTTATCCGTGTCTTATAACTAAAACATCCCCATCCTTTACAATATAATCTTTCCCCTCCAATCTTATTTTACCCTTTTGTTTTGCTTGTGACCACCCGCCTGCATCAGTTAAATCTTTCCAATAAACAACCTCCGCCCTAATAAATTTAACTTCAAAATCAGTATGAATAGTACCGGCTGCTTGCGGCGCTTTCCATCCATTGATTATAGTCCAAGCGCGCGTTTCGTCCTCCCCCGTCGTAAAGAAACTTATAAGATTTAGAATTTCGTAAGCTTTTTTTATAAGAAAAGAAAGATCGGGATTATTTCCAAGGTTAGAAATAACATAATCAGCTTTGAGCTCATTTTTTATTCTATCTTTAAGATCCTGAGTAACATCTTCTTCATTTCCATTCAATAAAAAGAGTTGGGTTTTAGCGGTCAGCAAATTGAGAGATTTTACTACAGGATTTTCAATAATTTCTTTTCCCAAAAAGTAGAGCGGTTTATTTTCATTAAGTTGTTTCTCAAGCTGTTTTACCAAATCAAATTCTTTTACTTTGCTCTTGTCTCCGGTTCTGGCTTCACCCTCCAATTTTCCGACTCTTTTATGAACCGTGTCCAAATCTCTTAAAACGAGTTCGGTGTTAATAGTGTCAATATCTCGAGACGGATCAACTGAATTTTCAACATGAATAATATCTTCTTGGCTAAAACATCTGACAACCTGCACAATTGCGTCAGTATCCCGAATATGCGAGAGAAATTGATTTCCAAGCCCTTGTCCCTGACTGGCGCCTTTTACAAGTCCGGCAATATCGTAAAATTCCACAATAGCCGGGATCTTCTTTTTTGATTTACTTAAATCGGATAAAATATCCACTCTTTCATCAGGAACCACAACAACCCCCACATTAGGGTCAATTGTTGCAAACGGATAATTTGCAATAAGAATATCGTTTTGAGTCAGAGATTTGAATAACGTAGATTTCCCGACATTAGGAAGTCCAACGATTCCGATAGAAAGTTTCATTGTAAAATACTAATTTACGAATTAATACGAATGATACGAATATTACGAAAATTTTTTATTTTTCAAAAATTTCTATTTTGAAAAATTTTGTTTTGCCGATTTTAATAATACAATTAGAAACTAAATCTTCTTCTTTTATTATTTTTTCCTCTGGTTTTACCATTTTTATACTTTCTTGGGAAAATAATCTATGAAGTTCCGATTTGCTTTGAATAACACCAAAACCAGCAATAACATCAAAGAATGTGCTTCCATTTTTTGCTGTTAAAACTTCTATTTGATTATCATAAACTCCTTTTGAAAATCTGTTCTCAAATTTTTCTCTTTCTCTTAATCCGGCTTCAAGAGATTTTTCCTCAACCGATACAAAAAATTGAGCTAATTGTTTTTTAACCTCAAAAGGATCTTGGGCTATTAAATTCTGCAAATGATTTAATTCCGATTCTTTAATATCCGCAAACGCCTTAAAATACATTTCCAAAAGATTGTCTGGGATAGACATTAATTTTCCGAATTTGTCCTCCACTGAAGAATTAACAGCTATGTAATTTCCATAACTTTTACTCATCTTTCTCCCATCCCCCGCAATTCCCTCTAAAACAGGGGTGGTAAAAGCCACTTCCGGCTCCTGACCCCTTATCTGCATAATCGTCCTGCCTTGGGCAAAATTAAGCAATTGATCCCTGCCTCCAATCTCTATATCAGGGTTAAGTTCCACGGAATCTATGCCTTGGGCATAGCTATAAAGAAGTTCCGAAACCATCAAAGAATGACCCTCTTTTAACCGGCTTCTAAAATCTTCTCTTTGTAAAACTTCCGATAAATTCATTTTCTGCAAATCTCTCAAAATATCTTCAAAAGAAAGTTTATTTAGCCATTTGGAATTAAAATGTTTTTTAACCTTGCTTAAACTAAGATATTTTTCTATTTGATCAAAATAAGTTTTTGCGTTTTTCTTTACATCACTCTCGCTCAAAGGCGGTCTTTGATCATTGCGTCCGCTTGGATCCCCTATCATGGCTGTAAAATCACCAATAATAAGATGGATTTGATGTCCTGCTTTTTGAAATTGTCTTAGAACAAATATCGGCAAAAGATGCCCCAAATGAACATCCGGTCCGGTTGGATCAATTCCAAATTTAATTGATAACTTTTTCCCGGAATTAATCTTTTTTTCAAGCTCTGTAAAAGTAATTAATTGATCCATTTTGGACCCAAGATAATCCAAAAAATCTCCAACCGACAAATCCTTCCAATCAGAGAAAAAGCGATTAAAAAAGACCTCGGACAAATTAGAAGCGATAAGATTTTCTTTAGTCATTAACTTTATTTAACCACAAGTCGGTTTTCTTATCAATAAAATAGGGGTGATAAAAATATCACCCCCAAATCAATCAAAAACAAAACTGTTTTCCAAAAATTTGTCTAACTGCCCGACATCCGCCTCTACAAATTTTACCATCACAAATTTCACAAGAAATACCCGCGATCCATCCTCGATAAGAATCCATTCTTTCCCCATTCCAAATGTTAATAAGAGAATCTCTTCGTATATTTCCGCAAATTTGATTAAAAGTGGTCGGACACCCCGTTACACTACCATCAGAAAGAATCGTTATAAGATTCCTTCCTGCTTGGCATCCAATCCAAGGAGAGTTTCTTCGCATATCATGCCCATAACCAAAACAATCATCCGGAACTATTTCCATAATACCATCGGATCTTTTTTGCCAAGACAATATCCGATCAGACAACTCACGAACACCATCTTCACCAATAAAATTATCCAATCTCATTCTACCCTCCGGTAATCCCAATTGAATAGACCAAACCGGAATCAAAATATTTATCAATAACTCAAATATAGATTCCAATTCATTTATATTCGCCAGAGTAACAGTTGTGATAACGGTTCGGTAAATTTCCGTTTCCGCTTTGAGAATTTCCATAATTTTATCAAAAGATCCTTCTCGTCGATTACGATCATGAGACTCCCTCAAACCATCCAAGCTTAATGATAAAATCAAATTCTCCAATCCTTTTAATGATTTAATCCTTTCAAAAATACTACTGCCAAGAAATCCATTGGTTATCAAACGAACCAAATCAAATCTACTAAGAGAATATTTAAGAATATCCTGCCAATCGGAACGTGTGGTGAATTCTCCGCCAGATATAACAAGTCTAGAAACACCCAATAGAACAAGATCATCAAAAAGTTTTATTACTTCCTGAGTAGAAAGCTCTTTGCCTCGCAAATTGGCACACGAAGGTCCGGCTTTCAATCCACAATGAGAACAACTCATATTGCACCCTAATGTTGATTCCCATGAAGCAAAATCCGGCGAAAACATCTTATTATCTGCCATTGGCAATACTCGCCGACACTCTCTGAAGAACTGATTTGTGATTTATCAACTCTTTCAAATCTTCATTGTCGCGTCCAAGATATTCGGACAGAATACTGATTGCGATATTAATGTTTTTAATCCTTTTGGCGACATCATCCTTATTTGGACTAACAAGCCTAACTAATTTGGATTTTAATTCCTGCATTCTATTTTTTAGGTCATTAATAATATCCAAGAGACAATCAATTTTTGACGATTCAAGCACTAATATCGCCATGCCCAAAATCTCAATATCTTTTCTAATTCTTTCAATATTTTCTTTCTTCTTTTTTAAATCATCTTCGGTAGAATCCCTCTTTGGAGTAGATCTGCTACCAGAAAATCTTGATCCGCTTCCACAAATTGAATTTGTTGAAAATCCAATCACCGGCAAAAGCCAACAAAGAACGCTAATAATTGAGCCACCTTCTGGAAGAAAACTTATCACGGTCGTTTTCCTTTCTCTTGAACAGATTTTGGTTTGGGGTTGGTGAGTTTTTGAATTTAGAAATCAAAGATGATTTTTAATGGATTATGGATATCCCTCTTTCTTTTTTCAAAGTGCTAAATCAAGATAGAGCCGAAAAAAATCCCCCGGCTCCATCTTGCCTAGGGGATTTTTGATTTTTGTTTGAAAAATTTTTAGATTGACCAAACATCACCTAAGCAAAATGGCTCCAAGGTGATGTAAAATAACTTTTTGAACCGATTATTCTATTGGTCTTCATTTTTATAACAGTAAAATACAAAAACAAAAATGTCAAATATTTTATAAAATAGTTTAAATTAATAATTTTCAATTTCGGCCGCCTCCTTTATTTCATTTATTATTTCCTGAGGAAGCGGAGCTCCTGGTTTCCCCGATGCAGAAGTTTCACTGCGAATTAAATATTTTTAGTTTTATTAATTAACTTTTTTAATCAGATTTTTCATTTTCTGCAAAATCCTCGTATTCGCTCCTAAGCATAGCTAGTGAAACTTCGCTACGGGGTTTAGTCACCCCAGGATATCGCCAAGCGGAGATGATCCTTACCGAAGAATTTTTATTTTTATCATTTTCTCTCTCTTTTTTATTATCTTTGTTTTTATTTTTTTCTTTTTGATTTTTTGAAACCATCACCCATATCTCCTGATTCCAACTTCTGACTCCACCTTTTGTTTTATATGAAACCGGTTGCATCATTGCCACGGTATCGGGAGCTATCCCCTCCTCAACTCTTAAGGGGCTATGAATAACCCTCCTTACCCGACTTTCAGAAAGCTGCCAAAACTTCATTTTAAATTCGGCATGTTTTGTCCAAATATATTTTTTTCCCAACAAAATCATAATTTTATGTTAGCACAAATAATCATATTTATTGTATAATTAAAACAAATAATCATTAATATAATATGTTCCCAAATATAATTTCTCGTTTTAGCAATGCCATATCCATTACATTGCTGGTTTTTATTCTGGCCGTATCAGCAGTAATTATGTTGACTGTTTCTTCGCAAGAAACAGCTATTATGGACGAATTGGCTCATATTCCATCCGGGTATAGCTATGACAGATTTTTAGACTATCGCCTAAATCCGGAACACCCTCCTTTAGCGAAAGCCTTGGCCGCCATACCGCTGCTTTTTAAAAAGCTTAATTTTCCGACTAATCAAGAAGCTTGGCAAAAAGAAGTTAATGGACAATGGGCTGCCGGAACACAATTTATTTATGAGGTAAACGATGCCAAAGCCGATTCAATTGTATTTTGGTCCAGAATATTTCCAATAATACTCACTTTATTACTTATTTTATTTACATACTGGTGGGCTAAAAAATTAGTTGGACCCTTATGGGCTTTGTTGCCGGCATTTTTAACAGCTCTATCTCCTCACATTCTTGCTCATGGACATTATGTAACTACCGATATAGCAGCAGCGCTTGGTTTCTTTTTGGGAATGTATGGATTTATCAGATATCTCATGGCGCCATCCAAAAAGAGATTGTGGTTGGCCGGAATCGCTTTTGGAATTGCAATGCTTATGAAATTCTCCACAGTGCTTTTAATTCCTTTATTTGTCTTTTTCATCATAATTCGTTGGTGGTTACGCACAAAAGAAAGTGGTGATAAGATATTCTCCAAACAATCATTCTTAAGAATAATCAAATACGTTCTGCGGCTTGTAGCCGTAATGGCTATAGGGTTTGCTCTTGTTTGGGCGGTTTATTTTCTATTTACCATAAATTATCCCCCGGAACGCCAACTTTCTGACACAACATTTATTTTAAATTCTTTTGGTGGAGGTCCTGATCCATCCTGGCAAAAATGTCTGCCTTCAAGTTTTGGGATAAGGTGTTTAGCAGATATAAATCTTTGGTTGTCCAATAAACCGGTTCTAAGAGGACTTGGTCAGTATATGCTTGGAGTTTTAATGGTTACGCAAAGATCCTCTGGCGGTAATACGGCTTATTTTCTGGGTGATGTTGGTAATGGCGGATGGTGGAGTTATTTTCCCACCGTTTTTGCTCTTAAAGAAACGATTCCGTCTCTAATTTTGATAGCTCTCGGGTTATTGCTGGCTATAAAAAGATTTATTAAAAACACAAAAAAACAACACCAAGATAGGTTATTTAATTATCTGGATCTTAACTTTGCCGAATTCGCGATGCTTTCTTTGGTTATATTTTATTGGATTTATAGTATAAGAAGTCCTCTTAACATAGGTTTTAGACATATTTTACCGACAATTCCTTTTATCTACATTCTCACAACTATATCCATTAAAAAATGGTTTGGTGGAACTGAAATTCAGATTAGTTCAACATTGATTTCAAAGATATCTTCCGGTGCCAAATTTATTATTACTCAAATTCTAAAAATAGGCGTTGTTTGGTTATTGTGTGTTTGGCTTATCTTTGAAGTAGCGCTTGCCTATCCGTTTTATCTCTCTTATTTTAATGAAATTGGCGGCGGTATTTGGAGAGGTTATCAATATGTAACGGATTCAAATTATGACTGGGGACAAGACCTGGGGAGACTTGGAAGTTTTGTTGAAAAAAACAATATAGATAAAATAGCTGTTGATTTCTTCGGTGGAGGAAAGGTGGGATATTATCTTGATGAAAAATATGTTCCTTGGGAATCAAAAAAGGGTGATCCCGCAGAACAAGGGATAAATTGGATAGCTATATCTATAAACTCTCTTCAATCTGCTAAAGCAAAACCTAATCAGGATTACGAATTAAAACCGGAAAACACCTATTCTTTCATCCAAAATTATCAGACTCCATACGCCCGAGCCGGAACTTCTATATTTATTTATAAATTGAAGTAAATAAAAACCCCGATTCATATCGGGGTTTTTATTGATAATAAATTCTGTTTGGTACAGTGAAGTTTATGTATTTTAACTTCGTAATTTTGTCCTCATCAAATTCATTAACAGCTTTTATGGCGTAAGATGGATCGTTTCTTAAACTAAAACGTAAAAGTGGCGTCTCATCTTTTGATGTTGTAATTTCATCTAAATCTTTATCCGAAAAATATAAAGTGCGATACTGAAATCCAGTTTTTCCGATAAAATCAAATATACCCAAAAGAACTGATAATTTTTCTTGAGAAAGAGCTTTTTCTCCCAAATTAATTGGTTCTCTTGAACTATCAATAACCTTGTATAAAAGCTGACCTTGACTGTTTGGTCCCTCAAGAAAGACAATCCCCTCCTTATCAAACCAATAACATTTATTTTGATGTTCAATGCTTACAGAATTAACAAAACACCAAAGACCATACTTGTCTCTCTCTGTAACATTTATTAAAACTGTCCCATCTAAAATAGAAACATTTATATCTGCTTTGTTAACAAAAGAAAATTTATCCAAAATATATTTAATAATTGAGTCTTTTATAGCAAAAGCTCTAACAATATTATTGTCCTTAATGATCATTTTAAGAAAAGAATTTTGATCGTTAAGTCGTTGATAAAAAGCGTCTTTTATTTGATTGCTAAATTCACTATTAGATGCCTGGACAGAAACAGATTGAATAATCGCATATTTAGTATGAAAAAAGCCGATAATCCCACCGGTAATAATTACAATGCAAAAAAGAATAAAAAGAGTTATTCGTTTAACTCTTTTTATCTTCCTGTCATGCTCTTTTTGTACTTGATAATAATCCAGCATTAGGAAATTTTAATGCGTTAGTAGTTATTAACTAATAACAATTAACTTAATAACGGGTGCTTAAATTTTTCTCTTCATCGGAGGGAAAAATACAGTTTCTCTAATAGGCTTATCCATTAAGATGGCGAATAATCTCTCAGAAAATCCAAAACCAGCCGTTGGAGGCATCCCATATTCAAGCGCTTCCAAAAAGTCCTCATCAAGCATCTGAGCTTCTTTATCCCCTCCCGCCCTTAATTTCATCTGTTCTTCAAAACGAGCCCTCTGATCCAACGGATCATTAGCCTCAGAAAATCCCTTTCCCAACTCAGTTCCACAAGCAACCACCTGAAATCTCTCAACTACTTCGGAATTATTTGAAGAACGTTTTGCCAGTGGCTCCACTAAGGCCGGAGGATTTATGAGTAATGTGGGTTGAATAAGTTTGATTCTGACAGTTTTTTTATAAATAAGATCAATAAGCCTGCCCTTACCCAAATGTGGATCAATTTTAACTCCAAGTTTATGAGCATGTTGCAAAAGTTGATCTCTTGTCGCTTCAATTGGATCAAAACCATTTTCTTTTTTAAATACTTTGCAATAGTCAACTATTTGCCATTTTCCTCCCCAATTTATTTTTTTTCCTTGCCAATTGAGACTAAGAGTTCCTAATGTTTTTTTGATAATAAATTTATAAAGCTTTTCCACAAATTTCATCAGTGGTTGATAGTCGGAATAAGCCCAATAAAATTCACACTGGGTATAATCTTGCAAATGCTCGGCATCAATGCCTTCGTTTCTGAAAATTCTTCCGATTTCGTATATTTTTTCAAATCCTCCAACCATCATTTTTTTAAGAGCAATCTCTAAAGAAATTCTCAGGTAAAAATCCTCATCCAAAGCATTGTGGTGAGTTTTAAAAGGCTCCGCTTCGGCTCCTCCAGGAATAGATTCAAGAACGGGCGTTTCTACTTCCATAAAATTATTTCCCTCCATAAATTCTCTTACCGATTTCCAAAATACGGATTTTTTTACAAACATATCTCTAACCTCTTTATTTAAAAGAGAATCCAAATATCTTTTTCTAAGCCTTGTTTCAATATTTTCAAGCCCATAAAAATCTGAAGGTAATGAACGCAAAGATTTAACCAATATCTTAACAGAAATAGCAGCAACACTTTTTTGCTTGGTGTTTGTCAAAAATGTCTTACCGCTAACTTCGATAAAATCCCCCATATCCAGGGTCTTTTTAAGACCAGTAAAATTCTTCAACTCATCTTTTTTTAGAATAACTTGAATTCTCCCCGAGAAGTCTTCCACGTCAGCAAATATAATTTTGCCCTGATCTCTCAAATTACGAATTCTTCCCGTAACGAAAAATTTCTTTTTGGATTTAGAAAATAAAGAAAATTGATTAACAACATCAACTATTACAACAGTCCGCTTTGATTCAACCGGATAGGCCTCTATTTTTTCCTCTTTAAGATATTCAAGTTTTTTCTTTCTTTCTAAAATAATGTCTTCTAACATAGTAATTTAAGTATAACAAAAAACAGGATTTTTCCAAAAATCCTGTTTTGTTTAAATTGTTATTGAATGTCTACAATCTCATATTCTAACTCTTCACCTTTTGGAGTTTTTACCTTAACAACATCTCCCACCTTGTGTCCCAAGAGAGCTCTTCCAATTGGAGAAACATTGGAAATTTTATTCTCGGTCGGATTTGCATCATGAGATCCCACAATTGAGTAAGTGACCGGGTTTTTCCCTTTTGGTTTGATGGCTACAGAAAGACCGACACTAACCACGTTTTTATTTTTTGAACGAGTTATAACTCTGGCATTTTTTAGAAGATTTTCCAAATCAAATATTTCATATTCCAATTTGTCCTGATCTTCCTTGGCTTGAGCGTATTCAAAATTTTCAGACAAATCACCATGCTCTTTGGCGCGTTTGAGCCTTTCGGCAATTTCAAAACGCTTAGTGGTCTTTAATGCCTCTAAATGAGCTTGTAACTCTTCTATTTTTTCTTTGCTTAAAAATTGATCTGCCATATTCCGTTAATTACTTTGCAGCTCCTATTCAGGAACAGCTTAATAAATTATTAATTAATAATTGAACTAATAAACAGACAGCGCACTATCAGTGCGCAGCCTCTAAGATAGCTCATTTATTTAAAATAGTCAAAGGCAAACATAATAACAAAAGAGAGCGGGTATTGAATAATGTTTGTTATGAGGTTATTGGGTTATTGGGTTATTATGTTATTACGTTATTATGTTATTAGTTATTGGATTAGAAATTAGAGATTAGAAATTAGAGATTAATCTTTTATTTTATTGAGTTATTTGTTAAAAGTTATAAATTAATCCTCTATCTCGTCGCATTGTAAATTGCTTCTATTTCTGACGCAGAAAGGACACGATTATACATTCTAATCTCATCTAAATTACCTTTGAAATAATAATTATTTGATCTACCAATTCTAAATACAGTCTTTGTAG
>Ga0208822_1002853_pt1 | contig 10747 bp, 9 predicted proteins | sample AD_STIC08_MetaG_FD_184435 | JGI IMG/M metagenome (GOLD analysis project Ga0208822, IMG submission 184435) | Active sludge microbial communities of municipal wastewater-treating anaerobic digesters from USA - AD_STIC08_MetaG (SPAdes) (version 2) | ecosystem: Engineered > Bioreactor > Anaerobic >...
CCGCCGCCGGCCTGATCGCCTATACCAAGACCATCATCGACGCCGCCGACGCGCTCGACGAAATGAGCGAGCGCACCGGCGTCTCGGTGGAAAACCTGGGCCGCCTGCAGTACGCCGCCAAGCTCTCTGGCGTCGAGTCCGAGCAGCTCGGCAAATCGCTGCAAGCGCTTTCCGGCGAGATCGTCGCCGCCGCCGGCGGATCGGAATCGGCGATCGCGAAATTCAAGCGGCTCGGCATCAGCGTGCAGGACGCCACCACCAAGCAAATCCGCCCGGCAAACGAGGTGCTTCTCGACCTGGCAGACGCCTTTGCGCTGCTCCCCGAGGGCGCCGAGCGTTCCGCGCGCTCTGCCGAGCTTTTCGGCGGCAAGCTCGGTGGCGTGATGGTGCCGTTTCTCGCGCAAGGCCGCGCCGGCATCCAAGCCCTGGGCGACGAGATCGAGCGCCTTGGCGGCTTGATGAGCGCCGAGACCGCCAAAGCCGCCGCCGAATTCAACGACAACCTCGACCGCCTGAAAACAACGGCATCGGCCGCCGGCATCGCCGTCGCCAACGCGCTGTTGCCGACGCTGAACAAGCTGACCACCGAGTTTCTCACCGCGCGGGGCGCCGGCTACAGTTTCCTGGGCGCGCTGTCGCTCACCGGCACGATTGGCACGGTCGAGAAGCAAATCGAGCGCGTGACCGCGCGCCTCGCCGAACTCAACGCGGAAAAGGCGCGCGGCGATGTCCGCGGCCTGCTCGGCGCCATCTCCGGCAAGAACGTCGCCGACGACATCGCTCAACAGGAAAAGCTGCTGAAATTTTACGAGACCTTGCGCGACAAGGGCTTGCAGGACGAAGCCGCCAACGCCGCCAAGCGCCTCGCCCTGGGCGCCCAACTGCAGGCCAAGCTCGGCGACCTCGAAAAGCTACGCGCCGTTGCCGCTGGCAAGGCGTCGGCCGACATCCTGCTCGATGACGACAAGCGCACCGCCGCGCAGATCGCCAACGCGGAGAAACTGCGCGACGCGCTGCGCACCGCCTGGCAGACCACGCTTGCCGACGCCAAGGCCGCAAGCGACGAAGCCAAGAAGCTCCTCGACCTGGCCGCAACCACGCGCACCGCCGGCGCCGACAAGGCCGCCGAGATCCGGCGCAGCCAGCTACCGAAGGAAGACCAGGACAAAGCCAATCTGCGCGACGTCCTCAACATCTCGGACACCGCCGCCGAGAATGCGCTTCTCGCCAAATTTGCCGCGCAGAATGGCCGCGCAGAAGCCGCCGCCAAGCTCGCCGAAAGCGCGCTCAAGGATGCCGAGCGCGCGCAGAAATTCGCCGACAAGCTCTCTGACCCCGAGCAGCAAGCGCGCGCCACGGAGAAGATTGCCGAGGCGCAAGCCACCGCGCAAGAGGCGCAAGCCAAGATCAAGGAAAAGCAGGCCGCCGACGCCACCGACGTGGCCAAGCAGCAGTCGGACCGAATCAAGGCGCTCGACGCCGAGCTTGCCGCTTTGCAGAAGAAAGCCGGCGAGATCAGCGTGCAAGTCCGCGTCGACGAGGCGCTCGGCGCTATCGCTAACCTCAAGGCTCAGATTGCCGCGCTTGAGGACAAAACCGTTACCGTTACCGTCAAAACAGCGTCGTCCGGCAATGCCGCCGGCGCCGAGGACTATGCCGCCTATGCCGCGGCCGCCGACTTTCGCAAAGAGGGGTTCGCGCGAGGCGGCTACACCGGTCCCGGCGGCAAGTGGCAGCCGGCAGGCGTGGTGCACGCCGGGGAGTTCGTGCTCCGCCAAGAGGTGGTCCGCCAGCGCGGCATGCTCGCCATGCTCCAGCGCCTCAACCGCGAGGGCCTGAGCGCGCTGCCGGGCTTTGCCAGCGGTGGGCTGGTCGGCGGCTTGTCGATCGGCATGGCCCGCGCGCCGCAAGCCGCTGCCCAGCGCGCCGCCGCCGTCTTCAACTTCCCCGACTTGGGTGGCCGCTACCCGGTGACGATGGACGCCGACCCGCTGCGCCAGCTTGAGGACGCTTTTGCCCGCCTCGCCCTGCAGAAAGGGGGCCGCCGATGACTACGCTGCTCAAGATCGGCTCGCTGGCCGTCCCGAACCGCGCCGCCCTGGACCTGGACCAGACCTACGAGACGATCGGCGGGGAAGCCTTGCTGCGCACCGTCTCCGGCGCCGGCATCAAGCAAGAGACGTGGCGCCGCCTGCGTACCACCATCAGTGGTGGCGGCTGGCTGCCCGCCGGCCTGGGAACGATCGACACGTCGACCACGCAGACTGTGGCCTGCATCGTCCCGCGCGCGCTGATCGCCAACGCCAGCCGCCAGGCCACGCTGCCCGCAGGCCGCCGCGCAGACGCCGGCCACCTGCCGTTCGCGCTCGCCCTGCTGCCCTTCGGCGACGTGGTGCCGACCCCGCTGTCCATCGTCGGCAACGTCGGCACCGCCGCCGCCGTCGCCGATGCCATCGGCTATCAGATTCTGTATTTCCCGTTGCTCACCTGCTGGGTGCAGCGCCCCAGCGAATCCGGATCCCGCGGCGACGCCAGCTATCGGTGGGAACTTGTGGCCGAGGAGGTTTGACGTGACGGCTCCGGAAAAGGTGGTTATCGGCAATGCGGAATTGTGGCTGGGGGATTGCCGGGACGTGCTGCCGCTGTTGCCGGCGTGCGACCTGATTTTGACTGACCCCCCGTATGGGATAGCGCGCGACAAAGGCGCCGGCGGAGGTGGTTTTGATTCGACCGGCAAGTACCGGAGAAAGCCGCGCCGCTATTCCGGAGGGTGGGATAGTTCCCCCCCCGACGAGGAGCTTCTTGCCTCTGTAATCAGCGCTGGAAAAGTCGCAATTGTTTGGGGCGGGAATTATTTTCAGCTTCCCCCGGGGGGAAAATGGCTGGTCTGGAACAAACAGCAGGTTATGCCGACGTATTCCGATGCCGAGCTAGCGTGGACCACGCTGCCAGGTGTGTCTGTAAAGCTGTTCACTCTTGGATGCAACTCTGCGCGCATCGAGCTTGGCCTGCACCCCACGCAAAAGCCGGTTCTCCTCATGGATTGGTGCATACAGCTTGCCAAGAACGCGGCAACTGTCCACGACCCGTTCATGGGCTCCGGCACGTCAGGCGTTGCCGCTGTTTCGCGCGGCCTGCGGTTTGTCGGCATTGAGCGCGACCCGGAATACTTTGACATCGCTTGCGAGCGCATCGAGAACGCGCAGCGGCAGCGCGCCATGTTTGATTGCCATCCACAAATCGCGCCGCCGGCCGTGCCACAACAGGCCGCGTTGATCGCATGACCAAGGCCACATAACCATGCCAGAAACCTACGTCGGCACCACTGGCGCCGCCGGCGCCGCCGGCATCTGGACGACCATCGTCACGATAGCCGGTGTCGATGTCACCGAAAGCATTTTCGGGAACATCGTCATCTCCGCCGAGGAAGACAGCGCGCGCGTGGCCGATCTGACCATCGTCCCGGCTTCGACCAGCTTTACCGTCGCTGCCTGGGTAGGCAAAGCGGTCACGATCGACATCGCGGCCATGCACACCGGATCCCCGACCAGCGCCGCGCGCCTGTTCACCGGCATCATCGACACGCCCGTGCTCGACCTGGCCGGCCGCCGCATCGGCCTGCGCTGCACGGACAACCTGCAAGGCGTCGTCGAGGCGATGGACGCCGCGGCGATAGAGTCCGCCATCCCCGGCGGCTATTACTCGCCGGCCATCTTCGACCCGGCCGCGCGCGGCTGGTCGCGAGCGCAAGACCGCCTGTCCACGGTCCCCGCGTCTCTCGATCTGACGCCGGCCGGCGCGCTGCGCCTCACCGCCTGGCAACCGAAGACGGTGGCGGACCTCGCCTTCACCGACGCGCACCTTCTCGACGGCAGCCCGTCCGTGTCGATTGCCGGCGCCCATGAGCTCACCAACTCGGTGGTGGTCGACTTCGGCTACCGCTTCCCAAGGGTCAAGGCGGAGACCTACTCGGTGGGGTACGACTACGTCAACGCCGGCACAATCTCGGATTTTGCGGCCGCGCTGTCGTGGTTCCTGCAGCGCTCGGCGGTCGAGTCCGCGCTCAAAAGCGCCGGCGCCAAGATTGTCGCCATCTCGTACACGCCGCTGCCCGGCTCCGCAGTCGGCTCCTGGGTGCCTGGCCCCTACGACGGCGAGTTGTGCATGGGCTTCACGGCGACCGTGACGTTTGACTATGGCCAGACGATCGAGGAGCGATTCACGATCACGGTGTCGGCGCCCAACTCGATCGCCGCAGTCGGCACGCGCCGCGACCGCCTGTCTGGCGCGCTCGAGGGCGTCTATCCGCCGATCGTCGCCGCCGAGACCTCGATGCTGCTCTACGGCAACGCGATCAGCTCGATCCCACCGCAGGACACGGCCCCCGGCGTGATTGGCCAGACCACGTCAGCCGAAGTGACGTTGACGCCAGACTCGGATCGGGCCGCCGCCGACGCGGCCATGGAAACGCTGATTGCCATCGCCAAGACCAAGATTTGGCGCTCGCACCGGCACAACACGGTGTCGGCTTCCGTCGCGCTGAATCCGTCGATCGACGTGGACAAGACGCTGTCGGTTGCCTCGCCAGGCCTGTCCGCAAAAGGCAAGTGCAGATCGCTGACGCACCGCCTGTCCCCGGATTCCGGCGAGGCGATTACCGAATTCTCGGTTGCGATCTGCTCGGTCGCCGGCACCGGCGTGAGCCACGCCGAAACGCCAACGGACGCGCCTGCCGGCTCCACGCCAGCGTCCAGCACGCTCGCCGATCCGGCTACCGTCGACTTCAACTACTTGTCCGCCGAAGACCACGTCTTGACCATCAGCTTCCCGGGCGTGGCCGAGGCCGAACGCAATCTGTCGGTCGTCGCCATCAGCGCGGCATTCAGCGCGCCGCTGGTCGAGGATGTGTTCACCGTCACCCTGTGAGACCGCCAGCATGCAAAATGACCTGATCAAGACGCTTGACCGCATCGCCACCGCCGCCAGCCTGAGCACGCAGCAGAATCGCACGCTCAAGCCGCTGGCCACGCCGCCGGCCATTCCGCCGCGCGTCGGCACCGGCCAGCCGAAATTGATCTGATCGCCACTGCATGGCCAGCGCCCTCGACCTCCTGCTGAGTCGCCAGGCCGCCGCCGCCGGCGTGGGCATCGGCACGCGCCGCAACCGAGTATTGCCGGCGCCGCCGCCGACCACCAATATCCCCGGCCGCACCGGCACCGCCGATTATGCGCTGCGCAAGTCCGTTCCGGTTTGCGTGCCTGAAGACCTGATGAGCCCGCTCACCGAGACGAGCTACGCCGCGCGCACGTATCACGCGACCCGGCGCCAATACTCGACGAACGGCGTCTACAGCTTCCCCCTCAAGCCGATCAACCGCATTACCGTCAGCACCGGCGACGGCCTGCCGAAGACGCGCGCGCTGTGCATGGCGGCAGACGATGGCTCGACTGGCCTGCGCGTGCTCGAGCACGACATCATCGAGACCGGGCGGACCTACACCGCCGCCGCAAAGGTGCAGCGCGTCTACATCAATGGCACGTACATCCCCGTCGCTTTCGACGCGCGGCTTTCCGCCATCAGCTTCGGCGGCAAGTGCGGCAGGCCGTTCTCGCTGCAGGTCTACCCGACAGGAGGCGTTGCCGCTGAACACGGCTCGATTTTCGGCGCGCACGTGCTCGGCACGGCTACGATCACGTCGGCGCGCGTCATGGGGCTCAACGCCAAGACGACGGGAACGCTCAAAAAGTTCGAGATTGTCCTGGCCTCGCCAGGCAAGTTGGTCGAGCGCATCGAGGACGCCGCGTGGACGGTGCTAAATTCGCTGGTGACTCCACTCCCCAACGAAGAGTTCCCGTGGAACCGGCGCGTGCACCGCTTTGCCGGGCTGAGGTGCTTTCAGCGCGTGAATGGCAACATCTACACCGACCAGACGCTGTCGACGCTGATCGACGCCACGGCCCGCCCGGCGTCGTTTGGTGCCGATACGGAATTCCCGCCGCGCTATTTCAATCTCACCGCCAACGCGGATTACACCTCGCCGTCGACCAACTACGTGTTCCCCGGAGACGCCATTTTCCCGAGGAGGATGTTTTGCTTTCCGGAGGCGGTCTACACGGGCAGGATGAATCCGTTTCGCTTGCTTCCGACGGATCACATTTTCAAGTGCGCGGCTGGGCAGGTGTGGCGCGTCGGCGTGACCATCACCGCCGGCGCCGGCAGCACCGACAATTTCAAAATCTACCTGCGGAATCGCTTCGACTCCTTCCTGGAATCGTCGACAACGGTCGATCGCCTGATCGGCGAAGTCAACGCGAAGAACTGGTCGGCCTATCCTGCAGCGCCGGCCGACGCGCCGACCAAGCGACCGACGACCTACGCAATCACCAGCAAGCCGGACGGCAGCGAGGCGTATGTGCTGGCGTATTGGGATGACACGTCGATAACGCCAGCGTCGGATCGCCGCCGCACACTCACCAGCGTCTTGCGCGTGGAGCTGTCGGAGACGGGCGCGTCCGACCCGGCGACTGGCGTCGGCATCAGCACGGCAATTACGGAAGTGGACGTCTTTGCGGCTTTCGTGAATACCTCGACATCGTCAGACACGTCGACGCCAGGGTCGACGAGCGTAGCCACGACGGTGGAAGACTTGGGTCCTTGCGGCTCGGGCACGCTGCACAAGACGACGCAGGTGTATACCGCGCTGGCGACGGTCGCCGCGACAAGCAGCGCCACGGAATTGAGCTATCGCCAGCTGCTCTGGGTCTATGCCAGGCACACCAACGAATTCGACCTGGTCGAGGCGGTTTTTTCGACGACCACCAGCGCGACTGGCTCGGGAACGATCGACGGCGGAACGCGTACCTTTATCACGACAGAATACTGTGACGCCGGCACGACAAAGTGGAATGGCGTCGGCTCGGGAGAGGTGGCGACCCACCTGGCGAATCTCGACAGCTTTGACGCCTGGATAGAGATCAGGTCTTCCGTGCGTGGCGTGCTGGTGCCGAAAATCGGCGTGCAGATGACGTTAACGCAATCCACAGACCCGTATTTCGACTACTCGCAGACATGGGCTTATCCTGCTGGCCCTGCCGGTGGTACGCTGAGGGGAACGAAAACCATCAGCTACGCCGGGACATTCTACGGTGGCCTGGCTGGCGCTTTCGCCGCGGCATACAGCCTGGACTACGACACTGGCGCCGAGAGCGAAACCGGCACGCGCTACACCCTGCTGTCGGGAACGTCCGACGAATACACAACGCTGTGGCTTGCCAGTGGCGCGGCCTATCACTCGCCCGAGTTGCGCGTGTTTGAGCACATCAACGGCGCCATACAGGACTATTCCGCCGGCGCCGGCATCGGCCCGCGAAAATTCACGGTGGCGGACAAGGTCTACCATGGGCACGTCGTGCCGCTGGCTACGCCAATTCAGCGAGTATGCGTCAACGCGCGCGCAGGAACAGCCTATATCGCCCCGTCCGATGCGGACGCCGGGCATTTCTATTGAGCGCGCAAGACGGTCAGCCACCACAACCACACGCCGGAGCCAATCCAATGCACGAAGACGCCGACCGAGACCAGCCAACAGACCCCGGCGACCGCCGCGCGGCATGGCGAGACGAAGCCCGCTCGCTGCACGAGGAGGCGCGCGCGCTGCGTGGCGAGCTGTCCGCAATCAGCGGCAGCTTGCTGCGGCTGGAAGCGTGCATCAAGAGCCACCTCGAGGAAAACGCCAAGGTTCTCCCGGTGCTGGAAGACCTGGTGGCGCTGCGCCGCGGCTCGCAGATCGTCCTGCCGATCCTCGTCAAGATCGGTGCCGCCTGCGCGACAGTCGCCTGCTCGCTGTGGGCTGCAGCGTACTGGATGCGCGATCACGTCAAGTGGTGACGCGCGACCAGAAATGAAAAAGCCGCCCGGAGGCGGCTTTTTGAAGGTCAGCCAGGCCAGCCAAGTTCGACAGCCGCTTTCATCGCCACTTTGCGCAGTACCGCTTGTTTCGATTCGGCAACGGCGGAAAACGTCCGCTGTCCAGCGCCGGGAATTTTGAGATCGCACGTCCAAATCGACTCAAATGGATTCGTCAACGTCGCATCTGGATCGCCAAAGTTTTGCGCAAGCCACTGTATGGCCGCTGCCCAGTCATCCATTTTTTCCTCGCAGTTCATTGCCTGCAAAGCCCGGCAATTCCGCGGCCTGATAGGCATCAATAGCCACCCGGATTCCCTTGGCGACATTCCCGCCTCCGATCGACGCGGCCTTCGCGCGCCGGGCTGGATCGAGCCGAACCTGCACAGACTCGGTTGGCTGGCCGGGCACAAGGTGAGGGCGGCCTGGGCCGTTAGTGGTTTTAGCCATAGTGACTAACTCGGCAACTGGTTGCCGAACGGGGACTCAAGCAGCGGGTCGTACTGTGCGAACACGGTGCCGTGGCGGTTGTACGCCGTGGCACCGGCATGCGGCCCGGTTGTCACCGTGACCAGAACATCCATGGTGCCGCCGCTTGTTGCGAACCAATTGCCTGAGAGCGCCTCGTTGACGCTCATCGAAGCTACGTCCGGAGCGTTCAGACTAAGGCGAGCACAGCGTGACACATCGACGGTTTCGGATTTGTCAACGATTGGATGATGCTTTTTCATCTCGTTCTCCTGTGGTTAAGGCGCCCGGTCGGTGGGCGCCTCGTTGGTTTCAGATTCCGCAGCGCACGGTGCGGTAAGGCTCTTTCTCTCCATATCTGTGGTACGTGACCCATACGTCCCCAATAACCCCGTGGCGAGCCATTTGGTCGACTACTCGACCACGAGACACGGACAGGCCGCTACGAACAACCGCTACTTGGTTGTCTGCCCTGTCTCTCCCAACGAACACCACACACCCGTCTTTCATCTCGTTCTCCTGTGGTTGAGGCGCCCGGTCGGTGGGCGCCTCGTTGGTTTCAGAGGTCTTTGCCGTAGCCGTCTGCCGACATACGACGTTGCTGGTCGGCCGCCTGTTGGACAACCCGCGCTTGTGCTGCGTCGGCGTCGTATCCGCGAATTTTTGTCTGACGCACCCGGCTGAGCCACAGCGTACCGCCGGCCGCCAGCTTCTGGCCGACCGTTTCGGCGCTGTAGCCCATCTCCGATGCCGTCGCCGCAACCATGGCGGGAATCTCGTCGTCGGCCAGATCACGGTAAGCCATGCCCATCGATCCGTAGCCAATCGACACTTGCATTTTCATCGCCATCTCGTTCTCCTGTCTCGCCCCAGGGTCCGCCTGGCCGGTGTCGGTCTGTTTGCTTGCCCGACAGTTGATATTGTACTCGCTTATTCGAGAGTGTCAACGGGTTTTTGAGCTTTTTTTCAGTCGTGATACGATCTGTCGATGGTGTCGCAAAGTCGTCAATGTCATGTGCGGTTGTTGTGCAGTTGCTGTGCCAGTTGGCGGCTGCAGTTGTCGGTCGCTGACCGCTTGAGCGATCGCAAGCCATTGATTTTGCAAGAGCCCGGATGGTGAAACAGGTAGACACAAGAGACTTAAAATCTGTTTCGTGAACAACAAAAACAATGAGTTACGGTTTTTTGTGCGAATCTTGTGCAGTTGCGATTGCTTCGCTCATCCTGTCCGACCCGGCCCGCAGATCGTCGCGCATCAGGTGCGAGTAGCGCGATGTCTCGGCAGTTGTAGTGTGTCCGAGCAGATCGCGCAGCAGCACCAGGGTGGCGCCAGACTGCGCCCACCAGCTCGCCGCGGTGTGGCGAAGATCGTGCCAGTGTAGCGCCGGCATGCCGGCTTTCTCCCTCGCTCGCTCAAAGTGCGTGCGCAGAGTCTGGTACGACAGCCCAAGCGGTAGCACCAGGTCGGCCATGTCAGCCGGCACCGGCACCAAGCGCGGCTTGCTGGTTTTGCTTATTTCCGGCCCGATCGAGATAAACCCGTCAACGATCGTATCGGCTTGCAGCAGCTCGCCCTGGCGCAGCCCTGTGCGGGCCGATAGGCGGATCGCCAGCGCGACCACCTGGTGCTCGCAGCAATCGGCGATGTTCTCGACTTGCTCGGGAGTCAGGTACGTGTGCCGCTTGACCTCTCCGGGCAGGAGCTTGATCCGCTGGCCAAGCTGCTCGGACAGCCATCCCCATTGGTCGTGGGCCAGGAAAGCGACACGGCGCAGCGCTGCCAAGCGCCGGTTAATTGTGGCAATGGCGAGCCCGGAATCGAGCCCGGATTGCTTGACGCGTTCGGCGACGGCGACAATCTGAGAGATTGGTGTGATCGCGCTGTGGGCCATGATGGCGCGGACCTGGCTGACCACTGCCGGGTAACTGCGCAGCCTCGACGCCTCGCCAGACAGCCAGCGCCGCAGCGCGTCGTCGAGGTAGTGCTCTGGTGTTTTGCCGATCCGACCGGCCAGGATGTCGGCCCGCAGCTTGGCCTCAAGCGCTACCGCGTCCGCTTTGCTACCAGCAGCTCCAGCAGTTCCCGAGATTTTTTGCCCGCCGACCTGAAATCGGTAATGCTAGCGGGACCCGCGTTTGTAGACGGCCACGACCTTTCCCTCCTGGTCTTTTGCCGGGAAATATAGGCCTGTGCGTCGGCTGGGTCAATGCGCACGGCGCCGCGGACGCGGACGGCAGTCAAGGCGCCGTCGCTGATTTCTCGCGACACGGTGCGAGGCGATACGCCAAGGGTTGCGGCAAGCTGGTCTATTGTGAGCAGGGGCGCCATGGGTATGTTATGCACCTGTTTTGGTGTCTACTTCGCGTTGGCAG
>Ga0208822_1002875_pt1 | contig 10703 bp, 8 predicted proteins | sample AD_STIC08_MetaG_FD_184435 | JGI IMG/M metagenome (GOLD analysis project Ga0208822, IMG submission 184435) | Active sludge microbial communities of municipal wastewater-treating anaerobic digesters from USA - AD_STIC08_MetaG (SPAdes) (version 2) | ecosystem: Engineered > Bioreactor > Anaerobic >...
ATCCCAGAAAATGTCGCCCGTCAGATTGTCAAACACCTGAAAGCCCCTGATGCTGAAAAACTTACCCTTGTTGTGCCGCAGGTCGCCACTCAAATCATCAAAATGCCATTGCTGGAGACGGGAAAAACCTATCTCCTCCACCTCGAAATACTGTATGCGGTTAAGATCCTGCAACCATTCCAAAACATCATCGGTTGAGTTGAACGGGTTGTAATCTACCAGAGCTGAAATGAAAAAATCAAACTCCACGCTCCTGGAAAAATCTCCCACAGCGGAAATCAAGCGTTCCCTAAGCTCTGTGACCCGCGCCTTGCTCATCCGTAAATGCTCCTCAGCACGTTGTGCATAGTATCCAGTAACTGCGGCAGGCCTTCCCTGGCAAGGTCAGCGTACAGGGGCAGCCTCACGATCCTCGCTGCCAGGTCTTCGGTTGTGGGAAGGTCGCCAGCTCTGTTACCCAGTTTTATTCCCATTGGCGCTGAATGCAGGGGAATGTATCCAATATATGCGTACGCATCTTTTTCTTTCATCCCGAGAAGGAAACTCTCTTTATTCTCTTCCTTGTCAAATACCACCCAGAAAGCATGGCTGTTCAGGTTTTGGTACAAATCATAGGGAGCAATGCTGACCGCACCCGCCTCAGCAAAGGGCTTCAACAAGTCTGTGTAAGCAGATGTTACCCTGCCCCGCAGCTCCAGGATTGTGTTCTCTTCCTCCAACTGGGCCAACAGTACCGCTGCCAGGATATCCGAAAGCAGGTAGCTGGAACCGATATCCACCCAATGGTATTTTGATTTTTGCCCAAACAGCACCAGACTGCGGTCTGTACCTTTTTCCTGCAGGAAATTAGCTCTTTCCACCCAGTCCGGGCGATTGACCACCAAAGCCCCGCCTTCGCCGCAACTGATGTTTTTGGTCTCGTGAAAACTGAAGGTAGCCAAGTCGCCAAAACTTCCACAGGCCTTGCCTTCATGATAAGTTCCGTACGATTGGGCTGCGTCAACCATCACCAGCAAACCATGCTTCCTGGCCAATTCCCCGATTCTGTCTATAGCACAGGGAATTCCAGCATAATCGATTGGTAGCAGCATTTTGGTCCTTTCCGTTATCAACGACTCCATATGGCCAACATCGGCATTCATGGTTATGGGGTCAATCTCGCAAAACACCGGCTTGGCTCCGGTCATCACCACCGCATTGGCTGTGGAGCTGAACGTGTAGGAAGGCAGTATCACCTCGTCACCGGGTCCCAGGTCAGCCAGCCAGGCGCCCATTTCCAAAGCTGAAGTTCCAGAGGGTACCAGAAAGACGTTCTCCAGCTTATGTCGGTCTCGCATATGTTGCTGAACCCTTTTGGCGAACTGGTTGTTGCCGGACAGCCTGCCGGACTGCAGCGCTTCCAGGACATACTCATTCTCATTGGGAGCGCGAAAAGGTCTGTTGAACGGGATTCTCATTTTATTCCTTTGTAATCAGCCTAAGCACACTTGGATCATAGGGCAGCCGTTGCTTGCCCTGGTAGATGTAGTAAGCAGGGCGCTGGGAACTGTCTAAAACCGGGTCTACTGTGTCCCCAGTTTCCACAAAAACCTCGTGGCGCACAACTTGGGGGCTGGAAGCAAACAGCACTTCCCGCAGAGTCCCCGGCTGGGGAAAAACGTAATGGATGCCGGCATGGGCGGGTTGGGAAAGCACAGGCTCCTCAAAACTGCCAACAGCCACTTCGATCACCCCCCTCACAAAATCGTATCCCGTGGAAAGCCTTACCAGGTCTGAGCCGATACAATCACCACCCATCCTGGCCCCTACCTCGATAAGATAGATCTCCCCACTTTCCATGATCTTAAACTCCGAGTGCGATGCCCCGTTTTGAATTCCGAGGCAATCCAGGCTTTCCCTGGTCAGCCTGGCCAGACTATCTTTTTGCCCGGATGTGAGTTCCGCGGGTTGATGATGGGCTGTTTCAATAAAGTGTGGCGCGCCGGTGGTTTCCTTGTCCGTGAACTGTAATATGTAATGCCTGCCCTGCCAGGAGATAGCCTCCACGCTAAGCTCCCTGCCTTCAATGAATTGTTCGATTATCACCTGCGCGGAAAATGATTGCTCCCTGGCCGCTTGAACGGCGTCAATAAGCTCAGACCTGTCTCTGACCAAGCTGACACCCCGGCTTCCAGAGCGGTCCACGGGCTTAACGATCAGGGGGAAATCTTTGGGGTTCACTTCTAAATCTGAACCATTTTTGCCTGCCAGCCAGTAACCGGGACAAGGAACACCCCCAGTCTTCAGCCGCTCCCGCATCAAATATTTGTTGGTGCTAACTTCCGTGCACTCAATGGAATTGCCGATCAAGCCCAGTTTTTCCGCCACCCGGTTGACAGCCACTGTGGCCAGATCGGAACCAATGGACACAATGCCCTTGGGTTGGATCCTTTGGCAGATTTCGTAAATCTCATCCACCTCAGTGATCGAAATGGGATAAAAAATATCGGCCAAGTCTTTACAGACAGCGCCATCCTCCCAGGCAAAGACATGGGTTTCAAAACCCATCTCCCTGGCTTTCAGAACTAAGGGTTTTTGCAGGTAACTGGCTCCGATGATGGCAAGTTTCCGCACTACTGCGCCATCCTCAAAAACTTGGCAGGATTTCCCACCCAGATTTCTTTTTCGCCCACATTTTTGGTCAGCACCGCGCCCATGCCCACCGTGGCAAAATCTCCGATTTCGAGGTATTCCCTCAAGGTCGCGTTCAGGCCAATGTGCACTCCGGTGCCGGTCTTGATATGGGCTCCAACCACTGCTTGTGCTGCAATATGATTGTAAGGCCCCAGTTCGGTGTTGTGAAGTACACTAGCCCCCACCATTACCAAGGTACAACGGCCAATCTTAACTCCCGAATTGATCATCACATTAGGCATAAGAACAGCCCCAGGCTCAAATATCACATTAGGCGCATGATATACTGTCGGGTGAACGAACGTTGCCAGATCGCCATCACCGAGACCCAGGCTTTTAAACAAGTCCAGGCGCTCAGCCTGACCGTCGATACGGTAGATCGTGTTGATGAACTTGTATCCTTCCGCCGCAAACCTGGACGCATCTGAAAGGCAACCCAACACTGGAAAAGATTCGATATAAGACCCCCGCTCCTCCCTGTCATTGAGGTATCCTGCCATCTCCAGCTTGTCATACCCCCGCTTGTTGGCATCCGCGATGGCTTCCGCGATCACAGTGCCATTACCAATACCGCCCAGAATGATCACTTTTTGCATATTTCACCTATGGATTTCTTGATTATGTACTTTGGACGCTGTTTCGTCTCTTGAAAAATGCGGCCTAAATATTCGCCAGCCACTCCCAGAAACAGAAAGTTCAACCCAAAGAGAAAGAGCGTCAGCACTATCATCGAAGTCCAGCCCGGCGCCACCATACCCATCATCCTTCTAATGATCAATACAATCCCGGTCAAAAAACTCAGGGCAGAGATCAGGGTCCCGGCCAGGATAGCCGCCCGGATTGGAAACATGGAAAAGGAAAAGATCCGGTCCGCCGTAAGCTTGAGCATCTTTTTCAAATTGTAGCCGCTCTTGCCGGCAAAGCGGGCATCACGCTCAAGTGGCACCGCAACATAATCCACCCCAATCCAATAGAGTAAGCTCAGGGTCGTGGCGGTTTTTTCAGTATACTTTTTCAGCTCTTCGACCACCTCGCGGCGGATGGCGCGGAACACACCCAGATTCGGCTCGTGCCTGATATTGGTGATCTTTTTGCTAACCGCAAAGAAGAGCCTGGACACAAATTGTTTCAGAAATCCGTCCTGCCTGCTTTTCCACTGGGCGATCGCCATGGAGGCGTCGTTTGCCAAAAGCGCGTCTATAAGCTTGGGAATATCCTCCGGCCTGTCCTGCAGGTCGGAATCCATGATCACCACGATATCGCCGTTCACATTGTCCAAACCGGCAGCGATAGCGTTCTGCTGGCCAAAGTTGTGTATCAACTTCAAGCCCTTGACCTGACTATCCTGTTGATGCAGGTCTTCGATGATCTGCCAGGAATTATCCGCGCTGCCGTCGTCAACAAACAGGATCTCGTGGTCAGGGTAGTATTGGTTCAGCAGAGCTTTTAACCGTTGAAACAGCTCCGGCAACACTTCCTGATCGTTGAAGACAGGGATCAGGATTGAGATTAATAGTTCCATATGTTTCATAGACAACAATTATCGGTGAGAGAAATTGTACGCATTAGGCAAGTTGCTGTATAGGCCATAAGCCACTTTATCACAGTTTCCACTCAAGCCAATCACGCTGCGAGCAAGCTGCGGAATTGTTTGATGTTTCGGATATAATACAGATAAACATAGGGTAAGGAAAGCAAAGCGGCAAGGCCAATCAACTCTAAAGTTCCGAGGTTGAAGAATTGACGAATAACCATAAAAACGACCGCCAAAGGCAGCAGTTCCAACAACCTCTTCCACAGGAAACGCAAGCACCCATTCTGTTTGACTCCAGCCTTAGCAGCAATATAGATGGTCTGCCAGAGGAGCACCACAACATTTACCAGAGAGAAAACCGCCAAGGTCAGCACAACTTCCGCTCCTGCCATACCCATGGTTATCAGGATCAGAGCCCGCAACGCCAGGGTCGCGAGAGTGAAACGGGTATACTGGCGCTGATGGTTAAGCACTCCATACAAGGGCAGCAGGCTCAGATTCAACAGGTTTGCAAAACTCCACAACGCCATGGCTTGAGCAAACTGACCGGAAACCAGCCAACGCTCACCCAGAAAGACACTAAACAGCTCCGGCCCTACCAGAATAATCAACAGGAATGGCAACAGAGAAAGATATACCAAAGCCCGAAAGACATTGTTGATAAACGGAGCAAGGTCTTTGCCGTTGCTGACCATGTCCGCCGCTTCCTTGTGTAACACCCGGTTGACCGAATCTCCCAACAGCAGCACAAACATATACAGGATTGTGAAGGCTTTGGCATACAAGCCTGATGCCTCATTTCCCCAATACCTTGCTATCAGGATCACCGGTAGGTTAAAAGCCAGCAGATTGGCCAAAAAACCCAAGTATTCATGTTTAGGGTAATCTTGGTATTTAACCGCAACTTCCCTGATTCCCGACCAGCTGGCTTGTTTGATTACACTGCGAGCATCAATCCACAGAAACGATACCAAGAGTAGCAGGGGATAACAATAAAAAGCTATACTGCGCACCATTATCATCTGGGTTTCGCCAATGTTGCGCTCAAAACCGAGCTTTAAAAGCAGGATAACCGGAACTATCTGCAACAGGATGGTTGATGCTGTTTGCAATCCAAAACGCTTGTGGTGTGAAGCCCAAAACTTGAGCAGTGTAGCCAGCGAACCCGCGAGAAGCGAGCTCAGGAAAAAAAACTTGTAGCTTCCAAAAGGAAAGCTACCTTTCAAACAATTACCTAACAGAGGATAGCCAAGTGCCACCAAGGCAAAAAAACCGATAAATATCAGCAAAGACAGAAGCAGAAGGTTAGATGCTTCCCGCTCGTTGCCAGCCTGAACAATGGCAAAGTTGTAGCGCAGGAAAAGTGCCGGGGTCAGAATCTGCAACACTGAATTGAAGTAAGCTCCCAAACTATACAACTCCGGCCCCCACATACGAGAGATCCATGGTTCAGCCAGAAAGCCTGCCAAGGATGCGATGATGGGTCCTAACGAGACCAAACCCACATTCTTTATAAAGAGGCTCTTGTTTGTCACAAAAAAGATAGTTCCATTAGGTTAAGTGCCACTCTAATCTTATCCGGTGCTTGAAGTGGTCAAAGGTTATTCTTGCCAAATCGCTTTCGCAGGAATTATCAGAGCTAGATATGAGTTTTTTACTAAAATCTAACAAACTGATATACGGACCCATCTGAAGTTAATATCAATAATGGCATCTGATTGAATCAGTGCCAAGTCAGGCTCTGAATTACACATCTTTAATCTATCTTCTCTTTACAATACGTAACTGTAGTTTACCATTATGCGGGGCACCATCAGTGGCAACCATCATCTTATCATTAATTTTGAAAATATTGAAAGTGTGCATTTTTGTTCTGTTCCAACCATCCTGTTTAAAAGACAATGGAGAATTCTCAATCTCTTTTTCTCTATAGGTAGTTTCAGATAACTCAAGAATTTCCATCATTCTTACTTTCTCCCCGTACATATTCGAACAATCTTGAACTGGTCTGTATAGCTTATTATTCATTTCGAATATGTTACCAGCATTGCGTGCAATTCTTTTGTTTTTGCTAACAACTGGGTTCATTGGATGTTCAACATACGGACCGAAAAAGCTATTGGAATAAAAGATATGTACATCTTCGTAAACATATGGAGTTGAAACAAACAAGAAATATGTGTCTCCCGATTTATAAATTGATGGATCTGACCATGGGCCAGTAAGCAGAGTATCTACACAGGTCCAAGAATAAGGAAAGTCAAGTGCCTTAAACAATCTTATGTTATTAGCCTTTACACCCTCAATTGTCATATACTTATCTTCACCTTCCTCATATATGATAGGGAATGAAATTGACACTTCATCTTCCAGCACTATGCTATGATGCTTATAGGATACGCCATCATCTGAAACAGCCAAAGCAATAGCCCCTCTTCTGTCATTCCTGTCAATCAATCCTGCTTCATAAAACATCAGGTATTTCCCATTGTGTTTGAAAACAAAAGGATCAGCTACAAAATATGTAGGCTTCTGCGCAACACTGGATTTGGTTAGAACGGGGTTATTAACAGATTCATTAGTATTAAAACTATCATCAACATCATAAACTCCAATAGCCCAGGGTATTCTAGCCATATGTATTTCATAGCTTAAAAGAAACCATGTTGCAGCCAACAAGATGATGACTGGAATCAATACTGCAAGTGGCTTTATTTTCATAGTTCGAATCCTTCAAACTCCATTGCTTGCTTTCACACTAAACTCAACAAACAACTTTGGGAACTGCCCAATTCATTAAGGCTCAATTTCAAACTAAGTGGGTTGGTCGTTGATTGCAGGCACTTGGTTCGTTCCCAACAATGCATCACTATATTTGCACCAAAAAACGTAAAACGCTTACTATTCCATTTTTGCTTCATAGCGCCCGCCTTTGCTGCTACTGGCTTTGGGGGCATCATCCTTAGGTCATCCCTCACCAGGTTAAGGATGACCCCAGGAAAATATAGACTTAGCCACTGCCGGCTAATGAGGGCAGGCTGATAATCATCGCTTTTGTTTGTGCGTTAGTCGTTAAATTATTATATCCATTTGGGTTGAAAGAAAGCCTTGATTTATTGATAGGTTTATGCGCTTAATAGAGCTTTGTCACCTTATCTTGTGGGGATAATTGGGATCTCTGTTTTGGAATAATAGTGTATTCCTGTTCAGGATAGTTCCGTTGAGTACATCTATACTATTCATTATTGTCTTACTGGTTTCCCATCCACTGCTACCTTTCATCAGAATCGGTAATAAAGGCAATAAGGCAAGGCTAATCTCTCTTGATGCGGCATTCCACAGGTAGGATGGAGTATGATCCACCGCATAATATAACACTTTGGGGCTAACCTGAATGGTAGGTTTATCCAGAGTAGTTGGTGTGGCAAAATAGAATCCCATTCCCTTATCGCAACTTACATCGATGATGGCCGTCCCGGGTTTGAGCATATCCAGTTCGCTTTCTTTGGTGATAAACATTGTAGGATTGCACACGTCCTGATATACAGCATTGCATATTATATCAGATTCAGCCAGTTCAGCGATAAGACAATTCTCCACTCCCTCAATATTAAAGGAATGCCAGGCATTGTTTTTCATTATGATTTGATGGTAATAGCAGTTTGGGTTTCTGTTTTCTATCAAATGGGGATCCCTGCGGGTATAAACATGTATGTTATTGAATCCTCTTCCCTGTAGTGCATAAATGATGCCACGACTTACTGCCCCAAAGCCAAGCACGCTTACTTTTCTTCGCTGTCCATAATAGCCGTCTATGCCCAAAAGGCCCAGAAGATGAATTATACCTGCATATCCAGCCAATTCCCTGTTTCTGTTGAATATATATATTGATTTATCTTTTCTGTTGTTAGGATCTTCATTATACATGTTTTCCCACGCAATTAGAGTTAACTGCTTGTCAATCGCAATCTGGGCTATCTCAAACTGCTGTGTTGTATGCATCCACCCACACACTATTTGACCATTGCGGGCTTGCATCAGGTCTCTAACCGTAACCTTGCAAATCAGCAACAAATCACATTGAGCAAAGATTTCATCTCGAGACAATATGTTTGCCCCCATGTCTCTGATTTCAAGATCAGTTACTCCGAAACGCATTCCATAATCTTCTTCAAAATATAGATTCTGAAGTAGCTTCGGGTCGATCCTATCAATATGATTGGGAAAAATCGGGATTCTGAATTCTTCCTTTTTTGTGGATTTTCCCAATACGCCTACTTTGATATATTCTTGTTTCAAAGTATTACTCCTCAGTTCTGATTTGTTATTGCTGACACTGATGCTACGATTAACTTGCTATTCCGTGTGTTTATCCATCAATCATTTGGGAATTCTGGATATGATTAGGGGAACTTTCCCAGATTCACGCTTAATCAATGAATCTACTATAGCAAACTTGAAAACCACACTATTGTCAATCCCCTTAATTTTTCTGAAATTATCTTCAATATCCTTAAAGTATTCTTCCTTAAACTGGTTATCTACTATCAGATTAACCCGTATAAGGTTTAGTTCTTCCTGGATGTATTGAGCTGTAATTATTCCTTTCGCATAACCTAATGCACCATCAGCAAAGTACTCTTTTCTTCCATTTGGCAGTATAAGATAATCATCCATCCTGCCTTCGATATCCATCACTTCCCGGTTGGATGATTCCTGATACTCTGCCAGTCTGATGTAATCCCTGGTCTGATAACGTATGAAGGGCATTGCATAATTGTAGAAACTTGTCCCTACAAGTTCGCCGTAGCCATCAACCGCAGTATGTACCTGCGGATCGACTATCTCCGGGTAAAAGTAATCCTCCATCAGATACTTTTTCTGATCAGGTTTTTCGCAGATCATGACCGCGTTTTCCGCGTGGCTGTAGAAGTCGTAAAGATGCGCGCCATACGCTGACTGCACAAATTCGCGGATCGGCTGGGTCACCGTTTCGCCATAGACAAAGATACCTCTGGGGCTGGCAATCTTGTAATCGTTGCAGATATTGTTGTAGAAATCGATAAAACTCCTCGCATAGCCCTCAAATATGGACGGCTTATACCTGGCAACCAGCTTGGCGGCGGCAAGGCAGTTTTCTTTGGTCATTTTGCTGGAATTCAGATAAACCATGTTGCGTAAAGGATCATAACCGTAGGGTTTGGACTTTGACAGGGACAGCCCCTTAATAATAAAACGCAAAGCTCCGGGCCGGTAACCAGCCCAACGGTAAGCTCTGGCATAGGCGGCATACTTATTGGCCCGGCTGTGTTTATCGATCATCAAGGTCAGGGGGGTTCCGGTGGACCCGCTGGTCTTTTCAACTTGAGCATCCAGTTCGTGAACCGTGTCCGCTATGAACTCTTTCTGTCGTGTGCGGAGTGTCTCCTTATCCAGCAAGGGGATCTTTTGCAGGTCTTCGATCCCCCTAAAGGTGGAGGTGTCCAGCCCAATTTCGCGGAACAGCTTGCGATAGTACGGCACATACTTGCCGGCATAGGTGACAATCTCTTTCAGCTTTGCATTCTGGTAATCCAGCACCTGCTGGCGGTTCCAATGCTGGCTCTTTTGATAAAACAGATACCTGCGAAATATTTCCGGGGCTTGCGTAATGTGGTTTGGCAATTTCATCGGTCTATTCCGTCAGGTGCCCAAGCTTTTTGCGTCTGGCTTCAATCAAATCATGCCGGTTAAGCACTTTCTTGGCAGCGATCACCATGGGCGGACCGATAAACTTGCCATCCTTGACAGCAACACCTTTCCCCTCTGCCTGGGATTCATCGTAGAGGCGCAGCATTTCCACAGCGTCATCGTATTCCTGCTGTGTGGGAGAGAAATACTGATGCACCAGGGGCAGCTCCTTGGGATGCAGCACCAGCATGCCCTCAAAGCCCAGATTCTTGGCCAGGATGAGGTTTTGTTCCAGGTCTTCCAGATCGTGCACGTTGATGTGTACAGTATCGATGGGAATCACTTTATTGGCCCTGGCTGCCAGGGCGATCAGAGCGCGGGGCGTGAAAATGCTCTGTCCCTCGTGGTCATGAATCCCTTCCAGATCACTGACGAAATCCTCACAGCCAAAGGCGATTGCCACTACTCGCTTTGAGGCACGGCAGATGTCCTGGGCGTTAAGCACCGCCCCCGCCGTCTCGATGAGGGGAATGATCTTGTAGGTGCCAACGGGGATTTTCTTTTGGTATTCAATGGTTTCCAGCAGTTTATCGAAGAAATAAACGTCCTCTCCAGTTCGGGATTTGGGATACATGAAGCCGTGTATGCCCTCAATCGTCAGGGCTTGCACATCTTGAAGCAGGTGCCCGCTTTCGCGGTCGTTCACCCTGGGAAAAACATAGTAGTTTGACAAGCGCCCCGAACTGACCCATTCCACGATTTTCTTTCTGGCCAAAGGCTTGTTGGATTCCGGCTGCACCGAGTCTTCCAAATCCAAAAGCAGGAC
>Ga0208822_1002882_pt1 | contig 10678 bp, 10 predicted proteins | sample AD_STIC08_MetaG_FD_184435 | JGI IMG/M metagenome (GOLD analysis project Ga0208822, IMG submission 184435) | Active sludge microbial communities of municipal wastewater-treating anaerobic digesters from USA - AD_STIC08_MetaG (SPAdes) (version 2) | ecosystem: Engineered > Bioreactor > Anaerobic >...
ATTTGCTTCAATGCCCGAGTACTGAGTCGTCGCCCCAAGGTCTCGATCCCGTGTGAAGATCGATAAGGTGACCTGCTCGCTTAACTTCTTTCGCATGTTAACGAGCGTAGTGATGGGGCCGCCGCCTAAAAAACCGGGGAGAAAGTATTCACTGATGCAGAGAATATCTATTTTCTTAGTCATGGAGATGACGCGAAAGGAATTTATAAACTCTTGCCAATAACTGAGATGGCAATCTGAAGGCCGTCGCTCGCATGGAGGTTGAAGCGCTCATGCGGCAATTCGCATCCGACGCCCACACCGCCAAGGCGGCGGGCCGCACAGGCATGCGCGTCAGCTCATGGATAACCGAGGTTGCGAGTTGGGTGCATCCACTGATGTGGAAGCTGGAGACGCTCATTAAAGTAGCGTTCAAAATTTAAGAGGGGAGAAGTTAACCGAATTAATGAGTTTCATTGCTTTCTCAATCAGTGCTGCCACAATTAAGCCAGCGGAGATGTATGCAAAAGATGACAAGAGATCTCCGCGCAGTAAAAAAAACAACGCCCCGATTAAAAAAAAGTAAACCGCCGAAGAGTAATCAGCCGTAGTGCCTCCGTTCTTATTTGCGACAAATCGGCTGTCAATTCTTGCCATCAGGTAGCCTATCAAAGTCGCGAATACAAAGACCCCTGTTGCGCCAAAATTTATATACCCTTCACCAAGAAATGGCATTGAGATGTTGTTAAAGGAGTACCCTAAATTCTCAGCCATTTCATGGCCGCTCCCTACAGGCTTATTAGGCCAGATTGTCCTTGGGACAAAGAAAAGAATTGTCCCCAGGAGCTGCCGACCAAAAGTGATGAAGTCGTTTTCGACTGCAGTGGCAAAATTTTCGTAAGCGTCAAAATGGGCGGCATAAAAAAAATCAGGACTCGGAATAAGGGTTAAATCGCTAATTCCGGAGAACTTTCTAAATTGCTCGAGAAATGGAAAGATAAAAATCAACGAAAAAATAAGGGATGTTGAAAAAACGACGGCATTTCTGGATGCCGGGATGAAAAGAAGAGCCAAAGGAATATAAGCAAATGCGACCATGTATCGAGCAACGCCCGTAGGAAATACCGATAGCAGCATTAAGATAAGAAGTAGGGTTTTTGTTCCCGAACTTTCTTTAATTTGAGTTGCTGCGTAGAGAAAGCAAAAAACTGGGGTGAGCCGGGAAATCATTCCGAGTAGTAGCGATAAAGACGAAGATTCAACCACAATTTCTCTGCTTTCCTCAACGATTCCTCGAAAGAGCAACTGGGTAATGGAGAATGAGTTTAAGTAGAAGAGGAGGATAAAGCTCAAACAGGATAGCGCAAGTAGCGCTGCTGCTGATAATTTTTTATTTTTTGCGGGTGTGATAAATGCGGTTTTTTTCTTAGGTATTCTGGCGCAATGAAGGTAAGTGAGAAAGGTGGTTGTGTTTGCCAGGAAAATTAGGAGATTGACAAAAAGGTAGGCTGATTCGGTGACTGGGGATGTGCGCCATATGAAATGATTTGTCGAGTAGTGTAGCCATGGGATTAGGCTAAAAAACGTAAGTGCAAAAATAAAGTATACGGTTAGCAGGCCGGCTTTGCGCGAGAAGGTAAAACACAAAAAAAACATGCTCTGCGCAAAAAGGAGCGTAAACGTTAATCCAACTAAGTCGTATTTTAAGTCAAACGAAATTATGCAGCCGAAAGCCAGAAGCGGTGTTAGAAAATGGCTTGCCATTGTTTTAAGCATAAGATGCTGCCTTAGATAAGCCGGGGGTTTTGGTAAGTCCTACCGCGCAATAAGGATTACGACCGAACTCGGCTCGATTTCTTCGGCGCCGCGCCGCTTCCCTCGACGCCGGCGGCGGGGCCCCGTTTTCGCTCGTAATCGCCTTCAGTAACTGCGACTCGGCGTATTTCTGGGCGTCCAAAGACCATGACTCCGGCCTGCTGGAAATGCGTAAGCCGCTCCAGGTTGTGGGAAGTAGCCATCATCGTTACGGTCATCGGAAAGCTCGCGCCCGCCCGGCCGATGGTGGAAATCAACGTCCTCCCGTCTGCGCGACGCCCGCGAACCAATGTTCCATCCGCGCTCGTGTTCGGGCGATACGCGCGTCGCGCCACTGCTGGCAGTCGGACAGCGGCTTGTTGCGCTGCCCGTTGCGCTGAATGCGGTTGCGCTAGCCGTTCTGCTGCAACCAGGTCGTCCGCTCTGAGGACCAATAGCGCCGGTCAGCATAGAGGTCCCGGCTTGTGTTACTCATATCGAAGACGTTTTCAATGTGGTGGCTGTCGTGCCTAATGGTTGTGTAGGTCTGGTGGTGAGGGTGATGATGCCTGCTGATCCCTTGATCAGTTGCTTGGTCGGCACCTTAGTGCTGAGCAACCGCATTTAAGACTGATCTTTGAGGTGTTATGCATTATAAGTTTTGCAATGTGCATTGGGTTTATTTTCAGCTAAGCTGAATGTCAGGTTGTTTTTTTTTATATAACGCCTGACGCTGGAGTTGTGGTCGTATACTTGAACGGATTTGTAGTTCGTAATTAATTCTATTAGCAGCAGTTCGGCGGGGACTCGTGCATCGATAAACTGGATTCCATCTATCGCTACATTGGTGCGAATGTGAGGGTGCAATTTTATGAATAGATCTCCTTCGAGTTTATGGAAGTTTTCGATAAACTCTTTGTTTATGCTCCAGCTACTTAAATAAAGTGTGCAGCATGGAATGTCTGGAGAGCTGGGTTTGATGCCGTGAAAAGAAAATAATCTATTTAATGCTGCGCTGTTGATTGTCAAAAATTGAAAAAGGCTATTTCTTATTTGTTGTGCTTTGAAGCCTGCCGTCGGGATTTTTTCTATATACTCTTCTTTATGATAGACATAAATGCTGTTTACAAACCGGCAGGCGCCAAAGAAGACTCCAATGCCGATCAGGCTAAATAGGGTTTTCTTAATTCCAGAGTATAAATCTGTTCTATATGTCCCTAGGCCTTCTTCGAAAACATGAATAGAGATATTCGGGTTGCTTAACTTGAATGAGGCAAGCGTCAAGAAATTTTTAAGGCCAATGTCGCTGTCAATGAATAAATTGTCAAAATTTTGTTTTTTTAAAAAGGATAGTGCTGATGAACGAAGTTTAAAATATTCTGGAGTTTGGAGTTCTGTAAATTCGGAGAAAAGCATATCGGCTACTTCGCGCGCGCCGTTGAAAGAATCAACAATGACGAAGACCGGCTTTGAATCAAATGCATCCTGTTGTGCAATACAAAGTGCGACCATGAGTTGCAGTGGCTTGGAAATGAAGAAAGCCGATTTCCCAGAATGCTTGCGCAAATCAAATTCCTTCCAAAAAAGTCTTAGTAACTGGGCTGTTGGCTGACACGTTGTGTTGAGTCTTCTTGCCAATGATCATGTTAAGGTACTTCGGCGCCACCCCAAACCCTGGCCTCACACTCCTTACCACATCCGGCGTAATCACATCCCCCGCCTTCAAATCCTTCACGAAGTACAGCGACCGTCGGAATTTCACGTTCCCCTGCTCGCTCGATTTCCGTGCGTAGTCCACCTTTCCCAGCGCGGCCCAAGCCGTCTTGCTGTCGCGGCACAGCGCAGCCAGTTCCGTCGGTTCCAGCGAGAAGCTGTCATCCGGCCCGCCGCCGCTGCGGTCGAGGGTGAAGTGCTTCTCGATGATCGAGGCGCCCATGACGACGCTCGCGATCGCGGTTGTGTTGTCGAGGGTGTGGTCGGACAGGCCGGTGACTAGGCCGAAGCGCTCGATCATGTCGGGAATGGTGCGCAGGTTGTAGTCTTCGGCGGGCGCGGGGTAGCCGCTTACGCAGTGAAGGATGGCGAGCTCCTTGCAGCCGCCCTCACGCGCAGCGTTGATGGCCTCCTGGATTTCCTCGGCGTCGGCCATGCCGGTGGAGATGATCATCGGCTTACCGGTGCGAGCGACGTACTGGATCAGCGGCAGGTCGACCGCCTCGAAGGATGCGATCTTATAGGCCGGGGCGTCGAGGTTTTCGAGCAGGTCGACCGCGGTGTTGTCGAAGGGCGAGCTGAAGATGGTGATGCCGAGCTTGCGGGCGTGCTCGAACAGCGGCTTGTGCCACTCCCAGGGGGTGTGCGCCCACTCGTAAAGGTCGTAAAGGGTTCTTCCGGCCCATAGACCATCGGTGATCTGAAAGTCGGGCAGGTCCGATTTGAGTGTGATGGTGTCCGGGCGGTAGGTCTGGATCTTTATGGCGTCCGCGCCGGCACGCTTGGCTTCCTCGATGATGCGAAGGGCCGCATTGAGGTCGCCGTTATGGTTGGCGGACATTTCCGCAATGATATAGGGTGCGCAGTCGTCGCCGATATCACGGCCGGCGATGTTGATGCGTTTAGTCATCGATCTTCTCCAGGATTAGTTTGTATTTTTTACCGTGCAGTTCGAAGACCGCTGGAAAGCGATTGGGGTCGCAGACTCGAATCCTGTCGAACTGGCTGGCGATACTTTGTGACGGATCGATCTGGCTGTTGGCAGGGGTGCGCCGCGGGTAATAGCTTGGTTCGATCGAGGGGTCTTGTGCGGTTGGGCAAACTCGGTCGAATTCGTCTATCGCAAAGTCGATGAGCTGGATTTCAGCATCGAAAAGGCGCGCGTTAATCTCGTCCCAGAGAGCATGCTTGGGAACGGGGAGCTTGAGCTTCTTCCAGATGCGGCCGCTATCCACCTTGTCCTCGGCCTCAAGCAGGCTGAGTGTAATTTCGTCTGCGCCCTCGATGAGCTGCCAGATGTGCGGGCTCCAGCCTCGACCGCGGGGAAGGTCGCTGGCGTGCAGGATGAGGGTCGTGCGGTAAGCAGAGCGGTCGGATGCGGACACGATTTCCGCGCAGGAAATCAGAAACAGTATGTCTCCGCCCGAAAGCTCGCTTTTCTTGCGGACGAGTTCCACCTGATGGACGTCGTGTTTCGTGGACATCCACCTCTTTAGGTACTCGTTTACGGGGTGCTGTTCATCGCTACACAGCAAGCTAATTCGCATGTCGGACTCTACAAATGAGTGCATTGATGACCTGCGCCACGCGTGATCCATCGGTTATCGCAGCGGCTGCAGCGCTCATCGCGCCAAGAAAAAGGGGCTCCCAGTTATCTGGAACGATTAGTAGTTGGTTGTTTAATGTTGAAACTTCAATCAAGTGTGCGGCGCCGGCCTCGCAGAGCTCTTCGGCGATCTTGCGTTGGTTCTCGGCCAACACAAGCATGATCGTGGGCAAGCCCAGGCAGCACCGTTCCCACGATGTCGCCCCCGCCGCCCCGATCGCCAGATCGCTATCGGCCATCAGTTGCGCCATGTCGCTGACACCAACCAGCACCCGTGTCGGCCAGGGCATGTCCTGCGCCTCTTTGCGTATCTCGTCCAGCCACGGCGCCGTCGCGCCCATAACTACCGTGATCCGGCAGTCCGCAGGCAATCGGCAAGAGCGGAGCGCTTGCAGCACCTGCCCGGTCGCGTTGTCCTTGTCGACGCCGCCCATGGTGATCAGCAACTCGCGCAAAGTTGGCTGGGCGCGGCGCTGCAGGCTGTAGGGGCGCAGGGCGGCGAACTCGGGGCGCAGCAGCGCGTACTGCGACCCGCACAGCAAGCGACAGGCGGCAGGCACGAAGGGATGGTAGTCCGTCGCCTCCCGACCGAACGTCTGATCGAGGAGCAGATCGCAGGCGTGGGGCCGGTCTGCGAGGTCGTCGATCACCATGAGCCTGCGGTAGTGCGGCGCCAGGGCGCGCTCCCAGAAGGCGTCGAGTGCATAGTGATCGACGATCAGCCAGTCGGGGCTCTGTGCGGCCAGGATGGGGGCACAGAGTTCGGCGTCTTGTGCTTGCGTGGCGCCGAGCCAGTGGCTGTGGGTGAGCTCGGAGGTGGCCGGGTCGGGCGCGGTTGAGCCTGCGCCTGGCGCTGGGACGTTGGGTAATGCGTGGACGCCGTAGCCCTTGCTGCGGATGAACTCGATGACGTTGCCTTCGTGCGCGCGGCAGATGAACTGGCAGTCCGCGCCGTGGGCTGCAAGAGCGTCGGCCAGCGTCACACAGCGCATAACGTGTCCGGTGCCGATTTGCAACGAGGCGTCGGCGCGGAAGACGGCTTTCATTTTCAAGCCTGCCCCACCTGCGATTGCATGGCCTTGAACAGCCATTGTGCGCGTTCCCAGTCCTCCACGGTGTCGATGTCCTGCACGCGATGGCGCGGCAACGGTACGGGCGTGGCGTCATGGGAGAACAGTGGTTTGCCTGCCAGCCAGGCGGCAGCGCGGCCCCAGTAGAATTGGCCCGCGTCGTGGAAGGCTTCTTCCAGGTCCTGCGAGCGAGTGGTGAAGTGCTCGGGGTTGAACATCTCCACCCGCTGATCGGCAGTGATGCGGATGGCGCGCTGGATGGGGAAGGCGTAGCTGGTGACCGAGAAGGCGTAATCAGCGCCGATGTGCTTCAGAAGGTCGAGCCCGCGGCGCAGGTCTTCGGCCTGGACAAAGGGCGCGGTGGCGTAGAGGCAGCAGGCGAAGTCGACCGAACCCGCGTTCCGGTTCATCCAGGCGATGGCGTGGGCGATGACCGGGATGGTGCCGGTGTGGTCGTCCGACAGCTCGGGCGGGCGCGTGAAGGGGGCGTCGGCGCCGTGGGCGCGGGCGACGTCGGCGATCTCGGCATCATCGGTCGAGACGATGATCCGGTCGAAACAGCCGGACAGGCGCGCAGCCTCGATCGACCATGCGATCATCGGTTTGCCGCAGAAGGGCTTGATATTCTTGCGCGGGATGCGCTTGCTGCCGCCGCGGGCGGGGATGATGGCGAGTTTCATCAGTTCAAAGCGCCACGCAAGACGCGGATGACTTCGTCTTGTTCGGCTTCGGTCAGCGTCGGGTGCATGGGGATGCTGATGGCTTCGCGATAGTAGCGCTCGGCCTCAGGGTAATCGCCGTGCTTGAAGCCCATTTGCTGATAGTAGGGCTGGGTGTGCACCGGGATGTAGTGCAGGTTGACCATGATGTCCGCGCCACGTAGCGCTTCAAAAACCTGCCTATGAGTGCTGAAGATTTGGTCCAGCTTGAGTCGGATCACGTACAGGTGATACGCGGAGTAGCTGTCCGGGTGCTGCCAGGGCAGGGTGAGCGGCAGGTCGGCCAGCAGGGCGTCGTAGCGCTGGGCGATTTCATGGCGACGCGCGACGTATTGGTTGAGGCGGGTCATCTGGCTGACACCCAGTGCGGCCTGAATGTCAGTCATCCGGTAGTTGTAGCCCAGTGCCACCTGCTGGTAGTACCAAGGACCGTCCATCGGTTGCGTCATCAGGGCCGGGTCGCGGGTGATGCCGTGGCTGCGCAGCAGGCCCAGGCGGGTCGCGAGTTCGTCGTCGTTGGTCAGTGCCATGCCGCCTTCCGCGGTGGTGATGATCTTGACCGGGTGAAAGCTGAAAACTGTGATGTCGCTGAAACGACCGTTGCCGATGGGATCACCCTTGTATTTCCCGCCGATCGCATGCGACGCGTCCTCAATGATCTTGAAGCCATATTTTTTGCCGAGCGCGTGGATGGCAGCCATGTCGCAAGGCTGTCCGCTAAGATGCACCGGGACAACAATTTTTGGCAGTTGTCCCTGGTTTTTCGCTTCGATGAGCTTGGCTTCGAGTTGCTTTGGGCAAAGGTTGTAGGTATTCGGATCGATATCTACGAAGTCCACCTTCGCACCGCAGTAAAGCGCACAGTTTGCTGAGGCAACAAAGGTGTTCGGTGTCGTCCATAACCAGTCTCCCGGCCCCAGCCCTAGTGCCAGACACGCAATGTGCAAGGCCGAAGTCGCACTATTCACTGCAACAGCATGTCTGGCGCCGGTGTGAGCGAGCACGCTGTTCTCGAAGTCCGTGATATCGGGGCCTTGGGTGAGGTGTACCGATTTGAGGACAGCGACAACCGCGTCGATGTCGGCTTGCGTGATGTCTTGTTGGCCGTAACGAATCATTTGCGAATGCTCTTTTCTAATTCAGGTTCTATTCAGTAAAATGCTGTTGACGTGTCATGCTTCCTGATCTGGATGTAAGCGAGGCTTTTCCAGGTCAGGATGACGAAAAAGGCAAGGTTTATTCCAAGCGGAATGGCTATTTCAGGTGCCATCTGGCTGATCGTCCACGTAAAAGCGACGAAAGCGATGAGCGATGCAATGTGGCTGTAAATAATCGGCTTGTCGCAGCCTCTCGCATAAAGGCCGTAATGTGGAACCATGCTAACTGCGTTGAAAATCATCGCGACCAAGAGCCATGGATAAAGATCGATGGCCTCGATATAGACAGGGTTTCCGATCCAGTCAAGCAGCCAAGGCAGGCTGAACCAACTCACGGCCGCGAACACAGCAGACACTGAGAGCGTCTGTACGAGCATTTTTCGCACTTTGCGGTTTGCGGCCTCGTAATTTCTATCGTTGTGGTGCGTGATCAGCGACGGGTAGGTAAAGGCAAAGACGCCGGCATCGAGGAAGACCAACAGCGTACTGGCAACGCCGAGCAACAAAACATAAGCTGCGACCATGTCGATCCCATTGAGGGCTTCGAGCCAGTAACGATCAAGTGTCTGTACGCCGCGCAGTGCGAGCGTCGCAATCAGGAACATACTGCTGACAGCTACGCCCTTTCTGATCCAACGCCAGTCGACACGCTTTTTCCAGCCATCCATGCCCAGCCGTTTGAATTTGAACAACCCAATCATGCCCGCGCAGACACCCGCAGCAGTCCAGAGTGCCATTACCAAATTGAGGTTACGTGTTTCGGGCTCGAACTTCATGAGTGCAGCGCTGGCAATCGCCCAACTGCCTTGACGCACAAACAAGATCATGCTTGCGGTGAGCTGTTCGGACAGGGCGATGAGCAATCGGGATACTTCTTGGTTGAAATGCTCGAGCAGAAGCAATGGGAAGAACCATAAGACAAGGCTGTCTGGCCAGTCAACGTAGGCAAGAAAGGTCAGTGCAATGGGGAGAAAAAAGAGATATAGAATGCCGGACAAGGCTGCTTGCGCTTTAATTAGCTGTCCGCGTTGATTAAGGGGCTTAGTTAGGATCTCTCGTGTTAAATACGTATAGAAATCCAATCCGACGAAATAGAGGCAGTAGCCGACCGTTGCTGTGAAAATTCCGTAGTAGCCGACCGATGCGGGGTCCAGATATTTCGCAAGCACAAAAATAAATAGAAAGCGCGTGCCGAGCGTTGTAAAACGTAAGCCGATGTTGAGAAGGCGTGTGGTTTCAAGAGGCATGCGTTGGGGCTTGGGGTTTGTTTGGAAAATAACGAAAAATTTCGCTATTTGATCTGCGATCAGAAAATTAGCGATAAATGGGGGCTTTTTAAGCGAGGTGTGCGTGCCGCTTCAGCCATTTCGAAACCTTCCAAGCATGCGTTGCGAGCATCGAGTGCAGGGCGAATATGGCAAAATACCCCGCAGCCAGTACCCATTCAGGTAACCCCAGAATCCAGCCCGAAAACCCTACTAATCCGAGCACCGCATTCAGCCCCATGATCAGCAACGTCGTTTCCCCGGGAGTGAACCCCGCATGCATCCAGATGTGATGCATGTGATCCCGCCCGGCGCTGAACGGGCTGCGTCCCTGTAGCATGCGGCGGATCATCAGCACCACGGTGTCGAGCACTGGCAACCCCAGCATCCACAGGATCGCGAAGGGCGGAGGTGGCGGTACGGCGGTGCTGTTGTGCGGGAGCTGGATCGCGAACCATGCCAGCAGCGCACCCAGCATCATGCTTCCGGCGTCGCCCATGAACACGGCCGCCTTGTGGCGCAGTGGGGTGCGCATGTTGTAGCAGAGAAAGCCGACCGTGACGGCGAGCAGGATGACGAGGTCGAGGGCCATCGACTGGTTGCCGACGACGAGGGCGCAGGCGATGAACCAGACGACGGTGGTCGAGGTGAGGCCGGCCGCGAGGCCGTCGGCGCCGTCGGCCATGTTGACCGCGTTGATGAGGCCGACGACCGCGAATACGGTGAAGGGCAGGGCCAGGGGGCCGAGGCTGATGTTCCCGATTCCCAGGATATCGCCCACATGCGTGATGTAGACGCCGCTCGGCAGCACGATGAGCATGGCTGCGATGGCCTGGACGAGGAGCTTGGTCTTGGCGCGGATGTCGAGGAAGTCGTCGAGTACGCCGACCACGACCAGCAGGGCGATGCCGCCGAGGACGTTGAGGCCGATCAGGGTCTGGGGTTCGGCGAGCTGTACGCTGAGGATGAGCGCGATTGCCATGCCGAGGCCGCCGATGAGCGGGATTTCGCCGTCGTGCTCCTTGCGGCCGCCGGGGCGGTCTACCAGGCCGATGCGCCGGGCAGGCTTGATCAGCACCTGGATCACGGCCAGGGTCAGCAGCAGCGGCACGACGGCGAGCACTGCGGTTTTGGTGAGGACGGGGAGCTGGGTCAGCATCGTGTTCACAGAAAACGGTTGAGCTCGGCTTAGAACATCCAGTGCGCCTGCAGGCTGCGATCGGCCCCGAGGGTGATCACCGGCCCGTCGCGGCTGCGCTGTTCGTCCACCAGCAGCGACGCGATGCCGTAGCCCATCAGGCTGCCGGCGACCACGTCCGAGAAGAAATGCTGGCGCTCCTGGATGCGACCGAAGCCGGTGGCGGCGGCGAGGCCA
>Ga0208822_1002906_pt1 | contig 10639 bp, 13 predicted proteins | sample AD_STIC08_MetaG_FD_184435 | JGI IMG/M metagenome (GOLD analysis project Ga0208822, IMG submission 184435) | Active sludge microbial communities of municipal wastewater-treating anaerobic digesters from USA - AD_STIC08_MetaG (SPAdes) (version 2) | ecosystem: Engineered > Bioreactor > Anaerobic >...
AATCCTTGGTGTAAAAAGTTTACATTTTAAAATATTTGTGATAAAAATGAAACAGCATATCGGGAAGGAAACATGAGTTTTCTAGCCTATTTCTTAATAGCCTTGGTTTATGTCTGTATTGGGATAGTCACATACGCAAATCTTTTTTGTAAAACAGGTAAGGATGAAGCAACAAGCAGCTCTGTTTTGCGTTGGATTTTTATTCTTATACTTCCTATTCTTCTTTTTATTATCTTTATTATTGCTTTAGTTGTTTGGTTATCTGATATATTTTGTGGAAGATAAAATAAAAAAACAATAACTCCCATAGTATTTGGGAGATTTTTTATAAAACAAAACAGTCCCCCGTAGGGGGACTGTTTTGTTTTATTCTATTTCTATTCCCATTGATCGAGCGGTTCCTTCAATAATTTTCATTGCCGCCTCTATTGAGTTGGCATTGAGATCTTTTATTTTCTTTTCGGCAATCTCTTTGACCTGAGCCTTGGTTATCTTGCCAACTTTATTTCTTAACGGATCACCCGCTCCCTTGGTTATTCCGGCGGCTTTTCTGAGCAAGTCAGAAGCTGGAGGGGTTTTTAAGACAAATTCAAAAGATCTATCTTCATATATTGTAATAACTGCCGGCACAATGCTTCCTGTCATATCTTTTGTTGCCTCATTGAATTGTTGGCAAAATTGTCCCAAGTTGATTCCATGAGGTCCCAGAGCCGTTCCTACCGGAGGCGCTGGAGTTGCTTTTCCGGCTTCCAATTGAAGTTTTAGGGTTGTTTTTATTGCTTTAGCCATAATATTAATAAAATTCTAAATTCTAATATCTAAATCTTTTGCACCTGCAATGAATCAATCTCGACCTCCGTTTCTCTTCCAAAGACAGGAACTGAAGCTTTGATGTGACCGCGTTCCTCGTCTACTTCTATTATTTTTCCTTCGTAATCTTTGAATGGACCGTCAATTATTTTTATCAGATCTCCAACTGAATAATCAATGGTAAACTTGGTATCCTTCTCGCTTTCCATTCGAGAAGTCAGGTATTCAACCTCATCTCTTGAAAGAGGGGTTGGTTTGGTTGAATCTGGACCAACAAATCCCATAACCCGAGGAGTATTTCTAACTACATACCAAGAATCCTCGCTCATAATCATATCAACCAGAACATATCCAGGATAAATCTTTTCTTCGTTTATTTTCCTCTTGCCGTTTTTTATTTTTATCTTCTTTTCTTTAGGAACGACAACATCAAAAATTTTATCATTCATACCAAGCGATTCAACACGCTGTTTCAAATAACGAGCAACCGCATCCTCATATCCCGAATAAGTATGGACAGCAAACCAACGTCTCTGATCTTTTTCTGATTCAGGCACACTAAGACCGGCTTTTTTATCTTGTGATTTTTTTTCTTCAGCCATAATTTATAAAATAATTTGACTAAGTAAATATGAGAAAAACATATCCAACAGACCTAAAAATATGGACACAACTAAGGAAAAACCAACCACAATTAAAGTCAGGTTGATGGTTTCACTCCTAGTCGGCCAGTTAACTCTCCTTAATTCATTATAAGATTCTATGAAATATGCTTTTATTTTTTGTACCATTGTTATTTTATTTCTACCTCTTAAAAAAAGCCCGAGGGCTTCAACCCTCATATCTTATCGGGAAAGAACTTATATGTCAAGATTTTTAACCATTGATGCTCGACTTAATATAAAATGCTTGCGAGGCTCAACTTTTTCTCCCATAAGAATATCAAAAAGACGATCCGCCGCTTGAGCGTCTTCAATAGCTACTTGTTTTAGCATCCTGGTTTCCGGATTCATAGTCGTTTCCCAGAGCTGGCTGGGATTCATTTCTCCCAAACCTTTATAACGCTGTATTGAAACCCCTTTTGTTTTTTCTTCATCACTCTGTTCAATGACTTGTTCATCAACGACCTCTACTTCCTTTTCTTTGACCGAAGCTTTCTTTTTGGCGGCTTTATTAGCTTGAAAACGAGAAACTATATTATCTCTTTCTTGGTCTGAAAATGCGTAGGCAAATTCTCTGCCAGCCTGAACTCTAAACAAGGGCGGTTGAGCAATATAAAGATAACCGCGTTCAATAACTTCTTTAAAATATCTGTAAAACATCGTCAAAAGAAGCGTTCTAATATGAGCTCCGTCAATATCGGCATCGGTCATAATGATAACTTTGTGATAGCGAATTTTATCGGCGCTGAAATCACTGCCAATTGCCGTTCCCATAGCAATAACTAAAGATTTAATTTCATTGTTGGCCAACATCTTATCTAATCGAGCTTTTTCAACATTCAAAATCTTTCCTCTAAGGGGCAATATGGCTTGAGTACGCCTGTCTCTGCCCTGCTTTCCAGAACCTCCGGCGCTGTCTCCCTCCACAATAAAGATCTCCGATTCGGCAGGATCTTTGGAGGTGCAGTCGGCGAGTTTCCCAGGTAAAGTTAAACCATCCAACGGGCCCTTGCGTAAAACCGTATCCTTAGCAGCTTTGGCGGCTTTACGAGCCTTTTGAGCCAAAAGACATTTACCCACTATAACTTTGGCTTCGCCTGAATATTTTTGTAAAAATTCTTTAAGAGCTTCAGCAACAACATTTTCAACGGCTGTTCTGGCTGGAGGGTTTCCTAAACGAGCCTTAGTTTGTCCTTCAAATTGAGGTTCTCTAATTTTTATAGAAAGGATAGCAACCAAACCTTCTCTAACATCATCTCCGGTAAAGTTTTCTTCTTTTTCTTTTATGTAGCCGCTTTCTCTAGCATAATCATTCAAGGCGCGAGTCAAAGCCGAACGAAATCCGGTAAGATGCATTCCTCCATCAGTTGTATAAATATTATTGGCGAAACTCAATTCCTGAGTGTCAGAATCATCATTGTAAACAAAAGATGCTTCAACAAGAATTCCCTCATATTCCTTATTAACGTAAAAAGGAATCTCCTGAATTTGATTATCGTACTCATTAATATAAGAAAGGAAGGACAAAATGCCGCCCTCAAAACAAAAAGCGTTATAGACCGGCACATCTCCTCTTTGATCAACAACTTCTATTTTTACACCCTTAACCAAAAAGGCTTGCTGACGCAAATGTTCAATGATTTTTTTCCAATCAAACTCTATTGTATTAAAAATTTCTAAATCCGGTTGAAAAGTAATTGTCGTTCCAGTGTCCTGAGTCTTGCCTATTTTTTTAACATTAAATTGAGGAACTCCCTTTTTGTATTCCTGCACCCAAACTCCCCCATCTTTATGAACTTCGGCTTTCATCCAAATTGAGAGAGCATTAACAACAGAAACACCCACACCATGAAGACCACCCGAAACTTTATAAGAATCCCCACCAAATTTTCCTCCAGCATGAAGTGTGCAAAGAGCAGTTTCCAAAGCTGATTTTTTGGTTTTGGGATGAATATCAACTGGAATTCCACGACCATCATCAACTACGGAAATTTTATTGTCTTTAAGAAGCTCTACTCTGATGTTGTGTGCAAAACCACCCATTGCTTCATCAATGGAATTATCAACAATTTCCCAAATAAGATGGTGCAAACCGTCAGGACCAGTTGATCCAATATACATTCCGGGACGCTTTCTGACCGGCTCTAAGCCCTCAAGAACATATATATCTTTGGCGCTGTAAGAAGACACGGCTTGTTTATTTTTTTCGTCGTTTTTTGCCATACAAGAATATCAAATTAGTTAGATTTTAAGCACTAAAAAGGGGTTACAGGACCCCCAACCTGACTGGATCATTGTAGCATATTTTGAACCCAAAAACAACTTAAAAACACTCACAAAAATCGTAAAAATATCTAAAATTTAACGCACCACAAATACCTCTAAAATTATCTAAATCGGGAAAATATCCAAAATATTTAGAGTATCTAAAATTGCTTATTTTTGCTCAAAATCAACCTGTATTTAAGCAGTGTTTTTGATGTTTGTAAGCTATCCGACGATCGTCGGATAGTTTACTTTTTGAAATTAATACGTAAAAGTTATGCAAAAATCTTATACAAAAACGTCATACAAAAACTATACAAAGATTACAGAAAGACCACACAAAATTATACAAGGATTACAGATTATTAGATTATTAGATTATTTCACAAAGCATCTATTGCTTCGCTGGCTTCAAAAACAATATCAAAATCTTTGTGATTTTTGGGGTCTACCCATTCAAACGCATCATGATCCTCACCCAGTTTAACGTCTTCATTTTTTGGAGTGCACTTTAGAAAAACACCAATAATCTGGAATTGGACTCCGTGAACCGTAGGTCTCCACTCACCAACATAAAGAGGTTTTCCGATTTCTATTTCTAAACCTACTTCTTCGCGTACTTCTCTCTTTAGTCCGTCTTGCCAATCCTCCATAATATTCACTTTCCCACCCGGAAGATCCCATCTTCCTATTTGAGTTCCGTCTTTATATTTTCCCGACTCTTTAATAATCAAAACCTTCCCTTCGCGATTTATGATCACCGCTCTGGTTGCCACTTTTTGGATAATATTGTCCATAAATGTATTTACTTAAAGACTTTCTATAATAATACCTTTTATTTAAAATTTATACTAATACTTATAAAAAAGACCCGATTATATAAATAGGGTTTTTTATTTGGGGGTGGCCAGAGGGAATCGAACCCTCAACACCAGTGCCACAAACTGGAGTTTTACCATTAAACTATGGCCACCATACAATCATTAAAAATTTTTAATTTACAATTTTAAATTTTTAAATTCTGGTGTCGCGGGTCAGAATCTCACGTCGTTCGTTGCACTCACTCTCTCAAACCTCTACCTGCGGCAGACAGGCCTCGGTTTGAGTAATTCCGCTACGGGAACCCTCAGGTTCCCGACCCCTCCTGATTCGATTCTTCAGCCACAACATATAAAAAGTATTTATTTAAAACAATAAATATTTTTTATGTGCCGCGGGTCAGAATCGAACTGACGACTCTTCGCTCTTCAGGCGAAAGCTCTACCACTGAGCTACCGCGGCTTATTCTAATTTTACAAAATTGTTCTTTTTATGAAACTTGTAACCACTACTCGCTTACACTTTGTGAATCGCTCTTCCCGGGATCACTTTGTTGACCTATCAATATTGAGCCCGTTGAAAGCTCGTCCGCTTTCAACCCACTGAGCTACCGCGGCTTATTCTAATTTTACAAAATTATTCTTTTTATGAAACTTGTAACCACTATTCGCTTACACTTTGTGAATCGCTCTTCCCGGGCTTATTTCACTAATCTTAATATTGAGCCCGTTGAAAGCTCGTCCGCTTTCAATCCACTAAGCTACTGCGAATCTTTTTATAAAAATACCAATACAAATTAACAAAAAACACACAAAAATGCAATTTAGATTTATAATTTTGTACTCTCACTAGGAATCGAACCTAGATTTACTCCTTAGAAGGGAGTCGTTCTATCCATTGAACTATGAGAGCTTACAATTAGTATTTTAATCAAATAAACGACCCAAAAGCAAACCCCCTTACTTAGAGTGAGGGGGTTTCTTTTTTAAGAAGTGATTCTGTTATATCTCCGACGATCGGTAATTTATAACGTTCCCCTTTGTATGCCTTTAGCATTAAAACTATCCAAAGGGCAATTGCGATGATGCTTATAAACATATTTATTATCCAACCAAGAAACGGAATCATGCCGATAACAAAAGAAATGATGGTTAAACCCAAAAAAGCGACGATTGATTGAAGGGCGTGAAATTTTATAAAATGATTATCTTTTTCCACTATAAACATTACTATCCCGCTTACCCATCCTAAAACATAACACAAAAGACCCTCTAAGTTTTGATCTAAACCAAGTTCGGTTTTGGTTACTTTTTCTTTAGCACCGGAGAAGGAACTTTCCTCTTTATGAGAATGAGTCTCATTGTTAATATTTTTTTCTTTTTTCATACTAAGTAATGAAACTGTGATTACTTTGGCAAAACCAAAAAATTTTCACAATCCAATTTGATTAATAATAAATGATATTTTTAAACTAGTCGGGCTGCTGGGAATCGAACCCAGGCCGCATACTCCCAAAGCATGTATACTACCATTATACTACAGCCCGCAAATCACATCCAACCGAATAATAAAACCTATTTGAGTCATCATTTGTAAATTATTATACCGATGATTTATATCACACGTCTTAATTTAAAACAAATATCAAACTTTTGCTTTGGCTCTGGCCAAGGCTGATTTAACTATCGCTTCAACCAAGTCCTCATATGAAAGCCCAAAACATTCTCCGGCCATTGATATAATATCTCCTTTTGCCAAATAAGGGTTCAAATTGGCCTCCAGAACATAGAGTTTACCGCTTTGATCCATTCTCATATCAATACGAGCATAATCTCTAACATCCAAAGCTTTGCAAACTTTTATAGCCAAATCACCTATCTTTTTTTGGACATCTTTTGGAAGGGTTTTTTCAAGATCCGGTCCATAGTTAAAATCGATTTTATCAAATTCTTCCGAATGTTCGTCATTTTTGGCTTTGTTGGAATAAATTTTCGGCTTACCCTCGGGCCACTTGGAAAAATCCAATTCAACAATAGAAAGCGGATGAGCACTGCCATCATCACCCAAGACGGATACGTAAAATTCCCGACCATCAATAAACTCCTCAACCATAACATCCCCGCCTAAAGTTTCATGAAGCTCTTTTACTTTTTTAACGAGAGATTCGTAATCGCGAGCAACGGAATTATCATCTATACCAATAGAAGCATCTTCCCTAACTGGTTTGACAAAAAGAGGATAGGTAAACCCCCTAGGGACAGCCACATCCTGACCAACCCGAACAATGAAAAAATCGGCATAAGAGATTCTATGAAAATCAAAAATCTTTTTGCTAACATGTTTATCGTTACTCAAAAATAATCCCCCGGAAGTAGCTCCGGTGAAAGGAACTTTGAGCATTTCAATTAGAGCGGTTACATTAGAGTCAAATTGATCATTGTTGCGAAAAGTTTCCACTAAATTAAAAATTAGATCCGGCTTTACTTCTTTTACCCCATTAGTTATTCGATCTATGCTTTGATTGATGGGCAGGAGAGATACTTGATAATTTCTGGATAAAAGAGCTTCTTCTACATGATCAACAACTTCATCGTGAGTTGGTGTTTGATTGGGATATTCCTGATAAAAAAGAATTAAAACTTTCTCTTTTTTGGCTACAGGCATTTGAGGAATTATCCCCTGCACTCCTTGATTGTTTTGATCGGGGGCGGTAGCGATAGATATGCCGGATGTTTTTAATTCCGATATTGTTGATTTTAATTCCTCGCTCATAATTTATTTTCTTATTATAATCAGAATAACATAATTGTATTTTTTCTCAATAGAATTTAACCGAATTACTAAAAAACACTCTGGAGACGGAGTGTTTTGTAAAAAAATAAATTTCTAAAGTTTTAATCCCAATCCAGCACTTAAATAAATTATAATAAAAACCCTTTTTATAAAAACTTGCATAATATTTTAAGAGATTAAAAAATAGTTAGTTTTCAAGTCTTTTTTTGATTTCTTGTATTTTTTCTAAAGTGGCTTGTCGGCCGATCTCTATTAATCCCCCTCCTTTGTCAAAATCACGCCAGGTTCTAAAAGAACCGACTTTGGGATTAATGGAAATATCGGCGATTTTCATATTTTCCGAAGCCATTTTTTTGATTGTGGTTTGAATAGACCGATCAAATATCTTAGAGATACTTTTGGGCGCATCGCTGGGAAGAATATAGTCCTCTTCCAGATTGACTCCGATAACTATGTCCGCTCCCATTTCTTTTACTTTTTCGGTTGGAACAGGACAAACCAATCCCCCATCTACAAGAATATGATTTCCTATTTTAACTGGAGCAAATATCGGCGGATAAGAAATACTCGCTCTAATGGCTTCAACCAAATCTCCTTTTTTTTCAAAATAAAAAGCATTCGTGCTGGATAAATCCGTAGCTACGGCAGAAAAAGGAATTGATAGTTCTTTAAAATCAACATCACCTAAAGATTCTCTGATAAATTTTATTACTTTATCCCCGTGAACCAAACCAGCTTCTCTGGTTGGATCAAACATCATAAAAAGAAATTTTTTGATGTCGGTTTTTTTGATTATGTTTTCAATATAAGAAATGTTTTTCAAAGCCGAATAAAATCCGCCCACCATGGCACCGATACTAGTGCCGGTAATAAAATCAATCGGAATATTATTTTCCTCCAAAACTTTAATCACCCCAACGTGAGAAATTCCCTTGGCCCCTCCTCCACCCAAAGCCAAACCTATTTTGGGACGATTATTTTTTGAAATAGTTTTTTTGATCATCTTTGTCTTGATGTAATCTTACATCAAAAAACAGTCTTCCGAAATAGATGGAGATTAAAAAATTATTGCTAAATAATTTAAGACTTTGTCCAATAAATACCAAGAGGCTCACTCAACCAAAACAGCTGTTCCATAACAAAGAACCTCGGTTACTCCGGACATAACTTCATTGGCATCATAACGAACTCCGATAATAGCGTTTGCACCCATTTCTTCCGCGTGTTTCATCATAAGTTCAAAAGATTCCTTGCGAGTGCTTTCACAAAGATTGGTAAATACAGTAATGTTTCCCCCAACAATAGTATGAAGCGCACCTCTTATTGTTCCAAAGATAGACCTTGATCTGACTGTAATTCCTCTAACTAAACCGAAATTCTTGACTATTTTTTTGCCCGGTAATTCAAGCACTGTTGTAATATTTTTGTAATCCATATTTTTTATAATAATTTATGTTAATAAAAATGTTACTTAAAAAACAGTAGACGACATAAGAATTTGTTTTTACAGGAAATGTTAATAACTACTATATTTTAAAGTTTAAAATATAACCATTTTATCATTTCTTGACCTGTGAGGTTTAGAGATTTTTTAGCTACGCATCCCTTTATTTCTTTAAATAGGATAATATTGTCTCTAAATTTTCATCAGATATCTTTTCTTTAAAATACTTCTTTGATACATTTTTTGGATAATGCTCTACATTAGTGTATACGACTAACAAATTGCGAGGTGTAAGCTTGTTTTGAAACAGACTAACAATTTTCTTTGAACTAACCGTTTCATCATTATTATTTATAAGAAGAATATAAGGGATATTTTTCTTGAAAACAACACGTTTATTATTATCTATAATACATTTAGCTGTATCAAAAAATGTTTTTCCATCTATCTCTTTTATAATAGTTTGCATCCTGCTTAAGGTTTGGCCTGATAAAAATGCTAACACGTCATCCGCAAATCTATTATTCCATATTTTATCAATTAAAAATTTATTGTCCGCTAATTTATCCAATAGATGTGTATACAAAAAACGTTGTATAAATCCAAGGCGTAAATATTTGCAATTTATATATGGTTCTATCGCCAAAATTGCTCTGCATTTTCTGGGATCTAATTTTGTATTATTAACAACAATAAAACCAAACGATATCCCGCCAATAATATAATGTGAAAACTTGTATTGATTAATTTTATTCTCTAAATAATCTGAATATTTATCGATAGAAATATCAAGCAGAGGATCTGTCTTTTTTGTAAAACCAGGTAAATCTACAAAGAAAACATTGAAAAACTCGTCCAAATATTCCTTAAGACCATTTAATAAAATACTATTGGTCGGAAATGAGTGAACGAGTATCAAATTCTCTTTTTTTGAATCCTTATGTTTTGATTTATGCATTGCTATTCAGTCTTATTGTCCATACCAAGCTCATCTGACTCAAAACTACGCAACGCCTCTTCAGCCTTAACAATATTTTCCAAAAGTCTATTGTGCTCTTCATTAAGCTTCAATGCTTCTTCGTGCGATTCCTCATAGATTTTCCCTAATTTTTTCTTTCCTGAGGCAATGCGTGACTCAAGCCATTTTATTTTGGGAGTATTGAGAGTTGAAAATAGAGCATTAGCTACCTCATGTATCGTACCCGCCACACCAATTTCTGCTGAAGAAACCTTGCCAAATGGATTTCTAAGCTTTTCCAATTCTTTCTCCTTTTGTTTTACACCCTCACTCTTTTCTTCGAAATTTTCACGTGATGTTTTTTCAAACATATTTTTATTAATAAATAATAATGAGTATCTTTATTATCGCCCCGCGTGCACATTTTGTCAAATCAGTCGTAACACCCCATTAGAATATAGAAATAACCAATATAATCTCTTATTATTTTCTTTTTAAAAAAGAAAATTTGCTTTAAAAAGATTCCCCCAATCAAGATATGCCGAGAACACAAAAATCTATAGCTCTGCTATTTATAAAGATAAATCAAGAAGATTCAAACCCTCAAATCAATTCTACGCCGTCGCGTAGAATTGGTCTAGGCACCGACTCGCGTGCTCATTTGCTAATGAGCACATACTCCGTCGTTCGAATCTTCCACGCAAGCAAAGCAGTTTGCTTACTCCCCCAACAAAACAAAAATCACCGCAAGGATGATATTTTATTTTGCGGTGTTTATTGGACAAAGTTCGAAATTATTTCGAGCAAAATCCAAATGATTAAAACTACTAATGCGGACTCGGCAGGGCGAAACAATTTGTCTGGGGGAAAGGATTCACCCTGCCTCGG
>Ga0208822_1002909_pt1 | contig 10631 bp, 11 predicted proteins | sample AD_STIC08_MetaG_FD_184435 | JGI IMG/M metagenome (GOLD analysis project Ga0208822, IMG submission 184435) | Active sludge microbial communities of municipal wastewater-treating anaerobic digesters from USA - AD_STIC08_MetaG (SPAdes) (version 2) | ecosystem: Engineered > Bioreactor > Anaerobic >...
AATCTGCCAGGTGGGGCGGCAAATCGACTGCTTCACGCGGATCGCGGGCGCTTCCAAGGTGCGATACTTGGCCTCATGTGGTTGGAACTCTTATCCGTTTATCCGTGTGGTTGTACGGTGGCAACCAGTCAGGGCAAGGCCCAGCCGAGTGCAAACGCAGCCAGCCCGGCAGGAATGGCGGTGGCGGAAATCCGATCCACCCAGCGGGAGTAACGGATGACGGCGCCCAGGTCTTGGCGCTCGGCGGCGCGTTTGCGCAACACGATGGGGACAACGCACAGCACGTTGCCCAGCACGGCCAACGCGCCCGCCGCCACCTTGAGCGCATACAGCCCACTCATGCGCTGCGGCTCCAGCAGGGCCAACCCTGTGGCCAGCACCACCAGAAAGGTCGGCATTTCCAGACATGTGTCGATCTGAAAGTGCAGGCGTGCCACGTTGAAGCCATGTTGGTGGCTATGGGCGCGGCCGCGTTCCAGCAGGTATTCCACGCCCACGACGCCGAGCCAGAACGCCACCGCGAACAGATGGATGGTGAGTAATACAGATGGGCTCATGGCAGCTTGCCTTACCGGCCCTTGAACTGCGCGGCGCGGCGCTGCATGAAGGACATCACACCTTCACGCGCGTCTTCCGTCACCATTAGCTTGTGAATTTCCGGCACCAAATGCTGGAATGCAGCCTGCTGGCCTTCCTCCACACCTATGCGTGCCGAGCGCAGCGTGGCGGCCACACCCAGTGGGGCCTGGGCGGCAATCGTATTGGCCAGCTCCAGCGCGCGGGACAGGACTTGGTCGGGGTCGATTTGTTTTCCCTGCAATTTGTCCCGGTTTGGATTCGAGTACTGGCGTGGGGATAGCCCTAGGAGATCGTTGATTCCATTAGGTTTTCAGGCTGCTTCTTTGCCGCGTATCGTCGGTGTCCCTATTAACGGACATGAACGATGCAAAGCTGGCACACCACCTACCTGGGTCTGAAAGAACTCCCGCGCGAACTCAGCACCTTTGAACTACAGACCTTTTTCACTTTCAGCCCCTCCGAGCGGAAGGTGATTGACGCCCGTTACGGTGCAACCCATAAACTTGGCCTGGCACTGAATATGGGTTTTTTGCGGCTCAGTGGGCGCTCCCTGAATTCAGTACGGGTCATGCCCGCTTCGCTATGGGCACATCTGGGCAAGGAACTTGGCGTGCGTCCGCCAGAATTGGCCTCGCTCAAGGCCCTGTATGGTCGAAGAAGTACGCTTTTCGAGCACCAGCAATTGGCCCAAGAGACATTGGGCCTTCGCTGGATGACCGACCACAAGCGTCGCGCCCTTGTGGCAGCCCTGCGTGATGAAGTAACCCGGGTCAGCGACAAGGATAAATTGCTGACATTTGCCCGACGCTGGCTGTATGACCACAAGCTGCTGATCGAACATGATCGGGCCTTGCGTGCGCAAATTGGTGCTGCATTGGATTTGCTCGAAGCAGAAACCGGGACTTCGATTACCACCACCGTCCCCAGCGCAGTCCTCGAAAAATGGCGTCAAACCTTGGCTGAACTCCGTCCAGATGGACAGGTCCAGCAAAGCTGGCTATGGGAGGCCCCAGCCAAACATTCGACCGTGCAGATTACCCAAGTGTTTGAACGCATCTGCCTGCTATACAGCCTCGATGTCCACAAGCATTTGGGAACTTTGAGCGACCTCATCGTGCGCCGGTATGCTCGCCAGTTGGCCAATCGACCGCCATCGGTTGGCGCCAGGATCAAAGAGCCACGGCGCACCGTAGAAGTCGCATGCTTTCTGCGGTACTGCCTGTTCACCAACACCGACCAGGCCATCCTGATGATTCAACGCCGGGTGACGGACCTGTGGCGTATGGCCCGAGAGCAAGTGCCCGACACGGTCAATTGGGCTGACTTGTACAAGAAGTTGCTGGCTGACTTGGCGGTGCTGGCGGCAGAGGATAAACTCGCTGAAGGCGAGTTGCGTAACCGTGTCGTGGAACTGTTGGCTGCCAGTCAGCAGGCCAAGCCACCCAGCCGGGCGTCTCTTGTACGAGAACGTCTGTTTGAGGGCATCCGTCCCGTACGTTCCTTGCTGGCCGAGATTGGCAAGTTGCCTTGGCAGGCGCAAGCGGACAACCCAGTTCTCATCGCAATCAACCAACTGCTCAAGCTGTATGCCGATAAGGCACGCGAACTGCCAATCGAGATCAGCGCCCCTCGCCTGGGTGGCGTGTGGTCGGCGGCAATCACGGGGGAAGATCGAGACAAAGCCATGCGGGCGCTGGAGGTGGCCACGCTATTTTCTCTGCGTCGTGCAGTGCGCAATGGCTCGGTTTGGGTGGACCACAGCCTAGTGTTTCGAGGCCGTGTGCGTTTGTTCTTTGCGCCCGAACGCTGGGCCGCAGAATCCAAGCGGCATTACGCTCGGCTGGATTTGCCTGCCAAGGCCAGTGCGTTTTTGGCGCCACTGCTCACCCGTGTGCGCGCAGGCGTGGCGGCAGTCGCCAAGGCCGCCCGTGAGGGTGTACTGCGTGTCGATGATGAACTGCATTTGACGGCGATGCCGGCCGAAGATGAAGATCCCAAAGTCATCCAGTTGCGCGCCCAGCTTGACCAGAGGTTGGGCGAAGTGCAACTGCCGGAAGTCATTCTGCAAGTGGATGCCCAGGTCCGGTTCAGCTGGATCATGCTGGGGCGTGAGCCACGATCCACGGACGAGTTGTTGATGGTCTACGCTGGCATTCTGGCGCACGGCACCAGTTTGACCTCGGCGGAATGTGCGCGCATGATCCCGCAGTTGTCGGCCGTCAGCATCCGCCAGGCCATGCGGTGGGCAAGTGACGAGAGGCGGTTGAGTCAAGCATGCAATGCGGTGCTGGAATTCATGCAGCGCCAACCGATTGCCGCCACGTGGGGAAGGTCCGACCTGGCGTCCTCCGACATGATGAGTATGGAGACCACCAAGCGGGTGTGGCAGGCACGCCTGGATCCACGACGCAACACGCCGTCCATTGGCATCTATTCCCATGTGCGTGACCGCTGGGGCATCTCCTACGCGCAGCCCTTTGTTCTCAATGAGCGCCAGGCTGGCGTGGCCATCGAGGGGGTTTTGCGCCAGGAGCGCATGGAGACCAGTCAGTTGGCGGTCGATACCCACGGCTACACGGACTTTGCGATGTCGCACTCCCGCTTGCTGGGCTTTGATCTGTGCCCGCGCCTCAAAGAGTTGAAGCAGCGTCATCTGTTTTTGCCACGGGGGATGGCGATTCCACCGGAGATTGCCGCCGTGTGCGAGGCCAATGTCAACACCGATCTGATCGAGAAGCACTGGGACACCCTTGTGCATTTGGCTGCCTCGGTCATGAGTGGCAACGCCAGTGCTGTGGCTGCATTGGCCCGATTCGGGTCTGCAGCCAAAGGCGAACCGGTATACGAGGCCGGCGTTCAGCTGGGCCGCTTGCTGCGAACAGCCTTTCTGGCCGACTACTTCGTGAAGGCGCCTTTCCGCCAGGAACTGCGCCGGGTGCTCAATCGGGGCGAGGCCGTCAACTCACTGAAGCGGGCTATCTATACCGGACGTATCAGTCCGGCCCAGGCCAAACGGCCAGACGAAATGCAGGCGGTAGCGGACGGCTTGAGCTTGCTGGCCAATACGGTCATGGCATGGAACACGATGCAAATGCAGGCCGTTGTGAATCGCTGGGCCAATCGGCGCCAGGTCATCGAGGCCGACATCATGGCCAAGATCGCGCCCACCCGCCTGAGTGGGATCAATTTACGGGGTGTGTTCCGGTTTCCGGTGGAGCGATATGCGGCGGATTTGATGCCTTCGCTGGCACCATCGATAAATGCAGCGGTTGGCTGAAACCGATCACGGTTTGACGCCACATAACCCAGATTGAAGAGTAGCCTGAAAAGCCAATGGAATCAACGATCTTCTATGGCTACCCCTACGCCAGTGCTCGAATCCAAACCGGGACAAATTGCAGCGAAAACAAATCGACCCCGGGACGCGACTGCGTCCGGAATGCCGGCCAGATCGGTGGCCGCGTAGAACGACGAGCGAATCGTGAGTGAGCCGAACTGCACGAGGCGCCGTGGCGTCGGCTGTTCGAGCCGGGAGGTGTATCCGCCGTCCTGCCCGCCGTCCCGCACCTCCACCACCAGTCGGCTGACACGCTGGCTGTTCGCGTCCGCCCAGCGCACCGACAAGGTTTTCAGGCGTCCTTCCGGGGTTCTGGTGACAGACGCGAGCTTGCCGGGCGCGCCCGTCAGCAACGAGCGCGATGTGGCGTCATTGGCGAGAAAGGATTGAGCATCGCGATCATCGACGCCCAGTCGCGTGAGCAGGGCCTGGAGGGAGTCATCGCGACGGGTGAGTTGTGATTGGTAGATCAGAAACTCGGGGTTCGACGCCGCCGGTTCAGACATCGCAAGAGACGCATCCACGGTCTCCACCACTTGACGAACCGGCCATTGGGCCGCATCGGGCAATGCCGGTGAGACGCCAAAGGCCACGACCCCCGTGCCCAGCATCAAGGTGCCCACAGCCAGCAGCACAGGTCGCCGGTGGTGTTGGATCAGTGTTGTCAAACGGAGCAGGTCGGCTGGAATCATGTCAGGGCAGTCGATGGCTTCAGCACGGCTTGGAGCGCCTCAAGCGGCGGACAAAAGAATCTTGATGTCCGACGCGATCGTGGCCGCATCGGTTCCGTTGGCGGAAAACAGACGAACCCGGCCTTCAGTGTCGAAGATGTACTTCCCTGCCGAGTGGTCCATGGTGTAGGAGGTCGGGGTCGATCCAGGGACCTTCTTGAAGTAGATCTTGAAGTCAGACGCGACGCCCTTGAGTTCGTCGGGCTCGGGCCGCAGGGCGATGAAACCCGGGTCGAAGCTCGCCATGTACTCTTTGAGTAAGGCTTGTGTGTCCCGCTCGGGGTCCACCGTGATGAAAAGCACTTGCAGCAGATCGCGCTGGGCACCCAGCAAGCGCTTGACCTCTGCCAAGGTAGTCATGGAGGTGGGGCAGACGTCTGGACACTGTGTGAACCCGAAGAAGACCACAACGATCTTGCCCTTGAAGTTCGCCATCGTCCTCAGATTACCGTAGTGATCCTTGAGTCTTAGATCTTTTGCAAAAGAGCCTCCTGTCACGTCGGTGTTTTTGAAAGGGATGACCTCGGGTGAACAGGCTATCAGCACAGGAACACCGGCTGCACTGGCGAGCGCCATCTGCACGAAACGCCGACGGTCTATGGGCGGCTGGACCGGGGTGCATGAAAAACGCTGGTTCATGTCACTTCTTGGCTTTGGCAACTTCTTCAGCCACAAGCGTCGCCAACTGATCAGGGCCGAAACTGGGAAGACCTCTTCCGTTGACAAAAAATGTCGGCGTCTTGGTGACTTCAAATGAAGTTAAATCCTCTATGTCCTGTTTCAGCACGGCATCGACTGCCAGCGTTGCGGCATCCACCAAGGCCTGCTTAAGGTTCAGACCCGCTTTCTCAGCCGCCTTGTAGGCCAGTTCGAGGTTCGGTGTGCCATGGTCAGCCCAATTGGGCTGCTCGGCTAACACCATCTCCAATACAGGCCAGTACTTGTCCTGACGTTTGGCGGCCTCAAGCAGCTTTGCGACTTGGTCCGAACCCGGATGAAACGGTGCATACCGAAGTACCAGCCGAACATCGTTGGGATACTTTCTTAGTAAATCTTTAACAATCGGGTAAAAGGCCCGGCACGTCTCGCAGGCGGGGTCAAAGAATTCCACGATAGTTACTGGCGCATTAGTAGGACCAAACACGGGTGAGTGCATACGTACCAATAACCCCTTTTGCAGCGTGACTCTTTGCTCCTGCGAGCTTTGCACGCGCCGCTGGTAGTTGTACATGCCAAAAAGAAAGGCAATAAGGACGATTCCCAACAGGATCGCGACTGTCAGCTTTTTTGAGTTCATTTGGCGGTCTTTCGCAGGTAAATAGTTAGAAGGCTGAGAATCAGGGAAAAAGCAGCCAACGAGAGCCAGGGGATCTGGATGCCATTGAAGATGTCGAGTTTTTGGTCGGCGCAGGACACACCTGCAGTGCAAGGGATCCATGCCCTGGGGATGAGACCTGCCACCAACAACGTGTGGTAGCCCGCGAGGGCAATACCACCCATCGCCAGCGGCAGTGCATAAATCGCCCCACGCCGGTCTTCGCTATAACAAGCAATCCCCAGTACGATGGCCAGTGGGAACATGCAAATGCGCTGGTACCAGCACAGCAAACACGGCGTCATACCCATGACTTCGCCTATGAATAAGGCGCCCGCTGTCGCAGCCACTGCGATCACCCAGGCAATTAACAGGAGGCCCCAGCTGCGTTTCATGACTTCACCTTGGCTTTCAGTTCAGATGGACTTGTGAAAGCGGTGCCCTTCAATGACAGCGCAATCCAGAGGAGCAAAGCAGAAACGACATAGATGTCAGCCAGATTAAATGCTGGCCAGTGGAGACTACGCCAATGGAGATCAAGAAAGTCCACCACCCCACCCGTCTGAATCCGGTCTATCAGGTTACCCATACCGCCGGCGACAACCAAGCCGCCAACACCACGCTCCACGGGATCAACCTGCCGCGTCATACAGACCACTGTTACGGGAAGAATCACCAGCAGACTCACGCCAATCAAGAAGGGTCGTTGCCAGCCGCTGGCGTCAGCAAACATTGAAAAGGCCGCTCCTTTGTTGATTAAATGCACCAAATTAAACCAATCAGTTACCTGGACCCCACCACCTAAAGCAATCGTGTTTGCAAAGTACGCCTTGGTGATTTGGTCAAAAGCCACCAAAACGCAAATAGCAGTCACCCAGAGGATTCGTGGGCGTCGTCGCCACAAAGAAAAATGCATGAAGTACATCCCGAAAATGCGTTGCTCATATCAGCCGCCAGTGCTGACGCAATACACAGGGATCGATGCCTTCGAGTACGCGTGTTACGCGAAAACCGACGCCCTGGTCAAGCCAGAGCCGTCCACTGAGGCCGTTCGGGAAGATCCAAAGGCGCAGGATTTGATAGGGTTCTTGGGTGAGCGGTGAAAAACCACGTGGATTGGATGCTTCGGACATCTTCTGACTTCGGGAGAGCTATAGAGCATCCCGCGTGGCAGGTTCCGCAATCCGCATCCGTCGCCAGAACCTTGGCCGGATCACTATTTAGATCCGTGCGATCCGGGGTCGGGTGCTGATGCACGTGATGTCCTAAGTGATTTGAGGAGAGATCATTCCCATGCTGGCAATACTGACCTGTTGCAGCCCATGAGAACTGCAACGGCATCAACACCATCAGAAAAGTGACTATCCAAAATCGCATACCCAGATTGTAAAGGTGACTTTATATAAAGGCTCGTGATACTGCTGCCCAGAGCGCCGCGCTGGCGCAATGGAGTAACCGTCATGGCTTGTACGGGTCTTTGAAGCTTGCTTTGGCGTTTACGGTCAACACCTGCTTGTTGCCTTTTGCGTTGATGAACTGCAGTTGCAGCGGCACCGTGTCGCCAGCCTTGATGGTTTGCTCAAGCTCCATCATCATCACGTGGTAGCCCCCTGATTTGAGTTCTACCGTGGTGTTGGCTGGAATATCCAGACCGTTCAGATGGGCGCGCATTTTCATCACGTCTCCCTCCATCTTCATCTCGTGAATCTCGTTGGTTTTAGCCAAAACCGTGGTGACTGCGACGAGTTTGACCGCCTCAACGGACGTGATTTTCATGAACGCACCGGTAGCCTGTTGCTTGGGAACGATGGCCCGCACCCACGCGTTTTCCACCTTGATTTGTGCCCAGGCGGTGGTTTCAAAGATCAATCCCAGACAGAGCAGCGATATTCGCAGTGTTTTCATTCAAAACTTTCAGATAGTTATGTGTGTATGAGTATTGACAAGTTGCTATTAAATTGGGAGCTGCTTTCGCATATTCGACGTGGGCTAGAGGTCAAGTTGGCTCATATTTTTAGCGGTTTTGAGTAGTTCAGCCAATCTGGGTGCAACGTGCATGCTCTCGAACGCACTAACGTTGGCCCGGCCAATATTGCCCAGCGGAAGCCGTTGAAACAAATGACCCATCGGCACCAACCCCAACCGGAATAGCTGGCCCAAGACTTCGCCACCGTCACGGGTCTTGGCTGCGAACGCAAGCATGGCCCAGTGAACCCGGCAATGCATCCGGAAATCGGTTTGGCCCACGATATGGGCTGCGGAAAGTAAGTCCCACGCGGCTTCCGTATCCATTTGCGGTGACGCATGAAACTGCCGCAGCAATGCATCAAAAATAGGGCGCGCATCCAATCCCAACCCCAAATCACCGCTCATACCTCACCCCCGAAACCGGACTAACCGCAGGCCGTTGGCCACGACCAGAAGGCTGGCCCCTACATCTGCAAACACAGCCATCCACATAGTTCCTGCACCTGTCAACGTCAACACCAGAAACACCGCCTTGATACCCAGCGCCAGCACGATGTTCTGAATCAGCAGGGTATGCGTTTGACGGGACAGCCGAACGAACCGTGGCAGCTTGCGCAGGTCGTCATCCATCAAGGCCACATCAGCCGTCTCGATGGCCGTACCCGTACCCGCAGCACCCATGGCGAAACCAATGTCCGAGCGCGCCAGCGCAGGCGCATCGTTGATGCCGTCGCCCACCATGCCGACTTTTCCGTTCTCGCTGTCTCTGCCGCCTTTACCGATCTTGGCCTCGATGGCTTTGAGCTTGTCTTCGGGCAGCAAATCGCCCAAAGCTTCGTCAATGCCAACTTGCGCAGCGATGGCTCTGGCAGTATGCGCGTTGTCACCCGTCAGCATGACGGTCTTGATGCCTAATGCGTGGAGTTCACCAATCGCTTGGCGGCTGCTGTCCTTAACCGTATCCGCTACTGCGAACAAGCCATGGACGCTCTGGTCGTCGGTCAAAAGAATGACCGTCTTGCCCTGTTCTTCCAGCGCCGACAACCGGGCTTCCAATTCATTGGAGCAGCGACCTTGCTCATGAATCAGGCGGTGGTTACCTAAGTGGTACGCCTTGCCGCCCATCATTCCTTTTGTGCCTCGCCCGGGCAATGCTTCAAAACCCTGCACGTCTTGCAGGGGAATGCCATCACGCTTAGCAGCGTCGGCCAATGCGCGCGAAACCGGGTGATCCGAGCGCGCCGCCAGACTGGCAGCCAAACTGCGAACATCGGACTCACTCCAGCCATTCAACACCACGAAATCCGTTTGTGCAGGCTTGCCGTGCGTTATGGTGCCGGTTTTGTCTAACGCCAGCCATTTCAGCTTTCGGCCTTCTTCCAGATAGACGCCGCCCTTGACCAGGATACCTTGGCGTGCCGCCGCCGCAAGGCCGCTCACGATGGTGACCGGGGTAGAAATTACCAATGCACACGGGCAAGCAATCACCAGAAGAACCAAGGCCTTGTAGATCCAGGTGAACCAGTCGCCACCCAGCAGCAACGGCGGCAGGACAGCCACCGCCAGCGCAATGGCAAAGACCACAGGGGTGTAGACGCGTGCAAACTGATCGACGAACCGTTGCGTCGGTGCCCTGGCACCCTGTGCCTCCTCCACCGCGTGGATGATGCGTGCCAGGGTGCTGTCGCCCGCTGCTGCTGTTACCGTGTATTCAAACGAGCCCGATTCGTTGATCGTGCCGGCAAACACGGCATCACCTTCGGTTTTTTCCACCGGCAGGCTCTCGCCCGTGATCGGGGCCTGGTTGATGGTGGACCGCCCTCTGACGATGGTGCCGTCCAGCGCAATACGCTCACCCGGCTTGATGCGCACACGCGCGTTAACAGCAACCGACTTTGCCGCCACCTCCTGCCAGGTACCGTTGTCCTGCAAGACGGTCGCCCGTTCCGGGGTCAACTGCATCAGGCCTTTGATGGCGTTGCGCGCCCGGTCAAGCGACTTGGCCTCGATAAGCTCCGCAATCGTGAACAGCACCATCACCATGGCCGCTTCCGGCCACTGGCCCAGCAAGAACGCGCCTGTCACCGCAATGCTCATCAGGGCGTTGATGTTCAGATTGCCGTTGCGAATCGCAATCCAGCCCTTCTTGTAAGTGGTAATGCCGCAGAGAAGGACCGCCGCGACGGCCAGCACAGCAGCGACCCATGTGGGCATGCCAACCCAGTGCGCGGCCTCAGACCCGATAGCCGACACGCCTGCAAGTGCCAGCGGCCACCAAGGCTTGGCGGGGTCGGATGATGGTTCAGCAGTAGAGGCTGCTCCGCCAGCTATCTCGGGCGTGAAGCCCAACGAACGCACGGCCTCCAGAATGGGCTCTATGATTTTGGGGTCATGCGTCACGGTCAGCACGCGTTGCATCAAATTGAACTCCATGCCCGCCAAACCCGCCATGCCACCCAGTTTCTTGCGCAACAGCGCTTCTTCCGTAGGGCAGTCCATCTGCATGATGCGGATGGACGTTTGAATGCCGCCTTTGAGCACCTTGAGGCTGCCCAATTGAACCCGTGGCTGGGCCGCGCCGTCGCCGCAGCATGCCGTGGCACAACTTGCTACTGGCGCGGTAAGCATAGGGGCCGTACAGCAGGCATCTCCGTCATGGGCGTGTGCGTGCGGACCTTGACGATCGCGGTCATGGTCATGG
>Ga0208822_1002910_pt1 | contig 10630 bp, 12 predicted proteins | sample AD_STIC08_MetaG_FD_184435 | JGI IMG/M metagenome (GOLD analysis project Ga0208822, IMG submission 184435) | Active sludge microbial communities of municipal wastewater-treating anaerobic digesters from USA - AD_STIC08_MetaG (SPAdes) (version 2) | ecosystem: Engineered > Bioreactor > Anaerobic >...
TAAATAAACAGGATTAAAATTTTTAGGAGGAAAGTCTATGGGAAAATCTCTACTCGCAGGTTTTGTTGCCATCCTGCTCATCGCTAGCCTTTTGCTAGCCAGCTGCTCCAGTGGTGGGTCCACCACATCAGCTCCCGCAGCCACTTCTTCAGCTCCCACTACCAGCGCTCCACCCAAGGTTTACACACTGAGGTATAATGATCAGAACACAGAGCAATTCTTTCAGACCGCGTGGTTAAACAAAGTGGAAGAAGTTACCAAGGGCGCCATCAAATTTGAAAAATATTTTACCCAGACTTTATCTAAAGGGGCAGATGCCTGGGCGGCTACGCGGGACGGCATTGCCGATGTTTCCTGGCTATCTCTTAATTATACTGCCAGCGTCACTCCCCTTACACTGGTTTTTGGTCTACCCTTCATGTCTTATAGGACCAGTGAGCGGGGCGCCGAAATCCTATGGACCCTGTTTAACAAATATCCTTCCATGCAGGCCGAATTTAAAGATGTTAAGGTCTTATGTCTCTTTGCTTCCAGCATGTCTATCATATTCTCTCCCAAGGTCCAGGTTAAAACCATGGCCGACCTTAAAGGTCTCAACTTCAGGGTACAATCGGGTGTGGAAAGCGTTACTGCCGCGCAGCTTTTAGGCTCTTCTCCCATGTCCCTGCCTATGCCTGACCTCTACCTCGCCCTGCAAAAAGGCACTACCGATGCCTCAGTAGCCGGTTGGGAACCCTATTTAAACAATCGACTCTATGAAGTGGCCAAGTATGTCAGCACGGTGAACCTGTGGACTCCCGCCCATGCCGTGGTTATGAACTGGGATAAATGAATCATAGGAATTTGCTTTTCCTGCCGGGCGAGCCCTCCCGTCTGAGGTAAACGGAATCGCCCCATCCCATCACGGATTGAGGATAGGCCCGTCACCAACGGTTGTCAAGAGCCAGAAAATCACGAGGCTTTTGGCCCGCCGCCGCCGATTTTCGGCCGGACCGGCGGGGAATGCGGCCAACCGAAACCGCACCCCTCCTCCGCCTCCCCATCGTCAGCTACTCGTACTCCCCGCTCTCCTCGGCCGCCGTCAGGGCGACTGGCTCGAAGACATGGGCGGGCGGCGGCTTCTCCGCGACGAACGTCAACTTCAGGTGACGGATGATCCTGTCCACGACCGCGTACTCGGTCAGGAAGGCCACGACCGTCATCCGCCCGCCGCAACGGGGGCAGATCATCGGGTCCACCTCGTAGACCTTGCGGATCATCTCGGCCCAGCCCTTGGAGGGGACACGCGGCAACTCCCCCTCGAGCATCCCCAGGACGACAGGGACACGGCCCGCCTTTCGGACCTTGCCCCGGTGGGCGTTGGCGTAGAGACCGTAGTAGCGGACCATGACCTGGCCCTTGTCGGGGATATGGGACGTCACCCGGGCGATGAGCTCCAGATAGTCCATCCGCTCGAGCTCGGCGCCGTCTGGGCCGTGCCGGTAGCCGACCCGGCCCTCCCTTTCCAGAAAGGACAGGCGCTCCAGCGCCAGGACGGGCCGGACCATGTACTTGCCGATCCGCTCGGCCTCGGCCTTGGTCCGGGCCCGGACCCGGCTGTGGACGTTGAAGCCGGAGTGCCGCCACGAGAGAATGCGCTCCGACCACTCCGGGCTGAGCAGCCCCTTGCCGACAAGCAGCCTGAGCACCTCGCGGGCGAAGATCTCTGAAAGCCGCGAGTCGTCCAGATGCGGCAGCCTATGGAAGATCCCAGCCCGGTCCATGCCCCCCTCGGTCACCAGGAGATGCAGGTGCGGGTGGAAGTTGATCCGGTCGCCGAAGGTCTGGACGACGACGATGATTCCGGGAACGAGCGGCTCGCCCGCCAATGCTTCAAGATAGATTGTGAGCGTCTTGACCGCCGCCCGACTGAGCTCCCCCAAGAGCCGGCGCCGGTATTTGAAGAAGATCCGCAGCGTCTTGGGGATCGTCAGCACCACCTGGCGATGAGGCACGTCGAGAAGGAGCGCTTCCCGCATCCATTGGCCCCACTCTGCACGGCGCTTGGCGTGGCAGGAGGGGCAGAAGCCGCGGGTCTTGCAGGAGAACGTCAACAGGTGTTCCCTATGGCAGTCCGGGCAGCGGATCCGGGCGAAGCCGGAGCGCGGGTTGCCGCAGTCGAGGTAGCGCTCGACGACCTCCTTGACGACAGGCCGAAAACGACCGTACTCCTTCTCGAAGCGGCGCTCGTACTCGGCCAGGAAGCGGTCGAAGTCATGGAACAGGACCCGATAGAGGACGGTGCGCTCCGGATGGCGAGAACGGTAGATTCCCGGCACATCGGCAGGGCTGATTCAAAAAGCGTGCCGAAATCCCATTGGAGGCAATGCGGAGGCCGACCTCGCGGCTCGTCAACGCGCGGCGACGTCACGTCCTCAGGCAAGGCTGAAAAACGCGGCCCGCGCGTCTCCCCCCTTCACGACAGAGGGAGGGGGCCCGGGACGCGATCCGCCTCAGGAGGCGTCGATCCTCTTCAGCTTGGCCTCCTCGCCCATGACGATGAGGATGCCGGAAGGCGGCGGTCTTAAGGACGGGGGACATGATACTCTGGTGTTCCCGGCAGGATGCATCAGGATTCCTCTGCCGCCCCTTCAGGAAATCGAGTTCGTTAAATACAAGGATGCAGTAGGCGCCGTTCAGACGCTCGATCCGCGCGAATACATCGTCGACCCGTGCAGGGAGCCCGGGCTGATCTGTCCCGCTTCCGGCCGTTGCTGGCCCGTCGCATATCCTGAGATCAACCCGGTCCAGGTCCGTTTTGTGGCCGGCTACGGGGCACCCGCCGACGTGCCGCGGGAAGTGAAGCAGGCGATCCTCCTTAAAGTCGCCAGCCTTTACGAGCACCGCGGCGACGAAGGCGCAAACAACAGCATAAACAATGCCGTCGAGAGCCTGCTCTGGCCCGACCGGGTGAACCTTTTTTGAAAATCGGCAAGCTCCGCCACCGCGTCACGATCGAGCGGGTGACTGTAACCCAGGACACCGACGGCTCCGCGATCGAAACCTGGACTCCTTTCGCCACGGTCCAGGCGTCGATCGAACCGATTTCCGGGCGCGAATACACGGCGGCGCAGTCCACCCAGGCCGAAATGACTCATCGCATACGACTCAGGCACTTGCCGGGAGTGACTCCGAAAATGCGCATCAACTATGGCGCGCACACGTTCGACATTCTGTCAGTGATCAACATCAGCGAGCGGAACCGCGAGCTCGAGCTTGTCTGCAGCGAAAGCATCGGCAACTGAAATCTGCATGATCTACGATTTTGACGATGTGCTGGTCGAATACCTCGTGTCCCGGGAAGGGCTGAGGGAGCTTGTCGGTACGCGGATTTACCCGGATTTCTTTCCGCAGGACAACCCGCTTCCGGCGATCGCCTACACGCTTGAAGAGGAAAAGCCCGACCAGACGCAGTCGGGATCATCGCGCATCACAAAGGCCGTCTATCTCATAAACGCCTGGGCGAAGACGCGCCGCGAAGTCGACATTGTCGCGCGCCACGTGCTTTCGGCGCTTGACAGCTACAGCGGCGCGCTCCGGGACATTCCCGTGATGGGCTCCTTCTATGAAGGCATGAACCGGGAGCGCGACCCGGAGACGGGCGACTACTGCGCATCGATGCGCTTTACGATCATCTACCGGCGCAGGAGCAAATCCTGGCTGTGACACACATCCATTCTGAAAGGACAAGACCATGAGCGAAGGAGTAATCGGGCTGGGGACGCTGCTTAAGATCGGCGACGGCGCGACGCCGGAAGCGTTCACGCCGATAGCCGAAGTGAAGGACATCACGGGCCCGGGGCTTGGCGTCGAGTTTGCCGAGTTCACGCACCAGCAGTCGGCGGGCGGCTACCGGGAGAACAAGCCCACGTTCAAGAACTCGGGCGACGTGACCTTCAAGTGCAACTTCCTGCCCGGCGACAGCACGCAGGGGTTTGAGACCGGCGGGCTGCTGAAGGACTACGAGGACGGCGTCCTGCGAAACTTCAGGATCTGCTTTCCGGACCCGGGAAAGACGGAGGCAAGCTTTGCCGCCTACGTCGCAAGCATCCAGCCGACGGCGCCGATCGCCGGGCCGCTTGAGCTTAACGTCACGCTGAAAGTCACCGGCCCGGTCGCCTGGGGCCGGTCGGAGCAGCCATAAGTCCAACGTAATCAGCTATGGATAACTTATCCGCGGGCACTGATCCCGTCTACAACCACACCGATACCGAATTGCGGAGCAATGCATGAGCGATTTAAGAAAAGAGCAGTTTCTGGCCATCGCGTCGAAACTCAGGGAAGTGAACATTCCCGAGCTTGGCGGCTCGGTGCACATCCGGCCGATCACGCTGGCCGAACAGGCGCGCCTGGCCGATCTTGGGAGCAAATACGAGAAGGCGGGCGCCGTCGAGCGCATGAAAAACATCACGCTGCGGCTCGTGCAGTGGGCCGTGACCGACGAGGAAGGGCGGCCGATGTTTGAGCCGAAAGACATCGAGGAGCTTCAGAACAAGCCCGCGAGCATCTTCCTGAGGCTCCAGGAGGCGATCCTGTCCTTTTCCGGGCTGACTGAGGAATCCAGGAAGGAACTGGAAAAAAACTCGTGGAGCGACCCGAGCGCCGAAACCGCTTCCGCCTTGCGAGGATCCTCAGGCGGACGGTGGCGGAACTCGAGTCGACGATGACCTATCCGGAATACGTCGAGTGGCTGATCCATTTCAGGCTCGAATCGGAAGGCGGAACCGGAAGCTCCTGGCAAAGGCAGATGCAGGCCATGAAGCTGCTTTCCGCCCTGCAACAGGTGAAAGGAAGCGATGGCCGGAGTTGAGATCAAGGGCTTCGAGGAGCTGCGCCGCGACACGGAGCGGCTCGCCAGGGCGATAGGCGACGAGGCGATCCTTGCCGCCGAAGACGCCGCCACCGAGGTCGTCAGGGCGGCGGTCGAAGCGGCGGCCCCGACGCTCAACCCGGCCGGGAGATTCCGGCGCCTGCCGCGGCGGCCGGCCGGGCAGCTGCGCTCGAGCGTGCGCATATTCGAATCGAAGGACAGCAGGGCGCTCACCGGCTCGTCCAGGCGCCGGCTGCTTGTGGGCCCGGAGAAAAAGACCGGATTCTACGGCTTCTTTCTTGAAAAGGGTTGGAACACGAGAGGCCCGAAAAAGGGTAGCGCGGCGCACCCGCGCAAGAGCCCGCGGCGCGTGCCGGCGCGTCCCTGGATGTACGGCGCCGTCTCTTCGATCGAAGAGCGGGCCCGGGGCGCGGGGCTTGCGGCGTTTAACGCGGTCATAGAGAGATCGGCAGGCAGGGGATAGCCAGGTGCCCGTAGGACGTTTATGGTATGAGATCGGCGGCGACACCAGCCGCCTGCAGCAATCGCTGCGCGAGGCGATCGGTGCGGCCGAAAGCGCCGGAGTCAAGATCCGTGCCGCCGGCCAGTCGATCATCTCGAAGTTCGACGAGGCGCTCAACCCGACCAGGCACCTGGCCGAGCGCGTCAAGCTGCTCGAGACGGTCGGGCGCTCGTCGGCCGACATCTGGAAGGTGATGGGCGAGGAGATGTCGCGCGCCGCCGACGCCGCGCGCAAAAACGGCCAGGCCGTCGACCCGCTCATCAGGCAGCACCTCGAGCTGAACAGAAGCGCCGGGGCGGGCCGCTTCGGCCTTGAGTCCTTCGGCAGGGCGCTGACCGATTTCGCGCGCCACCCGGTCGAAGCGGCAAGGAGCGGGGTCTCGGGCTTTCTGGGGACGCTCGGGCCCATGGCCGCGGGCCTCGGCGGCGTGGCCGCGGCCGTCGGGATCGCCGCCAAGGCGCTGTTTGACCTCGGCGCGGAAGCGGCCGCCGAAGCCGTGCGCCTGGAGAACATGTCGCTTTCGACCGGCCTTGCCGTGCAGCAGCTCCAGGCGCTTGAGCAGATCGGGAAGGAGGCGGGCCTTGAGTCGCTCGATCTCGGCAGGACTCTCGGCATGCTCAACCAGCAGCTTGCCGCGGGCGACGCCGGGGATTTCGTCAGGACGCTCAGGGAGTTTTCGATCAACGCGAAAGAGGCCGGCAAGAGCCGCGACGTGGTCACGCTGCTGGATGAGCTGCGCGCGAAACTGCTCGAGATCGGGGACCCCGCCGAACGCGCCCAGAAGGCGCAGGCCGCGCTCGGCGGGAGGCTGCGCGACCTGATCCCGCTGCTTCTCGGCAGCAGGGACTCGCTCGCAAGCCAGATCGAGGTCATGAAGGCCACGGGCCCGGTCTGGGACGAGCTGACGCAAGAGAAGCTCAAGAACTTCGATTCGGCGCTTCACGCCGTCGGGCGCGCGTGGTCGAGCCTCGTGACGGGCGTCAAGGCGACAATCGGCGGCATGCTCGGCGATTTCGCGCGCTTCGGCCTCGGCGCGGCCGAAGGGTTCGGCCGGGGGGCCGGGCAGGCCGATGCCTTCAACGAGAAGGTGACGATCAGCCGCGACCTCCTTGCGGAAATCAGCCGGCGCCACGGCGGCCTGTTCGACAACGTCGACGCGGGCTCGTTTTTCACGAAGACCGGCCGGGAAAGCCTCGACGATTTCGAGTCGCGCGTCAAGGCGATCGCCGAGGGGAATGCGAAAAACGTCGATCTCCTCGTGAGACTCGGGCGCGCCCAGGAAGACCTCAGGAAGGCGATCCGGGAAACCGCCTCCGAAGACACCGAGGCCAACCGCAACCGCGAGCTCGGGCTTGCCCGGACGATCGAAGGCCTCAAGCGGGAGCTGAAGGCGCGCGAAGAGGCCGAAGGCGCCGAAAAGCGGCGCCGTGAAGCCCTCGGGCGGGCGATTGAAAAGGACGCCGAGTACTGGGCGAAGCTCGGCGACGAGACCAGGCAGTGGAGCGGCATCCTCGAGGCGCTCGCGCGGCAGGAAAAGGAATACCACGAGGAGATGAAGCGCCTTTTCGGCGACGTCGAGGCCGAAGCCGACAAGGCGCAGAAGCGGCTTGACGAAATCACCGACAGGGCCGCGGCCAGGGCGCGCGAACGCATCTTCAGGAACGAAGACTTCCTGGACCCGCATCTCAGGAAGATGCCCGACATTGCCGGCGACACGGCAAGAAAGACGAAAGAGGCCTGGACGAGCCAGGTCAGCACGATTTTCACCGACATGTCGCGGCGCATCTCCGAAGCGATCGTCGAGTGGAAGGGCTTCGGCTCGGCGCTTGTCGAAATCGCGAAATCGATAGGCCAGGGCATCCTGCGCTCCCTGGTCGAAAACCTGCTCGACCCGCTGATGTCGGCCCTGGGCGGGCTGTTTCAGGGCGACGCCCAGGGGAAAAGCCTTTTCAGCGTGAACGGGCTTTCCGCGGGCCTCAAGGGCGCCGTCCCGGGCCTCGGCCTGACGGGAGGCATGGCGATGGCGGCGGCGAAAAACCCCTGGGTCCAGGGCGCCGGAATGGCCGCGCTGGGCGGATCGGCGGCTCTCGGCGGGCTGACCTCGGGACTGATCACCGGGCACGCGATGAGCCTCGGCTCGGCCTTCGGCACGATGGGGACTTTCATGCTCTCGAACCCCTGGACGCTGCCGCTTGCGGGGCTGGCGGTCGCCATGCCGGCGATCGTCAAGGCGATCAGGGGGAAAAACGCCTGGGAAGCCGGCGCGCCCGAAGCGCTGCGGGACTTCGGGATCGGCCTGTCGCAGGATCAGTTCAGGTCGTTTGCCGAAGGCCTCGGGCTTGACGAGTCGCGCGCTTACCCGGTACGCAAGGACCTCGAGTCCTCGCCGCTGTTTCTGTCGCAGGTCGCGGCGCCGCTTGCCGCAGAGCAGGGGCGGATGGCCGAGTTCCTGAAAAGGCTCGAAAATGTCGGCACGAGCTGGGGCTCGTTCAACTTCAGGGAGGCCTTCGAGCTCGGCCAGGCGACCGGCGACTGGGCGGAGCTGAACCGGCAGTTCACCGAAGCCTTCCGCAACTCGGCGGCGCTCGAGAAGGCGCTGCCCGACTGGCGCGCGAAGCTGATGGCCGACGGCCAGGCGGTAAAGACGGCCAACGACCTGGCGATCGAATCGTTCCTCGGGCTGAAGGCGGCGATCCAGGACTCGATCCGGCCGGCGCCGACGATGTACGACAGGTTTCTCCTGGCGGGTGAGGTCACCGAAGAGTTCCGCGCGAAAATCGCCGCTCTCGGCGGCGATCTGGAAAAGTTCGAGGCCGCGGCGGGGCTTGCGAGGATCAACGACCAGTTTCAGGCGCTTGCCCGGCATTTCCGGGAGACGGGCGAGGCGCTGCCCGGGCTCCGCGACCTGTTCGCCCGGTTCGGCGGGGACCTGCGGGCGCTCGATGAGGCGGCGGCGCTGCCCGGCCTGATCGGGTCGATGAGCTTTATCGACAGGCTCAAGGGGGGAATCGGGAGCCTGGCGCCGGAGCTTGACCCGGTCCGGCGGCTGCTTTCGGGCGACATGGGCCCGGACGTCCTGGCGGCGCTCGGCAGTGCCGGGATCGACGCCGGCAGGCTCATGGACCTGTCGGGACTGGCCGGAATGGAAAAAGGCTGGGACAAGGCCGCGCAGGAGGCCGCGGCGGGCGGGCGGATCTCCGGGTCCATGCTGCGGGCGCTTGGCGAATACGGCGGTTCGGAAGGCCGGGCGGCCGTCGAAAAATACCGCGAAGGCTTCAACACGGTAAGTCCCGAACTCCTGGAATCGACCAGGGCCGCCATGGACCAGGCCTATCAATCGGCAATCAGGGACGCGCTTTCCTATCTCGGCACGGTCGAAAAGGAGACTGCCGACAAGATCACGACGCTTACGGCGGCCGTCGAAACGCAGCTTGCCGCCGCCGGCGACGGCATATCCGGGGCGATCGACAGGGCTAAAACCGAGGTCGTCGACGCGCTCAACCGGATGATCGTGACTCTTGTCTCGACAAAAAACGCGGAAAACGCGCCATCGGTGCCCGCGCCCGAAGCCGCCGCGCGAAGCAACCCGTTCCTGCAGCAGGTGCAGGCTGCCGGCTTTGACGGGCCGGTCCCCTCCTACGCCCAGATGGCGGCGGCCTATTACCGCTCGATGCAAACGGCCGTCCCGTCGGCTTCAGCCGGCGCGCACATCGAAAGCGAAGGTTTCGTCTACGTCCACCCGGAAGAGGACATCGTCCCGGCGAAAGTGAGCCGTCAGGATTATGAGCGGAGCGGCGGCAAGGGGACGACCGTTCACATCTACAACCCGACGATCAACGGCTGGAACGATTTCGTCGAGCAGGTGCGCCGCGCCGGCGTCGCCCTGCGCCGGCAAAGTGATCCCATGTGGGCATGAATGCCGAAATAGTGATTGCCGCTGATCATTTTTACCGCATTGGCGGGGAGCCGGTTGAGACGGAAATGATCATTCCCGGGCAATAAAAAGACAAAAGTGCCTGCAAAAGATCATTTCCGCATAACTGGGCATGATGGCGGCTTCAGCCCGGAAAGTGATCATTCCTGCGCATAAAACAGGAAAACGATCCCTTAAATGGATAGGCACACGCCGTCAAGTGTCAACTATGTCTCGGGATTAATCTGTCACCCTTGTCCCCGGCCGTTCAGTCTCTCATCGGCACGTCACGCCCTCGACGGCGCGCTGACCGCTGGGGCCGTCGGCGACTGGGTGCTTTGCTGCCGAACAAGCGAGGCTCTCTCGGTCTGCCAGCTCGTGACGCGGCCGACAAGGCGAATCGCAACAAGCGCGCTCGGAACATCCAGCAAGTCTGAAACGACGAGAAGACCGGTCATGGCTTGCAGTTGGCCAAGCGTCTGATTCGGAGCGAATGCCATCCGGCCTGCGATATTTGCGAGAAAGCTGGTGATAAGGAACAGCGCCCACCACCAGCCAACAAGCGGAGGCGTACCAAGCTGGTTTCGTGTGGCAGGATCCGTGGCGGCGGCGTCGCGTTCCAGCCCTGCCGGATCGCTGCCATGCCAGATCTCGCGCATCACCTGAAGAGGGCGGACAAGATTGAGGAATGGCACGAAGAAGCCACCGACGGCCCACCCGGGTGTGTACTTGAGTTCGCGCCCTCCGAGCGCTGGAAGGTTCTTGTGCGCGCGATGGAACCAGACAAGGAACGCCACGACGGTCCCGAGAGTGAGGATGAGTTGCAGGACGCCGATCAGCTGCTGTATCGAGTCATTCGCGGCTGCCTCGGCATCTGAGATCCCCCCACTGGTCGCGCGGGAGATGAGTTCGATACGGAGAATCTCTGGCACGGCGGCCACCACGGACAAAACGAGCGTGGCCACCAGTAGTCCCCTGGTCCACCGCCCGGCACCGTCCAGAGAGGAGAAGGGAACGTTAGACTGCGTCGTCATGGGCTCACCTCCGTCGTCGGATCCTTGTCGCCTAACAATAAATATATGGTTTGTATAATACAGCAAAGAGAGCTGAGAGTGATCATTTCCGCATACAAAATATCAAAATAATGATCGCCGCCGATCACTTCCCCCGGTTATCGGACAAGTTCAGGAAGTGATCATTCCCGAGTAAGACAGTGCCTGCAAATGATCATTTCCGAATCATAGGAATTTGCTTTTCCTGCCGGGCGAGCCCTCCCGTCTGAGGTAAACGGAATCGCCCCATCCCATCACGGATTGAGGATAGGCCCGTCACCAACGGTTGTCAA
>Ga0208822_1002915_pt1 | contig 10616 bp, 9 predicted proteins | sample AD_STIC08_MetaG_FD_184435 | JGI IMG/M metagenome (GOLD analysis project Ga0208822, IMG submission 184435) | Active sludge microbial communities of municipal wastewater-treating anaerobic digesters from USA - AD_STIC08_MetaG (SPAdes) (version 2) | ecosystem: Engineered > Bioreactor > Anaerobic >...
CTTTCTCTCCCAAAAGGGGGCGCTCTTCGGGAGGCAGCGCGCCTAACTTTTTCAGGATGCCTTGGCTGATCGTCCCCTTCTTTCCAAAGAAACGAACCCGCAACTCTTCGAGCATCTGGGTGTTCTCAGCGGCTTCTATGGCTTGTTCTGACTGCTCCCGGAGTAGCCGCAATTCTTCCAAAAGATCCGATAAAAGGCTCATCTCTATCTCTCCTCATAGACAAAGGGCACCTGTGAAGGTCCCCACGAACTCGAGTGCGGATGACAACCCACTCGCCTTTTCTTAGGTGCCGGGCATTTTATCACGCCGCCCGACCGGCAAGGTCTTCCTCTATAGACCTCTGTTTTACGTAAAATGGCGGTGATTGGACAACAGTATCGGCACGCGGCTTTCGGCCATCAGCGCGGCGATCTGTTGGTTGGTTTTCGTCACGGAGGGAAGGACCATCCCACGCACCCCCGAGTTGAGGACGCGCGTGAACAGCTCCGTATCCAATATAGCGCCGTCCGTCGCAAAAACGGTTTCCTTTATGGCCAGGCCACGCCGCTTCGCTTGCGACAAGGCAATATCGAAGGCATCGCGCCGAAGCATCTGCCCTGCGCCGATCCCGGCAGTTTGCGTACCTGCCCACAGGACGACCGAATCCGATCGCGTGAGCTTCGACACTTGAAAAGCCAGGATTAGCTCTCTTTCCACGACAGGATCGAAAAGCTCCTCTTTCAGTTTCCGAAAACGATCCTGTCGAACCTCGGTATCCCGCTCTTGAACGATAAAGCAACCGTCAAGGTACTTGTACTCCCATTCGGAGAGCTTCCACAGATCGAAGGCGTAAACGGAAGCGATGGAGGAGGTTTGAAGGGAAGTGGCTTCCGCTTCGAGCTCTCTGTTGTACGCGACAAGTTCGACGGGCAGCCTGCGGACGTGCTCGAGGATTTGGCGGTTTAGCGTGTGATTGATCACGATCACCCCGCCCATAATGGTTTCGTTTTTTATAACCCGAATCAACCCAGCGTACTCGGCTTCTCCAGGCGTCACCGAGACCCAAAGAGGGTTGCCGTGCCGAATGTAGACGCCGGAGGGCTCTCGCAATTCTCTGACAAAACGGATACCGTTATAGAGGTCGATGATCCGCCGCGTGGTCATATTCCCCTTCTTCACGGCGTGCAGATGCCCCAAGAGATGGTCTTCTCCGGAAAGGGTCGCCACATAGGCTTCCTGATGGGGGTTCGAGCCGTACTGTAACAACAGCGCCTTTTCCAAAGAGAGGTGCTTACGGCTCTCGTCGGCGAACAACAACGAGAAGCCATTATAGGTCTGCGTGTCGAACTTCAGAATCTCCGAGAAGACCTTTAGGGATAACTGTCTTCTCCCCTGTAAGGGGATGTCGCCGCATTCGGCCAAAGAAGAGAGTACCCAGTCGAAATCGGTCTCATCGACGAGGGTGGCGATACTGCGGAAGTCTTTGGCGACGTTTCTGAGGAGCGCGACTCGAGAGGGGGCCGTCTCTTCCTCCTCGACGGTGGGAAAGGATAACGCCGAACTCACGCGCCCGAGTTTCGGAAAGTCCGCCAGAAGCATATCGAACAGTGGCGTTGATTCTTGTGATTCGGTCTTCAAACGGAACAGAATGTAAAAATACGGGTCCGAAGCGCAGTCCAACGTTTTGTCCGAACCTTCCGTCACCCGTGACTCCTCTTCGGGACGAAAGAGCGGCTGGATCGGATACCCCTTTTCCAGTAGGCTCCGATAGCCCTCTCCATATCCGAGGACCTCTATCCCAAGTTCTATAACGCGTTTTACGAAAGATTCCACGCGTTCGGTATCGTCCGCGATCACCAGTAACCGGTTGATGCTCAAAGAGATCACCAACTGTTCATATAGCGCGTTTGTTCTTCTGTCAACGTATCGATGGATTTGCGCAGGCTTTTCAGCTTCAGGGCAGCCAGTTCCCGATCGATCTCGGCGGGAGTGTCGAACAGTTTGGGCTCCAGCTTGTCGCGGTTCTTCCAGAGGTAGAGCATCGATAAATACTGTACGCCGAAGGAACCGTCCATTATCTCTATCGGATGCCCATCCGCTGCGGCGATGTTGACCAATCGACCGCTTCCGATCACGAAGACCGATTTGCCGTTCGGAAGTCGATACCCTTTTATATTCGGTTTGGCCTCCCAGGTGTTTTGAGCGTAGGCTTCGAGAGCGGCAACCGCGATCTCGACGTCGAAATGGCCGGCGTTCGTCAAAACCGCGCCGTCTTTCAGAAGGTCGAAATGCCGTTTCGATACCACGTCGATATTTCCGGTGACGGTGACGAAAATGTCACCGAGCGGGGCAGCTTCGTCCATCGGCATCACGTCGAAACCGTCCATCAGCGCCTCGAGAGCTTTGATCGGATCGATCTCGGTTACGATGACACGCGCGCCCAAACCGCGCGCCTTTCCCGCGACGCCCTTCCCGCACCACCCGTAGCCGGCGACGACGACCACCTTTCCGCAGATCGTCAGGTTAGTCGTTCTCATAATGCCGTCCCACACGGATTGCCCGGTACCGTATCGGTTATCGAAGAGGTATTTCATCTGCGCGTTGTTCGCCGCGATCACGGGTACTTTCAAGAGACCGTCTCTTTCGAGGGCGCGTAACCGGACGACGCCGGTGGTCGTTTCTTCCGAGATGCCCTTCAACCCTTCCAGATAGTCTTTTCGCTCGGTATGCACGATGGCGCTGAGATCGCCCCCATCATCCAAGATCAAGTTCGGCTTGAGCTCCAGCGCCTTATAAAGGTTTTTGCGGAAGGCTTCGTTGTCCTCGGTGTGTTTGGCGTGGACCACCATCTTTTCGTGATTGGCCAGAGCCGCGACGATCTCGTCTTGCGTGGACAGCGGATTGGACCCAGTCGTCCACACCTGTGCGCCGGTGTCACGGAAAAGTCGCGCCAAGTTCGCGGTTTTCGCTTCCAGATGGCAGCAGACGACCATCTTACACCCGGCGAAGGGCTTCTCATCCTTGTATTTCTGGTGTAATTCGTTCAGAATGGGCATATATTGCCATGCCCAGCTCATCTTTTTGACTCCCAGATCGGTCAAGGCATCCATCTCTCCCTATCTCCCCTTTCTGTGGTGGTTGCGGATATTGTATCACATCCGCTTAGAATCAGAATGAACAGTGTGGGTCGAGTTGCGAGGCGTTATCGAGAAACAAGGTCAGAATCGACCGTACGATTTTTATTCCGTGTAGTCATCGCGGCGTAAGCGTTTTTTCTTTTCGCGACGGCTCGATACGCTTGAGAACACTTCGTGAACGCCCTGGGAACGCCAACTTTTAAGTTGGCATGTCTTAAAAAAACAGGGTTCACACGGAGACCACGGAGGGCACAAAGAAGAGAGGTGTTTACAAGCGTCAACGCCAAGTTTATGTTTTCTCTGTGTACTCTGTGTACTCTGTGCGAAACCACCATCTTCTTTTTTGAACATGCCGAACTAAAGTTCGGCGTTCCCATTTTGGTGTACCCCGATGGTATACCCACGCAGCACTTCTCAGAAAGCGGACGCTCTTTTCACCTGCACAGACTGGCGAACACCGCGAAGGGCTTCCCGCGAGCCCGTAAGGCATATGTCATCACTTGGTCAAGGTTTGTGAGAACAGCGGTACGCCGTCCCATTGGAAAAACTGGAGGGTCGCCTCCCGCGCGGTCCAGGTGACCTCCATCCACCCGTGAACATCCCGACACCACACGGAGGCGGGGGAGCGATATGTGATGGTATCCAAAGGGGCTCCCATTACGCCGACAACCGCATAGGTCACGCCGGCGTGTTCCAGGACTTCCAGCAGGTGATTGTGCCCGCTAACGACGAGGTCCACCCCGCGCTTTTCAAAAATCGGCCCAAAAATGCGGATCATCTCCCGATTGTCATACCAGGGTTCGCCTGCGAACGTAGACCCCGAAGCGTAGTAGTAGGCGTGGGAAAGAACGACCTTCCAATGGTCTTTTGGAATCGAGGCTAATTGCGCTTCCAACCAGGCGAGCTGCTCACGAGAGACGTCTTCCGTGCCCCAAACGGCGTTCAACAGTAAGAAGTGAACGGGTCCGATATCCACGCGCCGGTAGAGGTCTTCGAAACTGGTCCGGCCTTCCGGGTGCAGGTAATCCAGATAGTGCCGATACCCTTGAAACAGTAAATCGTGGTTGCCTATGACCGGGATCATCGGGATCTGTGAAAAAACTGGCGATAACGAGTCCAACGCGTCCTGCCAATCCGAATCCATAAACCCCAACTCCGTGATATCCCCGAGCAGGCAGAAGAGGTCGATCTCGTCCTTGCGGCTCAGCCATTGATCCATCATTCGCGTGGTCTTTTCCGCACTACTTTTGGAGCTTCCGTAGTGCACGTCCGACGAAAAGACCACTTTCATCGGTTTTGATCCCTCGAGGGCGATATCCGGCAGCGCCCGGAAAGAGACGGACTCTCCGCCCTCAAGCTGGTAGGTGTAGACCCGCTCCGGTTGCAGCTTTGGAAATAACAGGCGATGAACCCGCCCGGAGTCCGACAGAATGCTACGCGTCGGTTCTGTTTCCGAGCCCAGAGAGGCGGTCAGCTGTTGCGGAGTTTTGGTCCACACGGCCAGAGTTAAATCGGGCATCGCGGCCCCGCTATGGGAAGAGACCAACAGCACGGGAGGTTTGTCTCCGCTTTTCAGCATCGGTTGGGCAATGAGGTATCCCCAGGCGCCCAATGTGAAAGCCAATATGGCGGCGCTCAGAGCGGCGACACCGACTCCCCATATCTTTGCGAGCCACTTCCGCTTCCTCAGAAACAGGCGGCCCACGACCCACAAGACGGGAGCCCAAAGGCCAAGCGAAAGGACCAACCCGACCAAGAGACGATAGAAGCTATCCCATCGTACCAACCCGAGGGTTCCGGGCAAAGAGAAGACCCACAAACCCAGCGCGAGAGAGGCGATGGGGTTCAGAATCAGGATAAGCGCCCAGAATCGGTTTAGTTTCTTTTTTGCCATATGCAAACTCCCTTCAATCGTATGTCCCACGTGTGGGTCAAGTTAAGAGGTGGCATCGCGGCATAAGCGCTTCTTCTTTTCGCGAGGGCGCGATACCCCGAAGTCATCGCGGCGTAAAGAATACAAAAAGGCGGATCGCGAGACTTCGTGGGCTTCCGAAGTCAACCCGTTGGTTACCCCGCGATAACCCCACACGGGCATCGCGGCGTAAGCGCTTCTCCTTTTCGCGATAACGCGATAAGGTTTATGTGGTGGCATCGCGGCGTAAGCGCTTCTTCTTTTCGCGACGGCGCGATACCCCGAAGTCATCGCGGCGTAAAGAATACAAAAAAGCGAGTCGCGGGACTTCGCGGGCTTCCGAAGTTAGCCCGCTGGTTACCCCGCGATAACTCCCCAAGCCTATCGCGGTATAAAAAGAGCAAAAGGCGGACTTCCTCCTCTTTTTTTCCTGTACCTCGATAGCATACCCACGCTGTTCCACTCGCACGGGAGTAATCTATCTATCTCGCCAAAGTTGGTTTCGTACGCATAAGACTCAAGCGGTTCTTTTTCAGAGGTCCGGGGTCTAACGGCGTTTCGTATCGCAATGCCCCTCTCAAATACCGCCCCATCCCTCCAAGCGCGCCATCAGCCACCATAGGGCGCTCGCTTTGACCGAGCAGCTCTGTCGGTTGACGTGCGTCCCCTCATACTCGGGACTCGCGTAGGCGTTGTGTTGAATCGGATAGGTGTGTCCGGCGTAGGAGGTCGTCGCTTGTACGCCCTGATACCAGCAGTCGAGGTCTGCAAAATCGTATAGGACTTTGTTGTTGGCCCGGCAGTAAGCGCGAATCTGCTCGTTTCTGAGGTGGCGATTCCAGCCTTCCGCGCCAGTGGCCTGCGCGTTGCCTGTCATATAGATGAACCTGACCTGCGGGAACTCCGCCTCGAGCGCGGAAATGGCCGCGAGATAGGCGTCCACCTGTTCCGCCGACCACTCGTCCAACTCCGTGCACCACGACCACATCGAGTATTTGATCGACGGATTCGCGGTGAGGATGGCGCGGGTTACCGCGAGCCCCTCAGGGGCCTCCCAGTAGTCCCAAGGAAAAATGTAGTCGCCGATCTCGGGGGTCTGCCCGTTCCAGACGCGTAATGCGTTCGAGGGCTCGGGCAAGGCGCACCAGTTCTCGCTGTATGCGTAGAGCGCGTTCTGGCTTTGGAGCCACTCTGCGCCCACGTTGAGCTGAGAGCCGTGGGACCTCCTCGCGTAATGAAGGATGGAATTGGTTTTTACTACCTCGATCCAATTTCTCGGAATCGAAGCCAAATTTGTGGTCCGGTGATCGACGACGATCCCTTCTACCGGATTCGCCACGGTAACCCTTATCCAAAAGAAAACTGTAGAATCTCGGGAAGAAGGCGACGTATACGCCCCACCCGATTTCGGGGCGACCGACGCGCTAGAAGCCGTTATTTCGACAGCGTACTTCCCGCTCTCTAGACCACTCAGGTTGAGGGTGTACGTCCTACCGACAGGGTTGACCAGGGCGCCTCGGAAACGAACGGTGAAAAGGACGTTTTGAAGCGCGGCAAGAGAAAACTCCCAAGTCCCCGTACCCGGAAGAAGGGAGAGCGGATGGTCTTCTCGGGTGTACTGCGAGGGGTTTGACACTCCGGCAACCGTCATAATCGCGTTAAAGACCTCCGGATCCGTCAAATCTGGTACTTCTCCCGGATTCGCCTCGGTGACCCTTAACCAAAAGTAAACCGTAGAATCTCGGGAAGAGGCCGCCGTATACGCCCCACCCGATTGCCGGGCGGAAGACGCACTCGAAGCCGTTATTTCGATCGGGTAATCACCGCTCCCTAGACCGCTCAGGTTGAGGGTGTACGTCCTACCGACGGGGTTGACCCGAGCGCCTCGGAAACGAACGGTGAAAAGGACGTTTGGAAGCGCGGCAAGAGAAAACTCCCAAATCTCCGTACCCGGAAGAAGGGAGAGCGGATTGTCTTCCTGGGTGTACTGCGAGGGGTCTGACACCCCGGCAGCTGTCATAATCGCGTTAAAGACCTCCGGATCCGTCAAATCCGGTATCGGCGTAGGTGTCGGCGGCGTCGAAGCGCCGCAGGAAAGTAAAAACAGAATAGCCAAAAGCGCATATAACGCCAATGATACCTTGTTGAAGAATCTCATACCCGTACCTCCTTTTTTTGTTCGATAACGATGATGCTGCGAAGCACAAGAGCGCCCCGTTTTAGTGTCGCTGCGGGGCGCTTCGATTCCGAAGCCGAACACTCGACTGCTCTATTATGGTGTCTAATGACCAAACTTGCGGTACCAAAAAACCGAATCAAAAATAAAAATGGGTTCAACAGGAAAAACGGACCAAAATGAGCGATTTTTCTCTCTTCCCCAACAAACGAAAAAAATAAAAAATATCCCCGCAAAATATGAGAAATCGCGGGCGCCCTAACCTCGGCCCGCTGATGCGTATCCCCCGTTCTTGACAGTACCGGATGTTTTCTCGTGGGCGATAGAGCTTGTCCACTAACACCGTTTCCGGATAATACCCGTTTTGCTCCCGATACCTTTCTACACTCTCTTTCAGAAGCGTGCTCTCATTGAAGTTTTCCCAACTCAATCGGGCTATTCGCACGTATCCTTCCGTCAGACTGATCGCCACTTTCGCCCCGAAATCTTTTGAAAAAACGATAGAGGCCATCCCCCGCTTTGTGTTATCCGGTTTTCTATGTGTTGGAGGCCCCTGCGCAAATAGTCTCTCCTCGCCTTTTGACGGTAGGTCCTTGGCTTCTTTTCTCCCTGCGCGCGTTTGCCTGGCGCATACGGCTCATCCAAGATCTTTTCCGCCTTTTCTCTCGCCTGATTCAATAGGTCCAAATCCGTCGGATAGGCGATATCGCTCGGTACGCACGCCGCATCTAAGATCAATTGCCCTCGTGGCTGTTCCTCTGAACGCGGTTCTTCGATTTCTGCCCGTGGCTCGTCTTTCTCCACTTTCTTGCGGCTCTCTTCTTTTAGCTCTAAGTCCGTCGGATAGGCGATATCGCTTGGCCCGCACGTCGCATCTATGAGCAATTGCCCTCGTGGCTGTTCCCCTGAGCGCGGCTCTTCGCTTTCTGCCCGTAGCACGCCTTTCTTTCTCTTCTTGCGGGTCTTTTCTACCTTTTTGAATCTGTCCACCACCAGCTCATTGATCGCTTGCCAGTCTTCTTTGCTTAATCGTTGGCGTATCCGAGACAGCGAGCTGCTTTCTCTGATGGGCTCCAACGTGTACGAAGCCAATCCCAGGAAGTATTGAAGATACGGGTTTTCTTCGATAAGCTCTACCGTCACTTCGTCTGTCGTCTTGAGTTGTGTCTGGATGATTAATGCCCTCAAGGCTATCCGAGCGTTGATCCCCGGCCTCCCCCTCATCACGGGACCAAAAGTCTTCGCGTACCGCGTTTCCAGCGCGTCTCAGGGTATCGCATTTGCCAAAAGAACCCATTTATTTTCTCTTTCAGGGAATCACGGAATCCACTTTAAAAGGGGATCAATTATAGCTGTCCTTCTATTTCTTTCCAATTTGTACGTTCCCTCACCTCAGCATAGAAATATCGAGAGAACTCCAACGGTATTTTATCCTAATGGACTATCATTTTCCAATAGCTATAATATCATACTGGATTATAATGGATTATTCGACTGCCGATGGGGACGATATTTGCGGAAGCGCACGGTTTTTCAGTGGTACCCCCTCGTTTTCTTTGCATTTCTTTCTTCGCTTTTCTTTCCTTTTCCCCCTTTTTATGCGGGTTCTATAGTATTGCAGTAAGCCCCCTGGTTACCCCGCGATAACCCCACACGGGCATCGCGGCGTAAGCGCCCTTTCTTTTCGCGACGGCGCGATACCCCGCAGTCATCGTGGCATAAAGAATACAAAAAGACGGGTCGCAAGACTTCGCGGGCTTCCGAAGTCAACCCGCTGGTTACCCCGCGATAACTCCCCAAGCCTATCGCGGTATAAAAAGAGCAAAAGGCGGACTTCCTCCTCTTTTTTTCCTGTACCTCGATAGCATACCCACGCTGTTCCACTCGCACGGGAGTAATCTATCTATCTCGCCAAAGTTGGTTTCGTACGCATAAGACTCAAGCGGTTCTTTTTCAGAGGTCCGGGGTCTAACGGCGTTTCGTATCGCAATGCCCCTCTCAAATACCGCCCCATCCCTCCAAGCGCGCCATCAGCCACCATAGGGCGCTCGCTTTGACCGAGCAGCTCTGTCGGTTGACGTGCGTCCCCTCATACTCGGGACTCGCGTAGGCGTTGTGTTGAATCGGATAGGTGTGTCCGGCGTAGGAGGTCGTCGCTTGTACGCCCTGATACCAGCAGTCGAGGTCTGCAAAATCGTATAGGACTTTGTTGTTGGCCCGGCAGTAAGCGCGAATCTGCTCGTTTCTGAGGTGGCGATTCCAGCCTTCCGCGCCAGTGGCCTGCGCGTTGCCTGTCATATAGATGAACCTGACCTGCGGGAACTCCGCCTCGAGCGCGGAAATGGCCGCGAGATAGGCGTCCACCTGTTCCGCCGACCACTCGTCCAACTCCGTGCACCACGACCACATCGAGTATTTGATCGACGGATTCGCGGTGAGGATGGCGCGGGTTACCGCGAGCCCCTCAGGGGCCTCCCAGTAGTCCCAAGGAAAAATGTAGTCGCCGATCTCGGGGGTCTGCCCGTTCCAGACGCGTAATGCGTTCGAGGGCTCGGGCAAGGCGCACCAGTTCTCGCTGTATGCGTAGAGCGCGTTCTGGCTTTGGAGCCACTCTGCGCCCACGTTGAGCTGAGAGCCGTGGGACCTCCTCGCGTAGTGAAGGATGGAATTGGTTTTTACCGCCTCGATCCAATTTCTCGGGATCGAAGATATATTCGTGGCCAGATGATCGACGACGATCCCTTCTCCGATTGGCGTCGACCCGGCGCGCTCGTAGCAGCCTTTGTCAACTCCGGCGCCCAAAGGGCGGGCTGTTCCGTCGAGATCGTCAAACGGAGCTCCGGTAGAGGTTCCCGTATCCACGGCCGGACTCGTTCCTTCGAGTTGGTAGTCAAACGCATCAGAAGCCCAAACCGGATTCAGGAATAAGGGATTGCCCACGGAGTTCCCGACGCCCGCTTGCCCGGCGGCGATCTGATCGGCGGTGTAGGTTCTACCGTGCGCCTCGAGTTGAACGGCGTCGTTTGGACGATAAAAGTGACAGTGATCGACAATGAGGTCCACGTTCACGTTCGCGTAAACGGTCCCGTAGGCGTTCGCGAAAATGCAGTTTTTAAGGGTCACCCGGATGGGTACCGTCGAATCGTATTGAATGTGGGCGCTATAGCTTGGCCGGTCCGGGGTATCCGCGATCGTGACGTTCGTCAGCTTGAATGTCGCGTTTGGGGCACCCCAATAGCTGATCACAAACGGACACCACCCCGATTCGAGCGAACCGTCACCGGTCCCACAGATGAGGGTGTTTTCTACCTTCGACCCGGCGCCCCACAGTTTAATCCCATCGGCGTAGTTGTTCGACACGAGGCAATGATGGATGAAGGTGTTCGCCGCCTTGGAGTCCAGACCGTCCCC
>Ga0208822_1002941_pt1 | contig 10561 bp, 10 predicted proteins | sample AD_STIC08_MetaG_FD_184435 | JGI IMG/M metagenome (GOLD analysis project Ga0208822, IMG submission 184435) | Active sludge microbial communities of municipal wastewater-treating anaerobic digesters from USA - AD_STIC08_MetaG (SPAdes) (version 2) | ecosystem: Engineered > Bioreactor > Anaerobic >...
CAAAGGCGACTACAAGAAGGCCTACGAAGTCATCATGCGCCAGAATCCGCTGCCTTCTGTGCTCGGTATGGTCTGTGACCACCAGTGCCAGCACAAATGCACGCGCGCCAATTATGACAGCTCACTGCTGATCCGTGAAATCAAGCGTTTCATCGCCAACCGCAACGCTGACCGCCCGAACCTGCAGCCCGAAAAGGCGAACGGCAAAAAAGTCGCGATTGTCGGCGCCGGCCCGAGTGGTCTGTCAGCCGCCTACTTTCTTGCGCTCGAAGGCTTCACCGTTGAAATCTTCGAAACGAAAGCCTTCGCCGGCGGTATGGTTTCCGATGCAATCCCGAGTTTCAGGCTGACCGCCGATGCGATCAACCGCGACGTCGAATACATCAAAAACCTCGGCGTCAAGATCAGCTACGCTCAGAAAATCGATCGCCAGCGCTTCGAAGAGCTGCGCAAAGACTACGACTATGTCTATATCGCCATCGGCGCCCAGGGCGCCAAAAAGATGGGGATCCCCGGCGAAGACGCCGCCGGCGTCATCGACCAGCTGGTTTTCCTGTCTGACGTGCGCCAGGAACGCAACCCGAAAATCGGCCCGAACGTCGCGATCATCGGCGGCGGCAACTCGGCCATGGATGCCGCCCGCACCGCCCTGCGCCTTGTCGGAGACAGCGGCCGTGTGCGTGTCGTCTACCGTCGCACCCGCGCTGAAATGCCCGCCGATCTCGAAGAAGTAAAGGCGCTGCTCGACGAAGGTATCGAAGTGCTCGAACTGCACCAGCCCCTCGAAATCGTCGTGGCTGGCGGTAAAGTCGCCGGCATGAAATGCCAGCGGATGCAGCTCGGCGGGAAGGGCCCGGATGGCCGCCGCAAGCCTGTTCCGGTCAAGGGCGCGATCGTCGATGTGCCCTGCGAAACCGTGAACGAGGCAATCGGTCAGGACGTCATCCTCGACTTTATCGGCGCCTCCGATCTCGAAACCGACCCGGTTACCGGTATGACCCGTATCAGAAACGTGTTCGCCGGTGGCGATGCGGTGCGTGGTGCCTCGACGATCGTCAAGGCGGTCGGTGACGGCCAGCGCGTCGCTCTCAATATTATCGCCCAGGCCGGTAAAGAGCTCGATATCGGCCCGGCCGCGATCAAAAAAGGCATGAACGCCGCTCAGTTCATGGTAAAAAGCGCCCGCCGCGTCAGGGGCATCAAGCTGCCCGAAATCGATGTAAAGCTGCGCAAGGGCTTTGCCACCGTCATTCGTGATCTGAACGAAGAGGAAGCCCGCAAAGAGGCTGAACGCTGTCTCTACTGCAACGATGTCTGCAATGTCTGCGTCAGCGTCTGCCCGAACCGCGCCAACTTTACCTATTACGTGCGCCCCGGTGATTATCTGGTTCAGAAAGCCGTTAACAAGAAGGGCAAGTTCAAAATCGAGACCGAAAGAACCATGCGCCTGACCCAGGACGTGCAGGTGCTCAATATCGGCGATTTCTGCAACGAATGTGGTAACTGCACGACCTTCTGCCCGACCGCCGGCGACCCGTACAAGAACAAACCGAAATTCTACCTGACCGACCACAGCTTCAAGGAAGAGGCGAACGCTTTCAGAATCTCTGGCAAGGTGCTCAAGGCCCGCGTTGCCGGTCACGAATACATGCTCGAAGAGAAAGACGACGCCCTGCATTATCACGATGGCTCGATGCATGCCCGCCTGCACCGCGACAGCTTCGAAGTTATCGCGGTCGAGCCGCGCGGCGAAAAACCCGCAACCTACTCGTTCGAACTCGCCCTGAAGATGGCCATTCTCTACACTTCCCTCAAAAACGCCGCCTTCAACCACTGAGCAGATATATGACCGGTAAACACGAGGTTATTATCTGCTGGAGTGAGGAGGATCTTGCTTTTGTTGCCGAAGCACCGGAGCTTCCGGGGTGTTGCGCACATGGCAGTTCCCGTGAAGACGCTCTGCAGAATATTCACGCTGCAATAGAACTCTGGATAAAAACAGCGGAAGAATTTAAAGACCCGGTCCCCCTGCCGAAGGGTCGTCGGTTGCTTCTGGCTTGAGCTTAACTGTAATGTGATATAATGCGCGAAAATCATTGAACAAGGAACAAAGTTGATGAAAGTGCTTTTAACCGGCGGGGCCGGCTATATTGGCAGTCATACCTGCGTGCAGCTGCTGCAGGCGGGGCATGACGTCGTCATTGTCGATAATCTTCACAACAGTAAAATTGCAGTTCTCGATCGTATCGAAAAAATAGCCGGGCGCCGCCCGGTTTTTTTTGATGTGGACATCTGTGATTTCGAAGCCCTGGTAAACGTGTTTTCGGGGCAGAGGTTCGATGCCGTGATTCACTTTGCCGGCCTCAAGGCGGTCGGCGAATCGGTCGAGAAACCGTTATTCTACTACCAGAACAATGTTGGCGGCACCCTCAAGCTCTGCGGTGTCATGCAGGCGGCCGGCGTGCGCAATCTTGTCTTCAGTTCATCATCGACCGTTTACGGTGACCCGCACGCAGTGCCGATAAAAGAAGATTTTCCGGTCGGTGGCGCCACCAACCCCTACGGTCGCTCAAAGTTCATGGTCGAACAGATTCTCATCGACTGGCAGAAAGCGCACCCGCACCTGAACGTTGCGCTGCTGCGCTACTTCAACCCGGTCGGGGCACACGCCAGCGGTCTGATCGGCGAAGATCCGAACGGGATTCCGAATAATCTCATGCCCTATATTACTCAGGTGGCGATCGGCCGCCGGCCGCATCTGAACGTTTTTGGCAACGACTACCCGACCCACGACGGCACCGGCGTGCGCGATTACATTCACGTCGTCGACCTGGCCGAGGGGCATCTGAAGGCCCTCGAAAAACTCAGTGAAAACCCGGGTCTCGGCATCTGGAACCTCGGCACCGGCCAGGGCTACAGTGTTCTCGACGTCGTCAAGGCTTTCGAAGATGCGAGCGGCAAAAAAGTGCCATACGAAGTCGTCGCCCGCCGTGCCGGTGACATCGCCGCCTGCTACGCCGACCCGGCGAAGGCGAACCGTGAACTGAACTGGAAAGCGAAGTTCGGCATCGAACAGATGTGCGCCGATTCCTGGAACTGGCAGTCAAAAAACCCCGACGGCTACGACTGATTTAAACCGTTTTTAAAACAAAGGTAACCTTGATGTATCTGAATGTGACGTCAGCCGGGCTGTCGGAAGAAAAGTTCAGGTTATATCTTCTGAACCGCTTACATCCTGTGGGCAGAGGAAGAGCTGTTTTCTTTGAGTCCGTTGGCTTCAGTGCCGGTAGATGGTCTGTTCTTGCGTCTGCGATTCTTGAGTATGCAAAGAAGAATCAGGTTTCTGAAAGTATTCCAAATGAACATGGAATAAAGTATATTATTGACGGAAAGTTGGATTCTCCTGACCAGCGCAATCCCCTTATTCGATCGATCTGGTTCGTCGAACATGGGTCAGAACTGGCGAAATTTGTGACCGCATACCCTTTGCCATATCTCAAGGAGTTGAAATAATGCCTCAGGAACTGGAAGTTGTCGCTTTGACCGTTGATCTGCCCGAGTATGGTCTCAGGGCAGGTGACATTGGCTCTATAGCTCTCGAACATGGTAATAACGGATACGAGGTCGAATTCACAACGATTTCAGGAGAAACCATCGCGGTTGTTTCTCTAAAAGAAAAGGATGTCAGGGCTATTGGCCCCGGTGAGATTGCCTGCACCCGGCGGGTAGCATGAATTTGTGGTGATACCCGGAATGACCTTTTCAATCAAACAATTTGCAGCTGAAGCGCCGTTTTTTTTGATCGCGGGGCCCTGTGTCATCGAATCAGAGGGCCTGTGTCTCTATATTGCCCAGACGCTGAAGGCGGTTGGCGAGGAACTTAAACTGCCGGTGGTGTTCAAGGCCAGTTTCGACAAGGCGAATCGCACTTCGGGCGACTCCTTTCGCGGCCCGGGCCTCGACAAGGGCCTCGAAATTCTCGCGTCGGTAAAGGCGAAAACCGGTTTGCCGGTGCTGACCGATGTGCATGAAGTGACGCAGGTCGCGCCGGTCGCCGAAGTCTGCAATATTCTGCAGATCCCTGCTTTTCTCTGCCGCCAGACCGACCTGACCGAGGCGGCTGCCCGCACCGGCCGCGTCGTCAACATCAAAAAAGGGCAATTTCTCTCACCCTGGGCGACGAAACATCTCGCCGACAAAGTGCGCAATACCGAAGGGGCCGGCGAAGTGCTGCTAACCGAGCGCGGCGCCTCTTTCGGCTACGGCAGTCTCGTCGTCGATATGCGGTCGTTCCCTGTCATGAAGCCGTTCTGCGACGGCGTCGTCTACGACGCTACACATTCTTTGCAGCTGCCCAGTTCCGGTGGCGCCAAAACCGGCGGTCAGCGCGAGTTCATCGCGACGCTGGCACAGGCGGCCATGGCCACCGGCGACGTCGACGGCCTGTTTCTCGAAGTTCACCCCGAACCCGAAAAATCCCCGTCCGACGCCGACAACATTCTGCCCCTCGACGACATGAAAGCCCTCCTCACCCGCCTGATCGCCATCAAATCCGCCCTTATCACCTCGTGAAAAAGTAACCCGGCTGATAGGCCGAAGCACACCGATTTAGGACTGACTTGTTAATTACCCGATGCCAATTGAAGTTTAACAATATTATGAACAGCAGAGGCGGGAGTTTTGCTCTTCTTTGTCTCTTACTGATGCTTGCTGCCAGTCTGCAGGCGGCCGGTCTGACTCTGTATTCCTACCAGGACGACCAGGGACAGACGATTGTCGTCGACAGCCTCGAACGCGTGCCCGAGCAATACCGTGACAGCGCCCGGCAGAACTTCATTCCGTCTTTCAGAACCGGCAGGACTCCTGTGCACCCCTCGTCGCCCGAAACTCCGGCTGCCAATGACAACCGCGTCATCGTCATCGCCGCCCCGGAAACCTCTGCCGAACGGGGCAACCGACCGGTGGTCGTCGAACCGATCGAGGAAATCCTGCCGCCCGACCCGGCTCTGGCTTCGGCTGCGGCCATTCTCAGCAAAATCAAAAAGGTCGTCGACAATAACGAGCTGCTTTACAGCCTGGCGCTCAGGTTCACCATCAGACATCCGGCGGTGCAGCACCAGCATCTCACCAACCTGATCGAGCTGCGCAATCTGCCCGATCCGAAGCAACTCGTCTGGATCGAGCCAAACGACTGGGCCGTCGAAACCAGTCTGCTGATCGAACGCCTGCGCTCGATCCAGTTCACCGTCTCTTCATGGTTCGAAACCGGCTCCGGCGCCCTGTTGACCACCCTGCCGACCCTCGTCGAAGCCGCAAAGCGCCACACCGCCCTGATCGAACGCCGTTTAAAAGAACTCGAAGCCGCCGACCTCGCCCGCCGCGAAAAAGAACTCGCCGACCGCAAAAAAAAGCGCCGCTTGTCGAGCACCCCATAGTTCCCTGTGAGCGATGCCGCTAAGACCGGACGTTTTGCCTGGAGGGCAAAACGCGGGCGATTGCCGCAGGATGCGGCTTTTTCGACAGGATGTCGTTATGTCGCGTGAGCCAGGATGGCGGAAGCGACAGAGCCCGAGTTCCGGTCGTGCGAGCAGAGTGAACAGATGGAACTATGAGGGTGCGAAGATCGCAGAGCGTTTTTGCCAGGACGGCATTATGCCGCGTGAGCTAGGATGGCGGAAGCGGCGGCAACGACTGACCGGCCGTAACACTATAATGATAGAAAGAGAAAGGTTAATATTTTAAGTTCAGATTGGTCGTGGTATTCTGCTGGTATGCAACAGGAAATTGACGGTCATTATCATTACGAAGATCTTGCACGGGCTGAAGGCTTTCGGCTGATCGCCGGCGGCGACGAGGCCGGGCGCGGGCCGTGGGCCGGGCCGGTCTGTGCCGCCATGGTGATTCTGCCGGCCGACTGCCGCATTGCCGGGCTCGATGATTCGAAGAAACTCAGCCGGCAGAAGCGTCGGGCTCTTTTTGATGAGATCAGAGCCCGGGCGACTGCCTACGGTATCGGCTGGGCGAGCGCCGGAGAAATCGACCGGCATAACATTCTCGAAGCGACCCGCCTGGCGTTCAACCGGGCCTTCGACCAGCTGCAGCCGACACCCGATTACCTGCTGCTCGATTTTATCAAACTGCCGTGGCTGCGCCTGCCGCACCAGGCTTTTGCCAAAGGCGAGTCGATCAGTGCTTCGGTCGCGGCGGCCTCGATTCTTGCGAAAGAAGCCCGCGACCTGCACATGGAAACCCTGGCCCAAAGTTTTCCTGATTATGGTTTCGATAAACACATGGGCTATGGCACGGCGGTGCACCAGCAGGCGCTGCGACAGTTCGGCCCCTGCGCCGAACACCGCCGGTCGTTCAAGCCGGTTAAAGCCCTGCTGACCCCGGCGGTGCACGATGAAACTCTCTTTACCCTCAAATAACGCCGATCCGGCGAATACCCGCCCGGTCAGAGCCGAAGTGGTCGCCAGTGAAGGCGGCCGCTCACTGCTGCTGGTCAACGGCCGGCCGGTGCCGGTTGCCGGTGAATTCGCCGCCGGGCAGCAGCTGAATGGCCGGCTGACAGCTACCGCCGGCGGCTTCAGTATCATTGCCGCCGACAATTCTGCCGGCGTTTCTGCCGAAAAACTGCTGCAGAACGCCGGGCTGCACGAAAACGGACCACAGCTTGCCGCCGCCATGAAAAGCTACGGCGTGCCGGTTAACGCCGAAAACCTGCGCCTGGCCGCCGAACTGCTAAAACAGCTGCCCCGCAACGCCGCGAATCCGGAACTGGTGGCCCTGCTGCTGGCCCGAAAACTCCCCGCCGCGGCAGCGCCGCTGCTGCAGGCCTATCTGGCCGGCCGCCTGCAGGCAGCCGGTCTGTTCGCCAGACTCGACCGCGCCGGCCAGAGCACCCTGCAGAGTGCCTGGGGGCAGGGCCGGCTCACCGATACTCTGCTGCAGATGTTCACCGCCGGTAAAGCCGGCGATGCGGCAACCCTGCGCCGTCTCGCCGCCGGCGGCGAAGAGTGGGTCGCCGGGCTGCAGCTGCAGGAAATGCTGTCGATGCTGCCCGAACGCGGTCAGGAAGGCAGAATCTATTTTCAGTGGCCGATGTTCTGGCACGATCAGGATGTTCCCGATACCCTCGAAGGCGAAGCTTTCATACCCGACAGCTCAGACCAGGAACAGGGCTTCAGCCTGCGCCTGCTCGTCAACCCGCCCGCCTTCGGTCAGGTCGAAGTCGCCCTGCACCAGCAGCAGAAAACCCTGTGGGTCCACTTCGGCGTCGCCGAAGAACACATTGACCTGTTCAAAAGCATCTTCGCCGCAACCCGCGCCCGCGTTCTCGCCAGCGGTGACTTCGACCAGGTGCGCCTCACCGTCGGCAAAGTCCGTCTTCTGAACAATTTCTTCAGCACCACCCCCGAACCCCCGCCAGCTCCGCCTCGCCCCAAACTCGACCTCAAAGCCTGACTCGCTTTGAGGTAAACGTTCAATTAATTCGTTCAAAAGTGTAGTTCAGGCAGGTCAGGCGCTTGCAGAGCGTTTTTGCCAGGAAGGCATTATGCCGCGTGAGCCAGGATGGCGGAAGCGGCGGCAACGACTGACATGCCTTGATACTCTCTTAGATAGTAAAATATTCGTATTTGCATTCGGTTCTCTTTGATGAATTGGTTGTGGTATAAATGAATTATGGAAAAGAACCGGGTTAAATTCGACGACGTGGCGGTGGCAATCAAATATGCCTTCGGCGAAGCCGGCGAGGCACCTAAAGTAGTAGCCTCGGGGCGCGGCTTTCAGGCCCGGCAGATCGTCGAACTGGCAAAAAAGAATGAGGTGCCGCTGCGTGAAGACAGCAGCCTGGCCGAATCACTGGCAAAAGTGCCGGTCGGCGTCGAAATACCGGCGGAACTGTGGGGAGCAATGGCCGAAATTCTGGCACAGATTTATCTTCTCGACCGCCAGCAGCGGGCATGAGCCGCGAACGTATCGATCTCGGCCGCCGTGCCGAGGACCTGGCGCTCGAATATCTGCAAAGCATCGGCTACCGGCTGCAGGCGCGTAATTACCGCTTTCGCGGCGGCGAACTCGATCTGGTGATGTGCGACGGGCCGGTTCTCGTCTTTGTCGAAGTCAGATCGCGAACTTCACAGCAGCACGGCACACCGCTCGAAACCATCGACTTCAAAAAGCGCCGCCAGATCGAAAAAACCGCCGGCCTTTTCCTCGCCCGCGAAAAAATCAACCCCGACACCCCCTGCCGCTTCGACGCCATCGCCGTTGACTTCGCTGACGACACCCCCAGGGTCTCGCACGTAAAAAACGCCTTCATCTGCGGCGAATAACGAGGTTAAATCCTTGTTTGATTATTGCAAAATGCTGATTTCGGCAGGTCAGGCGCTTGCATAAGCGTCGGCCACGACTGACATGCCGTAATACATTGTTGGAAAGTAAGCTGTTTTTAATTCTTTGTAGTAAAATACCGGTCTTATGTGGCCGATGAACATAGCAAAATCTCTTTTCAGGTGAACCAATGAAACGTTATGGTCTGATGGTACTGCTTCTCTCTTCAGTTACTTCCTTTGCTTCGGCTGAAACCGAAAAAAGTCCGGTTAAGCCGACTGCGGCAGTTATTAAGAGCGCCGAAGACTCGGCACCACTTGACAAAAACAGCCCCGAATATATCAGGCGTCGTCTGGCAGAACTGGAAAAGACCCTTTACGCTAAAACCCGGCGCGAAGTGATTGAGGAGAAAATGGCCAGTGTTCCTGCAAGTGAGCAGATTGCCAAAAAATCGGCATATGTAGAAAAGGATGAATTGGCAGCAAGCAAAATTTTTACCTTTGATTCTTTTGATGTCGAGAAAGAAGTGCAAAAGCGCCTTGCAACAGAAATGTTGATGAAAAATTTCGGCCGTGACTTTTTCGAGCAGGGTGAGCAGATTCAGGCCAGCCTGTTCTCCGGTCTGGCGCCGTCTAACTACCAGCTCGGGCCCGGCGATGAACTGAAAATCATCATCTGGTCTGAACTCGGCGACGAAACGGTTTATGACGTGCAGATCAACCCGGAAGGTCAGGTTTACGTGCCGATTCTTGGGGTGCTTGGCATCAGCGGTCAGACGGTCGGCGAATTCGAACAGATGGTTCTTGGGCGCCTTTCAGGCAAATTCAAGCATTTCAAAGGCCAGGCGACCCTGACTAAAGTCAGAACCATTCAGATCTTTGTCGTCGGTGAAGTTGAAAAACCCGGTGCCATGAATGTTTCCGGTCTGGCTACCGCATTCTCGGCCCTCTATCAGGCCGGCGGCCCGACCCAACGCGGTTCGATGCGCCATGTTAAGGTTCTTGACTCGAGTGGCAAAGCGAAAAGCATCGATCTTTACCGCTATTTCCTTTCGGGAGACCGCAGCCAGGATATTCCGGTCAAGAACGGCGATACGATTTTTGTGCCCGCCGCTGACAGCAGAATCACCGTCACCGGCATGGTCAACCGCCCGGCAATCTATGAACTCTCGGGCGAAACCAGTCTGGCAGATGCAATAGAAATGGCCGGCAGGGCGTTGCCAAAGGCCTATTCCGGCCGCGTTCTTGTCACCCGCTGGACCGGCGACAAGCGCCGGGAATCATTTGATATCAGACTTTCAGACGCTGATGCTCTCAAGAAATTCATGATCAGCAACGGCGACGAAATCAAGGTCGAGCAGGCGACCGAAATGGTCGGCAACCTCGTGACCCTCGAAGGGCCGGTCAACCGCCCGGGCGAATACTCGGTCGATGCGGCGCTCACGGTCAGTGACCTGATTGCCCGTGCCGGTGGCCTGATCGGCGAAGAGGCGAACCTCGAACGCGGCCAGATCTACCGCAAGGGCCCGGCTGGCCAGCAGGAAGTCATCGCTTTCAACGTCAAGTTCGCCCTCGCCGGCGATAAATCGCAGAACCATGCGCTCAAACCCTTTGACCGGGTTCGCCTGTTTGCCGAAGACGAAATTACTCCCGATAACCGCCGTATAACCATTGAAGGTGCTATTCGTCGGGCCGGTCAGTATATTTATCGCGAAGGCATGAGACTTTCTGATCTGGTGATCAAGGCTCAGGGCGCTTCTATCGATGCCGCCGACATTATTGAAATCGCCAGAGTCAAGGAAGGCAACGGCAGCGAAATTATCCGCGCCAGCCTGAAGGCCGCTCTGGCCGACCAGAATTCGCCCGATAATATTGTATTGCAGCCGCTCGACCGCATCAGCGTGCCGGCCCGTGGCGACAGCATGATCGAACCCGAAATCGTCTACCTGAAAGGCCAGGTCATGCGCCCTGGCCCCTATGCCCTGAAGCACCGGGGCGAGCGTCTCAGCAGTCTTATCGAACGGGCCGGCGGCCTGACCGGAATGGCATTTGCCGAAGGCGCCGTATTCTTACGTCGCGTCGATCATATTACCTCAGAAAAGCAGCTCGAAACCACCGAAACGGTGCAGGATGACCTTTTCCGCCAGGCGACCCTCGACCTGCGCGCCGATCTGCTGCGTTCCGGCGCCAAGGTCGACGATCTCAAGACCCTGCGCCAGGAAGTGGAA
>Ga0208822_1002949_pt1 | contig 10554 bp, 8 predicted proteins | sample AD_STIC08_MetaG_FD_184435 | JGI IMG/M metagenome (GOLD analysis project Ga0208822, IMG submission 184435) | Active sludge microbial communities of municipal wastewater-treating anaerobic digesters from USA - AD_STIC08_MetaG (SPAdes) (version 2) | ecosystem: Engineered > Bioreactor > Anaerobic >...
TGCGGTGTTGGTGGTGGAGAAGGACCAGCGGACGGGGACGCTTCGCACGGTGGAGCGGCGGATTAAGGTGGACATCCCGGTGCTTTCCTCCGGCGTGCGCGACATCTTTGACGAGGAGACGCTCTCACGGTTTCTGGTGACCTATAACGACGAGACGGTGAAGCACCGGGAGCGGATATTGAAGGCCCAGGCATACAAGTATTCCCTCGAGGGGGAGAGGTCCTCGCCGTATCGGGAGCGGATACTGAAGCGTCACCGGGACATTCAGAAGGTGCTGGACAGGAGCGTGCGGGTGGCCAATGCCTTTTCGGAGGACATACTTTTGAACCCGCAGTTGAACATCGTCACGAGGAAGCAGATGCAGTATTTGCGGATCATGTATAACGTGGCCTTTCTCCGTCAGCACCGCAAGGAGAGGAAGGCCGGGTTGGACAAGCTGGGGACCCCCTTCACCTACGTTGAGGTTGACGGGAACGACGTTCGCACCGCCAATGAGATCGCCTCGCATGTGTTCCAGTATGCCCGGGGGGACCTGTCCAAGACCGTCAGCGAGGCGTTTTTGATGGTGAAGCGGCTCATAGAGCGGAAGGTGCAAAATTCCCGCTTGAATATCCTCGAGGTGGGAGTGTCGAAGAAGGAGCTCATGGACGAGTACCACTGGCCGGAGACGACGGCCAGAAGGTTTCTTTGCGAGCTTGTGCGGCACGAGTATCTTTTGAAGATCAGGGAGTCCCGGAACCGTCATCATGCGTATCGGCTTGCCTTTGATGGGGAGATGAAGGTGCAGGGATTGAATCTTCTTGATCCGGGGAAGTTGAAGAAGTAGCACGAAGTGTTTGTCTGGTAACAACTCGCCAATTCGCCACATCTCGCCAACGACAGTGGCGAGATGATAACGCCGCATAATCGCCTTTAAACGCCCAAAACAGCCGAAAACACAACTCGCCGCCAAAACAGGGGGGATGGGCATAGGGAAATTTTCTCTATGGAGGAACACGTATGCGCGAACGTTTTTTTGACCTTATGAACGAATACCTGGCACACGAGACGACGAGGATCGCCGCCGAGACGGAGAAGAGGAAACGAACGGTCTTGGAAGACTTCGCCTTTTACCTGGACCAGCGTAAGGGAATGGTTCGGCAGGCTCACCACCCGGCAACCTGGAAGCTTGCTGAGATAAGCGAGGAGGACATGAGAGCATACTACCGGCAGTTGCGAAAGGACAAGGCCCCTCGGATAGAGCAGAGGGTCCAGGCGATAAACCACTTCATGGACTACGCGGCAAGCCGCGGCTGGATTGGAGAACGCCCGTGGGGTCGATTGTATGAACGCCGCAAGGGCGGCGCGGGACACTTCCGCATCCCTCCTGGAGATCGTAGAAAGCTTCTGGGGTATCTCGCCGGCTGGAAGCCGAGGGAATTCTTCGAGCTTCGGGACCGGGCCGTTCTGTTGGTCTTGCTGGGATACAAGCTGCGGAAGACCGAGATTTCCGGGCTCAATCGTGCGGATTACGCCGGGGGGAAGCTTTCCATCAAGACGCCGTTTGCCTGGCGGAGCCGACAGATCGAGCTTGCCCCGGCCCAGATCGAGGCAATAGACAACTACCTCGACGAGCGGTTTCGAAGGAACGAAGCTCCCGATGATCCGGCGTTGTTCATCGGCTACAAGCGCAAGAGGATCGCGCCGGGGATGGTGAAGATTCTTGCCGGGGAATATCTTTTGAGGATCACGGAGGATGCGCCATGAGAAAGAACCATGATTCGACAGCGCGCACCAACCACCTGGGCGTATTCACCGAGGAGGAGATCAAGCGGATTCTCGCCGGTATCCCGAATAACAAGTACGGCATACGGGACCGGGCAATGATCGAGCTTTTCTACTCCACGGGATTGCGGAGAAGCGAGATTGCATCGCTCGACGTTGCCGACGTGGATTTCAGGACAAGAGAAATCCTTGTCCGCAAAGGCAAGGGAGAAAAAGAGCGTATTGTTCCGGTTGGGGAGAAAGCTTTGGATGCGTTACGGGAATACCTCGTGATACGGAAGAAGTTTCTCGGGCAAAACCGTGACTGCGGGGCTCTTTTCCTTACCTCCCGGGGGAGGCGGCTTGTTCCGGATAAGCTGTCGCGAAGGATTTGCCTGTTAAAGGAGAACGCCGGGATCACTTCGAAAGGGCGTGCTCACGCCTTTCGGCACAGCTTCGCGACGCATTTACTCGCCCGCGGCGCCCCGCTTGAGGCGATCCGGCGGATGCTGGGCCACGCACAGCTTTCGACGACGCAAATGTATGCGCACACAGACCGGGAGAAACTCGCCGCGGTGCACAAGCGGACGCACCCGAAGGCGATGGAGGCGGAGTGATGGAGCAAATGCAATATGAATTCCTTGATCACCTGAAGCGCGAAGGCTTGAAAACCGCGACGATAGGCGACTACGGGCGTGTTTTACGGGACTTTTTCAGCTTCGTCACGGAGAACTATCCGGATGTGAAGGAGATCACGGATATTACCCGCCAGGTCGTTCTTTCCTATGAGAAGTCTCTTACGGTGAAGATTGATTGCCGTGGGAAGATACTCTCGCACGATCGGCGAAGGAAGTATCTGTCGTGCGTGGTGGCGTTTTTCCGGTATCTTGAACGCGAGGGAAATATCTACCGGAACCCGGCGGCAATGATTGCCCTGCCGAGGGTGAAAAGCACGATCATCAAGGACGTGCTCACGGTTGATGAGATGGATATTCTGCTTAAGACCTGTTCCGGCCATTCGGTGAAGTCTTTGCGGGACCGGGCGATATTGGAGCTTCTCTACTCCGCGGGGATCCGTGCCGATGAGCTCTGCGGCATTGAGATTGCCGACGTGGATTTCGAGGAGAAGCTTCTTTTTGTGCGCAAGGGGAAGCTGGGAAACGAGCGATACGTTCCCTTCGGGGAGAGCGCGAAGTACTGGGTGAAGCGGTACATGGAGAAGGTGCGGCCGTTAACTGGGGCGGATAGCGAGGTCTTGTTCGTTTCACAGAGCGGCGGGAGATTGAATCCGGACATCTTGTGCCGGATGATCAAGCACTGGTCGAAGCGAGCGGGGATAGAGAAGAACGTGACTACGCACACCTTCCGGCACTCCTGCGCCACGCACATGCTGAAAGGCCGGGCGGACATCCGCTATGTGCAGAAGCAGCTGGGGCACCGGTACATCTCCACCACGGAGAAGTATTTAAAGATCGAGATCACGGACCTGAAGGAGGTCCATGAGCGGACGCACCCGCGGGAGCGCGAGGACTGGTGATGAACGTGATTAGCTCGCCAGATGGGAATAGAGGTTTTAAAATTCCACAATAGCGGCGGGTCTGTGGGCATGTGGTCAACCCGCAGGCTGGCGCAAGGCACGTCCCGACGCGGCGGGGGTTGTCCATATGTCCACAGACAGCACCGGCGAGAGTACCGCACCAAAGCGAAAGGGTATCGTGGGTAACCCCTCGACAGGCCTGGGGCAGGCTCAAACGCTGTTGGGGTTATCCATGATGCCCTTTCGCGACTATAACGGAACTATCCGTTGCGTGAAGCGGCACGGCGCATAATTGACGGTGGGCGGTTCCGGGTCGGCAAGGGCGGCCGCCCCTTCACCTACATGCCTCGCCTACTGGCTCGGCACGTCGCCCACCTCAGCCATTATGCGCCATGCCGCCCTTATTGGTGTGAAAGGAACCTCGCGCACGCAAAACCATAGGAAACCTGCCTGTTTTTTAAACTCTTTGCCCTGTCCGATGTGGATTTATGGACAAATCGCTGTCGTTCGCGGCCGCGAGCGTGTGGGCGGCCGATTTGCCCACAAACCCACATCGCCGCTACTACGATGATGGATTGATTTTATCTGTCTTCTCTGCCGGGGCTACGCCCGCAATTTCGTTGACAAATGCCTGGGGATACCGTATTTTCTGTTGAATTCGCGGGGTAAGCTCTTTGAAAAACTGATCCTTCCGGCGGGGCATATACCGGGAAATCTTTGAGCGGGCAACGGGGTCAGGGGCGATGTTCGGGTAGGTAATCTCGCCAAGTATGGTGAGTTCAATACCAACGATAGCCCGGAGGTGCGGAAAGCTATCAGCAAAACTGAAACTGCAAAGATGTGGGAGTCGGGTGAGCTGGATGCGTATTTAGTAGAAAAATACAAAGATAACATTGATAAACTCTATGAAATTGACCCTGTATTGGCGTATAAAGCGGAAGAACAAAAACTAATGGAGGAACAGTATGCCAAGCAAATTGCCGGAAGAGATAATTTTCATGAGGGCTTTGAAGATGGGAGTGGATTTCAAAATGTTGATTTAAAACAAAAGATAGGTGAGTTGAAAGGGAAAGCGGCTAAATTGAATGACGAGCAATGGGGGAAAGCAGTTTCTTATGTTGCGAAAAAACTTTGTCCCGGTGTTGAAGATTTATCTGAAAAGCAAAAAAGAGAAATATTTAAAAGGGATTTAAATCAGACGGTAGGAATATTGCTCCATGAATTTGAGTCTAGCACGGGCCCCCAGAAAAGAGAATTCGGCCCTGACGATGCTTTGACTAAAAAGATTATGAAGCATAATTCAGTGGAGGAAGCTCTCAATGAGTTTTATCTTTCAAACAAAGGAAGGAGCGAAAGTGACAAATTGGACCCTATAACAGGGTATAAATACAAATTTAGTCCAAATCTCGAGTGGAGTGAATTATTTAATATTCCCAAGTCAACGGTCGAGCACGTGGATATGTTTAAGGAATTGTTTAATGAAAAAGAATGTAGCATGCTGTTTTTGGGAGGTGTAACAGTTAAAGTGCAGCCAACAAGTAAAAACAAGGAGTTGCAGATAACGGTTGAAAATGCTACCGACAAAAATTCTCTAATGTTGCATCAAGCGAAAAGCGTCGATAGAGAAGGTAAAACCGTGCAGTTTGGGACTATTGAACAAAACTTCCGATACACTGTTCCTCTTGATCGTAAACGATTGGGGACCGAGCAAGACAAGAGCATCATTAATAGAATCAGGGAAAAAGTAAAAACGACCAGGGAGCAGCTAAACATATGATGGTGCCCTATGGTTTGTTTGATTTCCAAAGTGGAATACACGATGATTAAAAGTTATTTACTGTTTCTCTACACATTGATGCTATTTACGGGCTGCATACCTGATGTGAAAGATGTGTTAGGCAAGTACTACGCAAAACATCAGAGAGGCATTGAATATATAGAGATAAAAGAAGATTATACATATACTCATTTTTTCGATGACGGAAAGATGAGATACCAAGGCGTGGGCAAATGGCGTTTTAAACACAAATCGTCATTGCTGTATATTCATCTTACAAATTGGCAAAACGTTGTTGAGTATGGCAAAACAATCAATATCGACAAGAACCAACCTGCAGGGCATGCTTTCTTTCCTTACTCGCGTAGTGGGATTATTGAAGCGAATGTTGATTTGGAAAAATATTGTTTTTACAAAAAGAAGGAGTAGTCTCGATTATTCAGTCGCCTTTCGTACAATACCCGAAGGTAGCCGAAGCGCCGCGCTGAATTTTAGCGCGGCGTTTGCGTGAAGCGGCAGCGGAACCGGCTACCGTGTATTGGACGAAGGACGGCGGGCGGGGGTTTACTTCTTTTTGTTCGCGTGAAGTTCTTTTTTGAGTTTGTTTTTTTCGACGATGGTGTTTATGAAATTGAAGATGGCTTTTTGTTCCCTTACCGATAGTTGTTCAATGACCCGCATCTTTTTGAGGATTTTATAAGAAGCGGAATCCTCGTTTTTTCTGGTTCGTGGCTGTTCGCCTTGTCCTAATAATTCATCGATGGAAATACCGAGTGCATTGGCGAGAATATTCATCTTGTCGATGGAGGGTCTTTTTACCTGCGTTTCGTAATGGCCTATCATCCTTTTGGAAATACCAGAGATGTCGGCAAGCCGTGCGAGGGTATAACCTTTCTTCTTCCTCGCTGTGCGAAGGTTTACGCCGAAATTAAGATTTTCCGCTTTTGTATTCACGAACATACTATACACACCTTTTTTTCGAAATAAATCAAAAACCCTTGACAAGGCACATACTATGTGTCTTTAGTGTACGCAATAAAAACGCTGGTTTGTGATAATTTTTTCTTGACGCGTTTTCGATAAAACCGGGCCGCACATAAAAAACCCCCAATCCTGCGCAGAATTGGAGGCTTTTTGAGGCAATCCCGAAGGAGAGCCAGTTGATCTGGTAAATTGATTGGAACCCTCTCCTTTGGGATTGTCAAGCCTTTTCGAAGGAGAAATTGACATGTCCCAGAAGTTACTCGAGGCGATCACCCGGAAGTGGCACGAACGGTTGCTTGAAACGCCGGAGGCCGTACGCCAGCTTGCCGAGCATCGTAATGTTTCCAACATCGAGGCCGTGAAGCACCTGGAACTTGGCCTGGCGGACGTACCCTCCCCGAACAAGCTTGACCGGAACACCTACCGGATGTTAAAGACCTTCGGGATACTTGACCCGGACCTCATCGGCATGGTGTCTCTTCCGCTTCGCACGTGGGACAACCGCATCACGAACTTCTATTTCATCAGTGTAAACGGTCACGAGGACAAGATCGTCCGTCCCGGCGGGATCGTAAATCTGAAAGCCTTCAGCGTATTCAAGAGCCTGGTCATCGTAGACAACCTAACGGATTTCTTCACATACATCCAGAGCGTGAAAGAGAACGTCGTCCCGCTCATCCAATCCGAGCGCATGCCGGAGGACGTAATCGACGCCGTTAAGCGATCTAAGGTCGAGGAGATAGTCCTCCTGAACGACTCCCCGTATTGGGAACTCCTGAGAGACAAGCTCAAGGCGACGGACGCGAGAACATTAGAGATCACCCTCCCCGAGGGGAAGTCCGTTACGGAGTACCTGAAAGAGCAATCACCTCAGAGGCTTGCGGCGTACATCGAAGCAGAAAAGGCGAAGGCGATCAAGCGGGAGAAGGACGAGCGGCCGAGAGAAGAAGCGCGGAAGGAATACCTTTCCGTGATCGAGGAGACGGGCGAGCTTCGGTTTATGGGCGAGGACCGGAGCTACCGCGTGCGGGGCTTCAACCGCGATGGCTTCGAGAAGATCGTCCAACTATCGCTGGAGATCGAGGGACGGAGTTTCCCGGACAAGATAGATCTGTCCCGCAGCCAGGGACGGGCGAGGTTTGCGAACATCGCCTCAGCCGAATTTGAGATGAGTCCGGAGAGCGTCCGCACGGACCTCACGTACATATACAAGACGCTGGATAAGATGCAAGACGAACGCTTTAAAGCGAAATCCGGCATCAACAAAGACGAGGTGCACATCGTCACGCCATCGGACATAACGAAGACGATAGATCTACTCTCCCGTCGCGATATTCTTGATGAAATACTCCTTCGAGACGCCGAGCGGCTGGGCTTTGTGGGCGAGGAGATCAACAAGAAGCTGTACTACGTCTCGGCCGCCTCACGGCTGACGGGAGAGCCGCTGTCCGTACTGGTGATCGCCTCATCGGGGAGCGGGAAGAGCTTCGGGCTTTCCACGATCATGAGCTTAATGCCGCCAGAGGAGCTTTTGAAGTATTCCCGGCTCTCCCAGCACGCCCTGTACTACAAAAGCGAGGAAGAACTGCGGGGAAAGGTCCTGTATCTTGAAGAGATCGTAGGCATGGAGGAGGCGTTAAAGTCCATTCGGATGCTACTCTCCTCGGGAGAACTTGCGGTGTCCGTCGTGGAGAAGGACCAGCGGACGGGAACGCTCCGTACGGTGGAGCGTCGAATTAAAGTGGATATTCCGGTCCTTTCCTCGGGAGTCCGGGACATCTTCGATGAGGAAACGCTGTCCCGCTTTCTCCTGACCTACAACGACGAGACGGTAAAGCACCGGGAGCGTATCTTGAAGGCCCAGGCGTACAAGTATTCCCTTGAGGGGGAGAGGTCTTCGCCGTATCGGGAACGGATACTGAAGAGGCACCGGGACATCCAGAAGGTGTTGGATAGAACCATACGGGTAGCCAATACCTTTGCCGACGATATTCTTCTTAACCCACACTTGAACATCGTGACCCGAAAGCAGATGCAGTATTTACGCATCATGTACAACGTCGCCTTTCTCCGCCAGCATCGGAAGGAGAAGAAGGCCGGACTGGACAAGCTGGGCAATCCCTTTACCTATGTCGAGGTGGACGTGAACGATGTGCTGACCGCGAACGAAGTTGCCGCCCACGTGTTCCAGTACGCCCGGGGAGATTTATCCAAGACCTATAGCGAGGCATTTCTTTCGGTGAAACGGCTCATCGAGCAGAAGGTGAGGAACTCCCGGTTGAGCATTCTTGAAGTTGGCGTTTCCAAGAAGGAGCTCATGGACGAGTACCACTGGCCGGAAACGACCGCACGGAGGTTTCTTTACGAGCTTGTGAAGCACGAGTATTTGATCAAAGTGCGGGAGTCCCGGAACCGGCACCATGTGTACAAGCTTGCCTTCGAGGGGGAGTTGAAGATACAGGGCTTGAATCTCCTTGATCCGAAGAAGTTGGGGAAGTAGCACGAGGTATTGATTCGGTAACAACTCGCCACTTCGCCACATCTCGCCAACGGCAGTGGCGAGATAATAACGGCCGCTAACCGTCTAAAATCGCCCAAAACAGCCGAAAACACAACTCGCCGCCAAAACAGGGGGGATGGGTATAGGGAAATTTTCTCTATGGAGGAACACGTATGCGCGAACGTTTTTACGACCTTATGAACGAATACCTGGCACACGAGACGACGAGGATCGCCGCCGAGACGGAGAAGAGAAAGCGATTAGCGCTGGAAGACTTCGCCTTTTACCTGGACCGGCGCAAGGGAATGGTTCGGCAGGCCCGCCACCCGGCAGCATGGAAGATCGCGGATATTACCGAGGAGGACATGAAGGCATACTACCGGCAGTTGCGAAAGGACAAGACCCCTCGGATAGAGCAACGGGTCCAGGCGATAAACCACTTCATGGACTACGCGGCAAGCCGCGGCTGGATTGGAGAACGCCCGTGGGGTCGGTTGTATGAACGCCGCAGGGGCGGCGAGGGACATTTCCGCGTTTCTGTGGCTGCTCGGAGGAAGGTCCTGGAGTATCTCGCCGGCTGGAAGCCGAGGGAATTCTTCGAGCTTCGGGACCGGGCCGTTCTGTTGGTCTTGCTGGGATACAAGCTGCGGAAGTCCGAGATTTCCGGGCTCAATCGTGCGGATTACGCCGGGGGGAAGCTTTCCATCAAGACGCCGTTTGCCTGGCGGAACCGGGAGATCGAGCTTGCCCCGGCCCAGATCGAGGCAATAGACAACTACCTCGACGAGCGGTTTCGAAGGAACGAAGCGCTCGATGATCCGGCGTTGTTCATCGGATACAAGCGCAAGAGGATCGCGCCGGGGATGGTGAAGATTGTTGCCGAGGCGTATCTTACAAAGATCACGGAGGATGCGCCATGAGGAAGAACCATGGTTCGACAGCGCTCACCAACCACCTGGGCGTATTCACCGAGGAGGAAATAAAGCAAATCCTCGCTGTTGTCTCGGATGACAAATACGGCATACGTGACCGTGCGATGGTGGAGCTTTTCTACTCCACGGGGTTGCGGAGAAGCGAGCTTGCATCGCTCGACGTTGCCGACGTGGATTTCAGGACAAGAGAAATCCTTATCCGCAAAGGCAAGGGAGAAAAAGAGCGTATTGTTCCGGTTGGGGAGAAAGCTTTGGAAGTTTTACGGGAATATCTCGTGATACGGAAGAAGTTTCTCGGGCGGAACCGTGACTGCGGGGCTCTTTTCCTTACCTCCCGGGGGAGGCGGCCTGTACCGGATAAGCTGTCGCGAAGAATTTGCTTGTTGAAGGAGAAAGCGGGAATCATCTCGAAAGGGCTTGCTCACGCCTTTCGACACAGCTTCGCGACGCATACGCTCGCCAACGGCGCCCCGCTTGAGGCGATCCGGCGGATGCTGGGCCACGCACAGCTTTCGACGACGCAAATGTATGCGCACATAGACCGGGAAAAACTCTCCGAGGTGCACAAGCGGACGCACCCGAAGGCGATGGAGGCGGAGTGATGGTTACTGAGCACGGTCGAAGTATGGAACAGCTATTGCATGAATTCCTTGAGCATGGGAAGCGTGAGGGCCTGAAGACGGCCACGCTGGGCGATTACGGGCGTGTGTTGCGGGACTTTTTCAACTTCATCACGGAGAACTATCCGGACGTGAAAGAGATCACGGATATTACCCGGCAGGTTGTTCTTTCCTATGAGAAGTCTCTCACGGTGAAGATGGATTGCCGGGGGAAGATACTCTCACGGGACCGGCGGAGGAAGTATCTATCCCGCATCACGGCGTTTTTTCGGTATCTTGAACGCGAGGGGGCGATCTACCGAAACCCGGCGTCGATGATTGCCCTGCCGAAGGCGAAAAGCACGATCATCAAGGACGTGCTCACGGTTGATGAGATGGATATTCTGCTTAAGACCTGTTCCGGCCATTCGGTGAAGTCTTTGCGGGACCGGGCGATATTGGAGCTTCTCTACTCCGCGGGG
>Ga0208822_1002965_pt1 | contig 10530 bp, 7 predicted proteins | sample AD_STIC08_MetaG_FD_184435 | JGI IMG/M metagenome (GOLD analysis project Ga0208822, IMG submission 184435) | Active sludge microbial communities of municipal wastewater-treating anaerobic digesters from USA - AD_STIC08_MetaG (SPAdes) (version 2) | ecosystem: Engineered > Bioreactor > Anaerobic >...
GAGTTCTCCACGCGCTCGCCCGCCGCGCCGGTGGCGTGCTGGAAGGACAGGTTGCCGCGCAGGCGGGCGCCGTTGCGCCAGGTGTGGTCGGCGGAGAGCTCCAGACCACGGCTCTCGACGCTGCCGGCGGCCTGATATTGGCCGACGCTATCGGCGTCGGCGACAAGCTTGATCAGGTCGTCGATCTTCCAGCGGTAGAGGGAGGCGCGCAGGTGCAGGTTGGCCGAGGCGATATGGTCGAGCACCAGCTCGGTGGTTTCGACCACTTCGCCACCCAGGCTCGGGTTGGCGCGTTGGCAGGCCCCGATCGTGCCATCCTCGATGAGGTAGGCATCGTCGTAGTACATCTGGTAGGCGTTGGGCGCGCGGTGGGCACGACCGTACAGCAGCTTGAGCGTGTTGTGCTTGCCGGCATTCCAGATCAGGCCAGCGCGCGGGCTGAACTCGGTGCCGGTGAGGTCATTGTGGTCGGCGCGCAGGCCGAGCGTGCTGGCGAAAGCGTCGGTGATCTGCCATTCGTCCTGCACGAAGAGTCCCGCGCGGTAACCGTCACGGCGGTCGCGCAGGAGGTAGCCGATGTCCGGATGGACGATGTTCTGGTCGATGCGCTGGTTGCGCTGGTATTCCGTACCCAACAGGAGCGTATGGCCGGCCACGGCGGTCGACACGAGCTGCAGCTCGGCGCCGTGCCAGGCGGCGGAGGCGGGGTACTCGTAGCCCTCGCCGTCATACATCAGGGTGCTCTCGTAGCGGTAGTCGCCGGCGAAGGCGCGTGCCGACAGCGACAAGGTGTCGGTGAGCGTGGCACTGTAGCCGAGGTGGGCGACGGTGTAGCGGTCGCCCTGGAAGGTGCCCGAGGCGAAGGCGTCGGTGCCGAACACGCCGGTGGGGTCGTCCTTGCGGCGGTCGCCGTGCGCGAGCCCGAAGGACCACGGGCCGCGGCTCGCGCTGAGGTTGAACTCCTGGTCGCGCTCGCCGTCCTGGCCGCGCACCGTAGCGCTGTCGCCATTGCCGAAGTCCATCCACAGGTCGTCGCCGTCGCTGCGCAGGACGGTGGCCGAGACCATCAGCTCGAGCTCGTTGTCGAGGCGCTTGCCCCAGCTCGCCCGCGCCTTGCGCGTCGCCTGCGGCCACTGCCACGAAGCCGAGAACTCTCCTCCGTCGAGTGCCGCACCCTTGCGGGTGATCACATTGACGACGCCGAACATGGCGTTCTGGCCATAGATCGCGCCGCCCGGGCCGGGGATGAATTCGATGCGCTCGACCAGGTCCATGTCGAGCGGCAGCATGCGACCGAAAGGGGCGCCGTCGTACATCGGCTCGTTGACGCGCACGCCGTCGATGGTGACCAGCACGCGCGTCATGTAGTCGCCGGCGAGACCGAAGCCGCGCACGCCGACGTAGGAATACTGGCGGTCGTAGGTGGTATGCACGCCGGGGAGGGTGGCGAGCGCCTCGTCGAGCGTGCGCCAGCCGAAGCTGCGGATCTCGTCGCGGGTGATCGCGGTGACGGCGGCGGCAACGCGGTCCTTCGTCTGCTCGTATTTTGAGGCGCCGACCACCGCGACCCGCTCGTACTCTGCCGCGCTCTCCACCGGAAGCGCAATCAACTGCTCCAGGCTCAGATCAGGGGGCGCCTCGGCTGCCGCGGCGAAGGGCAGCGCGAGGGCGCCGGTCAACAGCAGCCGGGCCAGTTGGCGCCGGGCAGATATGCAGAGGTCCGCGCCAGCCACGCACCGATCAATGCCTTGGGCAGGACCGGAGGAGAAAGGCGCGAAATACATGGTGGCGGATCCTGGCCGCCAGCACGAGGCGTGGGGCGGAAGAAGATGTGCTGATCGAAGGACTATACGGCATACGCCACAGGGGCTTGAGCCGCATACGTCACACCCACCTTACGATCCCGTCCAGGATTGCCGGGAGATCAGGCAGTCAGCCCCAGCCGCCGGCAGATCTCGGTGGTCGGGCCGGCCATGTTCATGCTGTAGAAGTGCAGGCCGGGCGCGCCCGCGGCGAGCAGCTTCTCGCACAGCCGGGTGACCACGTCGAGGCCGAAGGCGCGGATCGCGTCGCTGTCGTCGCCGTAGCTCTCGAAGGTCTTGCGCATCCAGCGCGGGATCTCGGCGCCGCAGGCATCCGAGAAGCGCGCCAGCTTGCTGAAGCTGCCGATCGGCATGATGCCGGGCACGATCGGCACGTCGACGCCCATCCTGCGCACCGCGTCGACGAAGTTCAGGTAGGCGTCGAGGTTGTAGAAATACTGCGTGATCGCCGAGTCGGCGCCGGCCTCGACCTTGCGCTTGAAGGCGGCGAGGTCGTCCTTCGGGCTCTTCGCCTGCGGGTGCCACTCGGGGTAGGCGGCGACCTCGATGCGGAAGCGGTCGCCCGTCTCGCTGCGGATGAACTCGACGAGCTCGCTGGCGTAGCGGAACTCGCCCGCCGCGCCGGCGCCCGAGGGCAGATCGCCGCGCAGCGCGACGATGCGGCGGATGCCGGCGGCGGCGTATTCCTGCAGGATCTCGCGGATGCTGTCGCGCGACGAGCCCACGCAGGACAGGTGTGGCGCGGCCTCGTGGCCGGCGGCGGCGATCTCCTTCACGGTGGCGAAGGTGCGCTCGCGGGTGGAGCCGCCGGCGCCGTAGGTCACCGAGAAGAAGGCCGGCTCGAGCGCGGCGAGCTTCTCCCGGGTGGCATGCAGCTTCTCGGCGCCCTCGGCCGTGGTGGGCGGGAAGAACTCGATGGAGATTTCGGGTTTCATGGTTCGCTTCGGTGGGTGTCGCCGCCCGGCCTGCGGATGGCGTGGAAGAAGAATTCGCGGTTGCCGTCGCCGCCGGTGATCGGCGAGTCGAACCAGTCGAGGATGACGAGGCCGGCGGCGTCCGCTGCGGCGCGCAGGCGGGCCTCGACCTCGGTGTAGCGCGCGGGGTCGCGCACGATGCCGCCCTTGCCCAGGCCTTGCGGGCCGACCTCGAACTGCGGCTTGACCAGCGCCAGCACGTGGCCGGCGGGTGCGAGCAGCGCGGCCCACTGCGGCAGCAGCAGGGCGAGCGAGATGAAGCTGGCGTCGCACACCAGCAGGTCGAAGCCGTGCGGCGGGTAGTGTCCGCCGAGCGCGGCGGCGTCGAGCTGGCGGGCGTTGACGCCCTCCAGGGTGACGCAGCGCCCATCGGCGCGCAGGCGCGGATGGAGCTGGTCGTGGCCGACCTCCACCCCGACCACCCTCGCTGCGCCGGCCTGCAACAGGCAGTCGGTGAAGCCGCCGGTGGATTGGCCGATGTCGAGGCAGGTGGCGCCGCGTACGTCCAGCCCGCTGCGCGCGAGCGCGCCTTCGAGCTTGAGCGCGCCGCGCGAGACGAAGCGGTCGCTGTCAGCGGGGGTGACGGCGAGCCGTGCGTCGGGCGGCAATTCCAGCGCCGGCTTGGCGACCGGCTGGCCCTCGTGGCTCACCCGCCCGGCCTCGATCAGCGCGCGCGCCGCGGTGCGCGAGGCCGCCAGCCCCTGCGCCACCAGCAGCTGGTCGACGCGCAGCAGGCCGTGGCGGTCCGCCGGGCCCTTGCCCTGCGCGGCCGGCCGCGGCTTGCCCTGGCGGGCGTGGAAGGAGTTCATGCTCATGGGCGTGAGGAGTCAGGGGGTGAGGCGTGAAAAGCCTTTGTACAGGAGCGCCGGAAGGCGCTCCTGCCGGGGGCTGCGCCGCCCCCGGGCTCAGTAGCGGTACGCGTCCGACTTGTACGGGCCTTGCTTGGGCACGCCGATGTAGGCGGCCTGCGCGTCGGTCAGCTCGGTGAGTTGCACGTTGAGCTTCTTCAGCTGCAGGCGGGCGACCTTCTCGTCGAGGTGCTTGGGCAGGGTGTACACGCCGATCGGGTAGTCGGCCGTGCGGGTGAACAGCTCGATCTGTGCGATCGTCTGGTTGGCGAACGAGCTCGACATCACGTAGCTCGGGTGGCCGGTGGCGCAGCCGAGGTTCACCAGGCGGCCCTTGGCGAGCAGGATGATCCTCTTGCCGTCGGGGAAGATCACGTGATCGACCTGCGGCTTGATCTCCTCCCACTGGTACTGCTCGATGCTGGCGACGTCGATCTCGTTGTCGAAGTGGCCGATGTTGCAGACGATGGCCTGGTCCTTCATCTTCGCCATGTGGTCGTGGGTGATCACGTGGTAGTTGCCGGTCGCGGTGACGAAGATGTCGGCCTTGTCGGCGGCGTATTCCATCGTGACCACGCGGTAGCCTTCCATCGCCGCCTGCAGCGCGCAGATCGGGTCGACCTCGGTCACCCACACCTGGGCCGACAGCGCGCGCAGGGCCTGGGCCGAGCCCTTGCCCACGTCACCGTAGCCGGCCACCACCGCGACCTTGCCGGCGATCATCACGTCGGTGGCGCGCTTGATGCCGTCGACCAGCGATTCGCGGCAGCCGTAGAGGTTGTCGAACTTCGACTTGGTGACCGAATCGTTGACGTTGATCGCCGGGAACCTGAGCTCGCCGCGCGCGTGCATCTGGTACAGGCGATGCACGCCGGTGGTGGTCTCCTCGGTCACGCCCTTGATGTGCGCCAGCCGCGTCGAGTACCAGGTGGGGGCGGTAGCGAGCTTGGCCTTGATCGCGGCAAAGAGGATGGTCTCCTCTTCCGAGCCCGGCTTGGCCAGCACCGAGAGGTCCTGCTCCGCGCGCGCGCCCAGGTGCAGCAGCAGCGTGGCGTCGCCGCCGTCGTCGAGGATCATGTTGCTGTAACCCCCGTCCGACCATTCGAAGATGCGGTGGGTATAGTCCCAGTACTCCTTCAGCGACTCGCCCTTGACCGCGAACACCGGGATGCCGTCGGCAGCGATGGCCGCGGCGGCGTGGTCCTGGGTCGAGAAGATGTTGCACGAGGCCCAGCGCACCTGGGCGCCGAGCGCGGTCAGCGTCTCGATCAGCACCGCGGTCTGGATGGTCATGTGCAGCGAGCCGGTGATGCGTGCGCCCTTCAGCGGCTGGCTGGCGGCGTATTCCTCGCGGATCGCCATCAGGCCGGGCATCTCGGTCTCGGCGATGCGGATTTCCTTGCGGCCCCAGGCGGCGAGCGCGAGGTCGGCGACGACGAAATCGGTGAATTGGGTGTCAGCCACGGCGTTCATGTGAAGCTCCATGCTATGGCCGGGCGGAAAGCGGGGGGAGGGCAGCATGTCGCTGCAGGCGGCTCACCCGACATCCCGAACCCGGCAGGGTTGAAGACGATTCGCAGGTGAGCGCCGTTGTACTGATACCCGCCGCAGGGCGGGGTCCGAGCCTGGGGGCCTGGCAGCAGCGGATGCGGCCGGCGCCTCGCAGCGCTCCTCGGAAAGAAGCGAATGATACCAAAGCGGCAGGCGGGCGTGGACTCGAGGAGTCGGTTGCTGCCGCGGGCATCACGATCGCGGGGATCGCGACTGGCGTCGCTCCCACATCCGGCCCCGGTCGCCGCCGGCTCCCGCAGGAGCGACGCCAGTCGCGATCAGGCGGCCCGGCATGCGAGGCACGCAGCCCGATCGCCCCGCCTATGCGCGCCTGCCGTTGCTGCGCACGATGCTGACCACGACGGTGATCACCGTGAGCGGCATCACGTAGCCCAGCATGATCCCCGAGAAGGCCGGCAGGCTGGTGTGCTGCTGGGCCTGCAGCACCAGCCAGGCGGTGTAGGCGGCGTAGTAGGCGAGGAACACGCCGCCCTCCCAGCGCGCGATCTCGCGTCCGGTGATCATGATCGGCAGGCAGGCGAAGGCCACCGCGAGCATCACCCAGAGGTCGAAGTTGCGCGCCGCCTCCGACACCGGCAGGCCGGTGCCCGAGGCGATGCCCGAGGCACCGAGCACGGCGAGGATGTTGAAGATGTTGCTGCCGACCACGTTGCCCACCGCGATGTCGCGCTGGCCGCGCATCGCGGCGACGATGGAGGTGGCGATCTCGGGCATCGAGGTGCCCACCGCGACCACGGTGAGGCCCACCACCAGGTCGCTGACCCCGAAGGCGCGCGCGAAGGCCACCGCCGCTTCCACCAACCAGTCGGCGCCGACGATCAGCATCACCAGTCCGGTCGCGATCAGCCCGACCTGCACCGCCCAGTGGCGGTCCCAGGCGGAGGTGGGGAGGTCGGTGCCGAACTCCTCCTGCACCGCCTTGGAGGCGCGCCGCGACTGCACGATCAGGAACACCGTGTAGGCGATCACCAGGGCGAACAGCACGATCGACTCGACCAGGCCCAGATGGCCGTCGAGCGCCATCACCACCAGCAGGGCCGACACGCCGATCATGATCGGGATCTCCTGGCGGATGATCTGCTCGTCCACCAGCAGCGGGGTGATCAGCGCCGAGATGCCGAGGATCAGCAGCACGTTGCAGATGTTGCTGCCGACCACGTTGCCGAGCGCGAGGTCGGGGCTGCCGGCGAGCGCCGAGCCCACCGATACCGCCATCTCCGGCGCGCTGGTGCCGAAGGCGACCACGGTGAGGCCGACGACGAGCGGCGAAACGCCGAAGGAGACCGCCAGCCGCGAGGCGCCACGTACGAGGACGTCCGCACCGACAACGAGGACGGTGAGGCCGAGGGCGAACATCAGTACTTGTTGGAGCATGGGCGACTCTGGGCGACGTGGTGGGGCAGAGACCGGGGCGGGCGTCCGCGAGTTCCGGATTCTACCGGGACGGATGCGCGGCGGTTCTGCGCAGGAGCGACGCAAGTCGCGATTGCAGCGCCCGGAACCCGCGCCAGCGCCGCCCGAGCGCGACTCGCGGCGTTCCCGCGTGCGCATTCCCGAGTTCCCGAGCGTGGCTGACCTGCGTAGGAGCGACGCAAGTCGCGATTGCAGCGCTCGGAACCCGCGCCAGCGCCGCAGCGCCGCCCGATCGCGACTCGCGTCGTTCCTGAGGGCGCTTCCGGCTCAGAGTCCGGCGTCGGCGCGCAGGGCGGCGGCCTTGTCGGTCTGTTCCCAGGTGAAGCCCGGCTCGTCGCGGCCGAAGTGGCCGTAGGCGGCGGTGCGGGAATAGATCGGGCGCAGCAGGTCGAGCGTCTGGATGATCGCCTTCGGGCGCAGGTCGAAATGCCGGCCGATGAGATCGACGATCTTCTCGTCGGCGATCCTGCCGGTGCCGAAGGTGTTGACCATCAGCGAAACCGGGCGCGCCACACCGATCGCGTAGGCGACCTGGACCTCGCACCGGTCGGCGAGGCCGGCGGCGACCACGTTCTTGGCCACGTAGCGACCGGCGTAGGCGGCCGAGCGGTCGACCTTGGACGGATCCTTGCCCGAGAACGCACCGCCGCCGTGGTGGGCCGCGCCGCCGTAGGTGTCGACGATGATCTTGCGCCCGGTGAGGCCGCAGTCGCCGTGCGGGCCGCCGACCACGAAGCGGCCGGTGGGGTTCACCAGGTAGCGCACGTCGCCCTGCATCAGCTCGGGCGGCAGCACCGGCTTGATGATCAGCTCGATCACCGCCTCGCGGATCTGCTCCTGGGTCACGTCGGGGTCGTGCTGGGTGGACACCACGACGGTGTCGATCGCCACCGGCTTGCCGTCGACGTACTTGACGGTGAGCTGGCTCTTGGCGTCCGGGCGCAGCCAGGGCAGGCGGCCATCCTTGCGCACCTCGGCCTGGCGCTGCATGACGCGGTGAGCGTAGTGGATCGGCAGCGGCATCAGGCTGGCGGTCTCGTTGGTGGCGTAGCCGAACATCAGGCCCTGGTCGCCGGCGCCCTGGTCGAGCGGGTCGTCGTTGGCGTTGTTCACGCCCTGGGCGATGTCGGGCGACTGGCGGTTGATCGCCGCCAGCACCGCGCAGCTCTTGTAGTCGAAGCCGATGTCGGAGTTGTCGTAGCCGATGCGGCGGATCACGTCCTGCGCGATCTCGCGGTAGTTGGGGTGGGCGGTGGTGGTGATCTCGCCCGAGATCACCACCAGGCCGGTGGACACCAGGGTCTCGCAGGCGACGCGCGCCTTGGGGTCTTCGGCCAGCACGGCGTCGAGGACGCCGTCGGAGACCTGGTCGGCGACCTTGTCGGGATGGCCTTCGGAGACCGATTCGGAGGTGAAGAGAAATTCAGCCATTCGTGCTGCTCCTTGGAAAACAAAAATCCCCGTTGCCATGGCCTTGCGTCTGCGGCCAGCTCCGGGGATTTCGTCGAGCAGCCGACGCTTTAGCAGTACTTGGTTCGGGCGGCACCGCGGCCGCCCCACCGCCCTGCAAGTTGTCGAGTTAACTCGGCGGTGGAGCGCGGATTATAGACCGGGACGCCCGGCTGTGTAAGCATTCGGGCCTGAAGCCGGTTCCGGCATCCATATCGGATCTCAACCTGGTGCTGTCGCAAAGCGCATTCCGCCTCCTCTCTCGCCTGCCCCTGTCCTGGCTGCACCGCCTCGGTGGCTGGGCGGGCTGGCTGACCTACAAGGCTTCGCCGTCCTACGCCCGCCGCGTGCGCGAGAACCTCTTCAACGCCATCGGTCGCGAGGACGAGACGGTGCTGCGTGCGGCGATCGTCGAGGCCGGCCGCCAGGCGCTGGAGCTGCCCTTCATCTGGGGCCGGCCGGCGTCCGAGGTGGTGGCGAGCGCGGTGCGCACCGAGGGCTGGGAGCTGGTCGAGGCCGCGCGCGCCGAGGGCGCCGGCATCCTCTTCATCACCCCGCACCTGGGCTGCTTCGAGATCACCGCCCAGTGCATCGCCGCCAGGATTCCGATCACCGTGCTCTATCGCCCTCCGCGCAAGGAGGTGCTGCAACCGCTGATGGAGGCGGGCCGGGCGCGCGGACAGATGCGTACCGCGCCGGCCGATCTATCCGGCGTGCGCAAGCTGGTCAAGACCCTGCGCAGCCACGAGGCGGTGGGCATGCTGCCCGACCAGGTGCCGGGCGCGGGCGAGGGCGTGTGGTCGACCTTCTTCGGCAAGCCGGCGTGGACGATGACGCTGGCCGCGCGCCTGGCGGCGGTGAAGGGCGTGCGCGTGATCTACACCTGGGCCGAGCGCCTGCCGCGCGGCGAGGGCTACGTGTTCCGCCTGCAGGCGCCTGCCGAGGCGCTCACCGGCGACATCGACACCGACGTCGCGATCATCAACCGCGAGGTCGAGCGCATGATCCTGCAGTGCCCGCAGCAGTACCTGTGGGGCTACAACCGCTACAAGGGTCCGCGGCGCGAGCGCGAGGACGCCGCCCCGCAGGGGGATGCGGGCGCCGATGCCGCCAACCCCTCGGCGACCACTTCCGCCGCCGACACCGCCGGCACGGACGCGGAGCGCGCGCCATGAGCCGCCTGGTCATCGGCCTGATCTGGCTGCTGCACTGGCTGCCGCTGGTGCTGCTCGCACGCGTGGGAAGCGGTTTCGGCCGGCTGCTCTACTGGGTGGTGGTGCCGCGCCGCAAGGTCGCGCTGACCAACCTGCGGCTGTGCTTTCCCGAGCTCTCCGAGCCCGAACGGCGCGCGCTGGCGCGGCGCAACTTCGCCCTCATCGGACGCAGCATGCTCGAGCGCGGCCTGGCCTGGTGGGCGAGCCCCGAGCGCCTGCGCGCCACCGTCCGCATCGAGGGCCTGGCGCACCTGCAGCGCCTGCGCGCCGAGGGCCGCCCGGTGTTGCTGCTGGCGCCGCACTTCCTCGGCCTCGACATGGCCGGCACCCGGCTCACGCTCGAGGGCGACTTCGTCAGCGTGTATTCGCCGCAGAAGGACAAGGTCTTCGACCACTGGCTGCACCATGGCCGCAGCCGCTTCAACGACCAGCTGCTGCTGTCGCGCCACGATGGCGTGCGCGCCACGGTCAAGGCGATGAAGTCCGGCCGCCCTTTCTATTACCTGCCCGACCTCGACTACGGCCGCAAGGAGTCCATCTTCGTGCCCTTCTTCGGCGTGCAGGCGGCGACCATCACCGGCCTGCCGCGCCTGGCGCGCCTGGCGGGTGCGGCGGTGGTGCCCTGCATCACCCGCATCCTGCCCGGCGGACAGGGCTACGTGCTGGAGCTCGGCGCGCCCTGGGCCGACTACCCTTCGGACGACGTCGAGGCCGACACGCTGCGCATGAACGCCTGGCTCGAAGGCGTGGTGCGCACCATGCCCGAGCAGTACTACTGGGTGCACCGCCGCTTCAAGACCCGGCCCGAGGGCGAGCCGCGGATCTACTGAAACACTGGAACAGCAAGATGAAACTGCGCTTCACCAAGATGCACGGCCTGGGCAACGACTTCGTCGTCATCGACGCCACGCGTGCGCCGGTCGACCTCACCCCGGCGCGGGTCAAGGCGATCGCCGACCGCCATTTCGGCGTCGGCTGCGATCAGCTGCTGGTGGTCGAGCCCGCCGCGCGGCCGGATGTCGATTTCCGCTACCGCATCTTCAACGCCGATGGCGGCGAGGTCGAGCAGTGCGGCAACGGCGCGCGCTGCTTCGTGCGCTTCGTGCATGACAAGGGGCTCACCGACAAGGCCGAAATCCGTGTCGAGACCCGCTCCGGCATCATCGCGCCGCGCCTGCGCGCGGATGGCCTGGTGACCGTGGACATGGGCGTGCCCGAGCTGGCGCCGGAGCGGGTC
>Ga0208822_1002969_pt1 | contig 10517 bp, 12 predicted proteins | sample AD_STIC08_MetaG_FD_184435 | JGI IMG/M metagenome (GOLD analysis project Ga0208822, IMG submission 184435) | Active sludge microbial communities of municipal wastewater-treating anaerobic digesters from USA - AD_STIC08_MetaG (SPAdes) (version 2) | ecosystem: Engineered > Bioreactor > Anaerobic >...
GTCATAACTTCTCGCTTTACTTTATTGACGAACGTTTCCTTATTTAATTTCGAAAAGCGCTTCTTGATAAGATCACAAAATACACCCATTAAGGATTCATCGTAGCTTAGAACCGGAGTTAATAGTTGATCTCGGGAAAAAATCAACGTATTTGAGGATGCATTCCATTTTATTGGTGCTTGAAATATTCTTTCGTATTCAGCCAGGTCTTTCTGTTTGGAATAACTTAGAAGCACGAGTTCCGGAGTTATTTTCATTCCTGTCAACATTCTGAAAATGTTCACCGTTCCTGCCATGGCTTGTTCAACTGCCTGCCGTGCGCTTAGTGGAGAAACCTTAACCCACGGTGTGCAAGCCTTATACGTTAAACTACCCTTATCTCCTGATGTTGAAATTGAATAGGAAAACATGTCACTGGCCACGATACTGAAACTGCAAACCGCTTTAAATGCCTCTTCAAGATTGGGACAGCTTTGCATGAGAAGGCCGACCAAACCGAGGATTGAAGGGTTCGTTTGCTCCCCCAGATGCAGGCCCAGATGTTGATCTCCGGTTTGCATGATGGCTACTTCCCAAGCCAGGTAGGCCTGCTCAAAAGATACGTGAATGTCAGAGTGGTACAGGTCGAGTGGATTAATTTTCAGGGCCTCGCACATTGATTTCAAATTTCCCTTCTTCTTCTCCGCTCCAAGCAGGATGTCGCGGACGAATGCCATGTGTGCAAACATAGTTTGTCGTGTTAGGTCACTTTTTTGTCGCAATTTATTACCAGCAATTAAAATCCACTGCCGTTAAGGAAGAAAAATCCAACAATGAAAACAAAAACAACTTTAAAGGGAGTCGCTATTGGGCTAGCACTCTTCGGGTTGATTAGTTGCGAAAATGAACAGCCCCTTCCGGATGAAAATTCAATCGTTCAATTTGCTGATTCTCAGGTAATGATTAGCGAAAATCAAAACGAGAAGAAGATTGTGTTGAATCTGGGCAAACCTGCCCGACAGACAGGTACTGTTTCAATAGTATTTCCTTCCAATCAACCCGCCAAGTTTGTTACCGCACCCGCCAGTATCAACGGACGAATTGAACTTCCGCTAATCAAGGGAACCAATTCCGTCTCTTTCCTGATTAAACCCATAAACAACACACAACACGATGGCAACAAAACGCTCTCTGCCATGATATCGGAAGTTTCATCCGGTTTCAAAATTGGTACACAGCATACTCTTTCTATTTCAATAGTGGATGATGAAGAATCATTAGATGATCGCGTAGAAGCCAACTTTCTGGTCAATCAAATGACGGTACGCGAAGATGCAAACGGGGCAATGATTACCGTGCCTTTGTCCGCACCGGCTCCGGCACAGGGCCTGATTGGTATTGTATATGCATCGGAGAATATTGGGTATGGCAGTGAGATTCGGTATGGCATTGATTTTATTACTGAGCCCGCTGTAGAGAATGGTAAGATTACAATAGACCTTGCTTCAGGATCCCATCAGGTGAGTTTCAAAGTTATCCCTATCAATAATCAGGTGTGGCTAGGCGACCGCAGCATGGTGTTTACGCTTGTCACCGGTCAGGGCAGTGTGCGGTTGGGTCAAGGTGTGGTATTGAAGTTGAACATCATCGATGATGAGCCCGCTCCAAAAATCAAAGGCTATGAGACCGTAGGGGGTGGATGGAAAGTGAAAAGGACTTATGAGTATGGCTACGATAACAATCTGGACAAAGTTACCTGGGAACAATATACACCATCCTACCTGGGAGGAACGTACAATTATGAGTACTATCAAGGCCGGCTTCACAAAATGGTGGAGAATGCAAACCGCGAAACGTATTACGTGTGGGAAGGCGGGAGAATTGTTAAGGAAGAACAATACACGAATGGTCTGTTGTCAAAATATGTTCTCTATAACTATGATCAGGCAGGCAATATTGGTGAAGCGGCCTTTCACTATAGGCAACCCGATGGCTCACTTAAGATGGGATTACTTTTCGTTTACCTTTATTATACAGATGGCAACCTATATAAAAAAATGGCCTACAATCCAGTCAACGGGCTGGAGAATCTCAGCCTGATTTCCACAGTTACTTATGGTAATTACCTGGATGTTGAAAACCCGTTCCCGCTGGAAATTTTACCCAATGTTAATTGCCAGCCCAACTTGCCTGGCACATATCGCGAGGAGGCTAATGGTAGCGACATGTTTTTCAATTTTACTTATGAATTTGATGCTATCGGCAGGCCATTGAAAAGAACGACAACCTCCACCCGTGGTTCTGAAACAACAACCTATCATTATCGTTGAGGTAAGGTCAGCTATAAAAAAGAGACTCCTGAAATGGGTCTCTTTTGTTTTTTTGCAGAACTCTAAAGAGGAATTTGCTTGTGAGTGGCTAAGGAAAATGAGAGGCTAGCCGGTTTCATTTTAAGTGGAGTCGCATCCTATACTCCACGATGAACAAACGCAGCGTCCCCGAGGCGGGAGACACCGCTGAGAAGAGGTGCATTATATCACTGTCCCACGACACCAAACGTATTTTGAAAAACTAAACTACAAATTTACACTGAAGCCCGCCATTGATTATGCACTTTGTTGGCAGCTGTAGCTTCTACGCCTTTGCTGTTGGTAGCTTAAATTTGGGCTTATTTTTTATCGCAGAAATTAATTTCGAAAATTTCTTCTCACTCCGTTTCCACACAACCAAGCAAATTGTCCCAATAATTAATCCAAGTCCGGCAAATAGTAAATTGAGAAAAGTCTCAGAGTCCCCAAGTCCTTTGTCACTCAATAATTTATTAACTGAGCTTATTGTACATGGGATACCAATCCCGTAACTGAATAGACATACATCTTTCCATATAGAATTTCCTGCCTCACTTAATACTTCCAACTCAAAACTATTTATTGAATAGTCCGTTCTGCTATGATCGTAGTGAATATAGTTCTCAGCGAGAGCTCGGTTGATTTCACCTATATCCTGAATATTTTGCCCTTCGGTACTCATGAGGATTACTTTTTAGCTAAGTACCATGTGTAATGAACTAATTTATCGAAACCGGGCTGAAGGGAATAGATTCTATAGTTTAAAAAAAGTTCTCGTCCTCCAATATGTCCAATTTTCAAAGGCTCCTTGTTTCCAGCGCCCAACGAGTTCTCATAATTGACAAAAGTAATTTCTAATCCGTTTCCTGATGTCCCGAACTGTTGAGCATGAACATTCATCGGTGGCTTTGCAATGTCGTTCTTAAAAACAAATCGAAATGTAAGCCCAGAAAAAAAGAAGTCAATAGGTTGATTATTTGCAGAGATCACAGTCCCAGTGTCATAAACCTCGAATGCTCCTGATTCTATTTTTACTTTGTCACTCATTGTCGTAAGTTACTAAATTTGTCCGAAGCTATAGATGCCAACAATTTCGGCAAAACAATTGAAATTTAATTCCTGTCCAGGCTAAAGAAAATGAGTGCTCAATCCCGGATCAATCCGGTGCCGAGTAAAGCTTATCCACCAACTGGCGGATCTGGTCCAGCTTGTTATCAGGCAACTGCTTTAGTTTACCCAAAATACTTGCCTGCCGCGTGCGCCCCGCAAGTTTAGCCAAAGCTACTTTGGTGTCGGCAGTCTCGCCCACCGGATCCCAACTATACAAATCGTTAGGCGTGCAGTTGAAGATGCGGCAAAGCTTCTCCAGGTTTTTGTAACTGATAGAACCCGTTTGTTCGCGCAGGAGTCGGCCCGCCATATGGTAGGTAAAACCCTGGCTGATCAGGAATCTTCTTGGGGCCAGTATTTCCCGACTGGCCATAAATCGGGATAAGTCAATGCGTAACATACCATAAGCGTTTAGAAAGTTGGTGGATTTTATCGAACCCGATCGGCTTTGTTGCGAAAAAGTTCTTAGGGATTTGTACGCAATCGTTTAAAACTTGTTCATGTTTTTACAATAAATAGTTAGGGCGTTGCAGACTAAGTTCGGAGGTTGCGAACTTGCGTTGATCGGCTATGAAAATAAGCCGATCGCTTTTAAAATTGTACTTAAAGACTCTCAGAATATGCGCACAGGATTGAACAGTGTATTCGGACTGTTAAACCTTGTTCAGATTGACTTTAACATAGTGTCAGTCGCTTTACTACTTGCGGAGATACGATTCGAACTTTGGTTCAAAAGATTTAAAAGTTTGTACACCCTTTTGCAACCTGTGTTTTTCAACTTCCAATTCGCTAAAAAATGTGTTTATGCCTTTAATAAGGTATCAATATCGAATTTCTTCATTTTGAGAAATGCCTGAACAACCCGCCCCGAGCGTTGCGGGTCACTCATTAGTTGGCCCAGCACGGTGGGCACAATCTGCCACGAAATTCCAAACGGGTCTTTCAGCCAGCCACACATGCTTTCGGTTCCGCCTTCAGTAAGTTTATTCCAGTAGTAGTCGATCTCCTGCTGTGTATCACATTCTACAACAAAGGAAATTCCTTCATTGAATGTGAATGCATGATCTATCGGGCTATCCATCGCCATAAAAACATAGTCGTCCAATTTGAACTGAGCATGCTGTACCGTGCCCTCTGGCCCGGGCTCCCCTGCTTTATAGTTTGAAATGGAAATCACGGACGATTTATCAAAAATGGAAGTATAAAACCGAATGGCCGGCTCTGCCTTTTTTGCATAGGTATTTGTAAACATGAGCACAGGCGAAATTTTCTGATCAACGCCCGGTATTTTTGTCAATGATAGCTGCCAGCTTATTCCAAATTTATCCTGCAACCAGCCATAGCGTTCACTCCACGGATATTGATCGAGTGGCATAAGTACTGATCCGCCCACACTTAGTTTCGTCCAGGTCTGGTCAATTTCTTCTTTGGTGTCGAGCACCGCATAAAATGAAATGGATGGGTTCGCTTTAAACGTAGGTCCGCCATTCAGAAGCATAAATTTTTGTCCGGCCAGCTCAAACGTTGCCACAATAGGCGTGTCGGCAACAATCCTGGAGTTTTTGAAGACCGAACAATAAAAGGTTGCCGCTTCTTTGGCCTGGTTATCAAGCCAGAGACATGGGTAGATGGGATGGGTCATACTTTCTTTAGTAAGGAAGAATCAATTGCGTGGGATCAAAAACTAAGACTCACAAATCTCTTTCAATTTCTTAAGCGCATCAGGCCAGGTTTCCTCAAAGTACGATTTGAATTCCGCATTGGAGTCCAACTCTACTGTTAACAACGTTTTTCCTTTCACCTCGCTAAATGTGTAATTTTCGAGTGACCCGGCCCAAGGCTCTACTTCCGGACCGGTGATAATTTCTTTGCCCTCCTGAACGATGCCATAATGTTCAATAGAAATATACTGATTGGGGATGTTCTCCTTAATCCGGCTTACCATACCCCCTACTTTCCCTTGCTTATCTGTTCCCAGGAAAAGAATTTTTGATCCCTTCGCCCACGAACCTTTAAAATGAGATGTTGGATTAAACAATGCTGTCCAGGCAGCATATTGTTTTTCATCGATCATGGTGCTATACACGGTAGCTACCGGAGCCGCGATAGAGATCTCAAAATGAAGTTTCTCCATGGCAGATTGGCCTTCCGCATACTTTTTAAAATTATCGAGAATAGCTTGCCACCCGCCCCGCTGCAGTTCAATGGAATTCTCGCTCTCGGCCTCAAAGTCTTCTACCACCTTAGTCTGATTACCACTTCGTGAAAAGGTAATTTTCAAACTTCGACCATCATCAAGCCTACTGGAAATCAGCTCGTGAGTCTTTACCTGATTGTAGACGCCACTAAAATCAAAACTCACACTACCGTCTTTGGCGGCCATGGTATAAACAAACTTTCCTCCAGCCCGCAGGTCATTTTCTGCCTTTGGCGTATGCCAATCGGGTGAGGCATTATTCCATTTCATTATGTCAGAAGTTGTAGTCCACAGTTTCCAGACTTTTTCAATAGGAGCATTTACAATGCTTTCTACTGTGATGATTGTTTTAGTGGCTGATTCCATTATTGTTCTTTTTGGTTTACTAATATAATGAGTGTGATTACCAATGTAAAAATACGATCAGAACGCCCTTCACAGGGATATGCAAAGACGACATTTAAAGGGTGATTTGCGACAATTCTACTGTATTCAGTTTCGATAAGCTCGGACCGGCAACGGTTAACAATAATCAAACTGCGAGGCTCGAATTGAGTTAAACCAAACCGGATTCAATACCTGGATTTAATCCCTCACCCCAGCCCCTCTCCCCAGGGAGAGGGGTGGCCGCCAATTGGCGGACGGGGTGAGGGATTCATTCAAGCAGCCTCCTAAAGGGAAGGGCACTATACATCAAAACGTTCTTTTAATTGGAATTTGTAATTCGGCAGCCATTCGTTTCATCTCTTCGGCAAAAGCTTCGTAACTAACCCTCCGCGTTAACTCAATGGAACTACCATCATACTCGAGCGTACCTATGTACTCATTAAAATCCGTTTGAGCAGTCCGGGCCCGGCTATTGGCAGTATAGGAATGGTGTTGTTTATCCAACCGGATGCATTTTAAATCATAGTACACGAATTTTCTTGTTTTCGTTTTGATCCATAGAATCTGAAACGAATCGATAATCAGTTGTTGACTCATGTCAACCTCAAACAAGTACTTCGTTGAAAATGCGATAACCGAAGCAAGGATCAGATAAATTGAAATCCATGCATAGTCTGTCTTAACAATCAGATAAGTACTTACCATCGCACTGCCGATAGCAAGGGTCCATTTCAGGGTTTCGGAGAAATAGTATTCTTCGAGTTTTGATTTCAATGGGATTGACTGCATTCTATCTTAACGATAAGAAACCATTCACCTTTTATTTTTCAATTCATTCTTGAAAAACGCTATTGCCTTTTCATAGTATTTATCGATCATTACTCCCGGGCCGTGCTGACCACCTGGCACAATCACTAACTCACTTCTCACTTTTTCAGCTTGTAGTTTCTCAAAGAGCTTCTCGCTCTGGCAATGCGGCACCAGCGGGTCTTTATCGCCATGGAAAATCAGAAAGGGTGGATTCGATTTATTAACATATGAAATTGGATTTGCCAACGCTGTCTTTTCCTTATTCTCCTGAATAGCCCCTCCGATTAACGATGACTCCGGAGATTTTGCATCGTCATGATTCATCGAACTACCGCATTGATCCATGATCAGGAAATCCGTAGGACCAAACCAATCGACTACCGCATTCACCTGGCTGCTGGTTTGTGTGTACTTTCCAAGATTTCCTTCGATATCGATATCAAGACCGTTGATTTTATCGGTCCTCGTTGTGTTGGTGGTGCCGGCCAATGCTGAAAGATGCCCGCCTGATGACCAGCCCGTAATTCCAATAAAAGAATTGTCTAAAGAAAATTGCTGACTGTTCGCACGAACAAAACGAATCGCAGCTTTCACATCCTGAATCTGGGCAGGGAAAATGGCATCGCGACTAGACCGGTGATTGATGCTTACTACAGCAAAACCATTCGATAAAAGTTTTTGTCCCCACCCATCATTAAATACTGCTGCTTTGGAAGAATTAGAAAAGAAGGCACTACCATAAATCGCGATAACAATTGGGAAAGGTGCCTTGCCATTCTTTGGTAAATGAATATCCAGCCGATGACCGATAAAGCCATCGCCTATGTAGTCTACATCCAGCCAATACCTGGACGATTCGATGGTAGTTTTTGAAACATCAAACTCTTTAGGCTGGGCAAAGCAATGAATGGAGAATACGAGAAATATGAAGAAAACGGTTTTCATAAGATTTAATGATTCTAGAGTTTCAATTTACATTTTATTTGCATTCAAATTTCGAGTACCATCACATGGTAAAGAATGATGCGTTTACCCTGTTACTATCCACTGATTCCAATCAAGTACCGTCCCTTGCTGGAGACTTACTTGAAATGTTAACTACAACAACTAAATTCAAGCACCGTATCCTGAAAGGGATGGTGCACTGATAACCAATTGTTTGATAATTTTAGAACGCGCTCATCCCATTCTCTATGCAATGTTCATCGCGGCCCCGATGCATCGGGGGACCCGCGATCCCGAAGATGCAAAATGAAAAGATATGAAATGGCGCTTTAAAAATCGAGATTCCGGGTCGCGCCATGCATCGATTGAAGTGATTGGTAATTTATATGCATTACTCTCTTAATAAATATTCTCAAGCTTGCCCGGAATGACTTGTTGATTTATGGAGTGCGCGCACTCCCGTTGCCGATGAAATGTCAGGGAAGGACTCAACTATTTGTCAAAAAAATGTACATTTAAATAACCCATTGTACCCCAATAAATGACCCATCAGCCTTTTGACTCAGAACATGCACCCCACAAACGCTGGGTAAAGAGCTCACACTGGATAATCACGGTAAGTTTTTTTGCATTGGTCTTTACTGGAGTTGAGATGATCATGGTTCACCCGCGGTTTTATTGGGGCGAAGTGGGAAACGATCTGACGCCTGTGCTTTTTGAATTACCTGTTAGCCGAAACTATCAGCATGGTGGCTGGGAGAAAAGTGTACCCTTCTCTGAAGTTGCCGGAGGACCCGTGAGCGCAGCGCGCACGTATGATATTTTTAATCAGAATGGCTGGGGCCGAAGTCTTCATTTCCTGGCTGGTTGGTTCCTGCTGATACCCGGGTTGATTTATTTCTTCGCAGGAATTTTCACAGGTCATTTCAGGAAGCATCTCTGGCCAAAAGAGTTTTCGTTGCGATTGTTCTGGCAAGATATCATCAACCATGTTCGCATGCAGATTCCATCAGCAACGAATGGACCGCATTACGGCCTCCTTCAAAAATGTAGTTACGTTTTCGTGATCTTCTTTCTGATGCCGCTGATTGTGATGACGGGCATGACGATGTCACCCGCCATTACAGCCGCCTATCCATTCCTGTTAAAGATATTTCTCGGAGCTCAGTCAGCGCGAACGATTCACTTTCTAGCTTCCATTTCGCTGGTGCTCTTCCTTGTTGTTCACTTAGTGATGATCATCAAATCAGGATTCAAAAAACAGATTCAGGCTATGACTATTGGAAAATAAGTATGGAAAAGAAAAGAATCATTACCAGGCGCAAGGCCATAATCACAGGACTCACTTCCCTCGGTGGATTGTTGCTGGCCGGATGTTCCAAACCCCTGCCACCCACGTATGGTAACATCTTACGCATGGGCGACAATCTTACCTATGTTGCTCATCGCGCGCTGCTGCCTGGCCAATCACTCGCCAAAGAATATGCATACCGGGATATCTCCTCGTTTCCTGCCACCGGCACTACCAATCCGGCCGACTCTTCAAAGCCTGCTTTCAATGAGACCTACGCACGCTTTCACAAAAATGCATTTGCTGATTGGGCCTTGCCGATAGAAGGAAGCGTAGCCCGACCCGGGTCGTATTCGCTTGCCGACCTTCAAAAATTTCCTTCACGCACTCACATCACACGCCACACCTGCGAAGAAGGCTGGACTGCCATTGCTCAATGGACGGGTGTGCCCTTAAGCACCATACTCCAAAGCGTAGGCATTTCCCCCAACGCGCGCTTTGTAAATTTCTATGCCTATGATGGCTACATCGATAGCATTGATTTGCTCGATGCATTTCATCCGCAAACGATGCTGGCCTATGGTATGAATGGGCGCAACCTACCTGTGCCACATGGTGCACCTGTGCGATTAAGAGTGGAAACACAAATCGGTTATAAGAGCATGAAGTATTTGGAACGCATTGTTGTTACAGATGATTTTATTGACATGGGCGATAGTGGCTGGGCGTGGTATACAGGGATTTGAAATCTTGAGTATCTGGTCAGGTGACCACCTGCAACGTAGGGAATTATTAACCTAACAATACATCAATAAAAAACCTCTGTAGTAAACACTACAGAGGTCCTATAAAAGTCTTCATACCACTTCAAGGGACATGACGACTAAAAATTCTAAATCACATCTTCTCACCCAACTTCACTGCTTTCATTTCCTCTTGTAAGGAGAAGGGTTGATTATACAACCGCTTGCCGGTGGCTTTGAAAATAGCATTGGCTACTGCACCTCCCGTGGGTGGTAAGGCTGGTTCACCTAAACCCGTAGGGTCAATACCATTGTCCACAAAATGAACTTCTACTTCCGGCACTTCCCTGAAACGGATGAGGCGGTAATTGTTAAAGTTGCGTTGTTCAGCCGCACCATCTTTAAACGTAACCTGGCCGTATAACGCATGGCCCAAGCCATCCACAATACCGCCCATTACCTGTTGCCTCGCTCCGCTCATGTTCACGACAATTCCACAATCAGAAGCAGCAAAAATCTTTTTCAACACCGGTGTGCCTTTCTTCATTTCTACTTCAGCCACCTGCGCTACATACGAGCGGTGTGAGAAATAAACACTGAAGCCCTGCGCTAAATCTTTCTTCTTACCCCACCCTGATTTTTCAGCCACTAAGTTGATCACACCTTTCATCCGGTCAATGTCATACTTAATCGCGCCTGCTGGCGAT
>Ga0208822_1002983_pt1 | contig 10470 bp, 7 predicted proteins | sample AD_STIC08_MetaG_FD_184435 | JGI IMG/M metagenome (GOLD analysis project Ga0208822, IMG submission 184435) | Active sludge microbial communities of municipal wastewater-treating anaerobic digesters from USA - AD_STIC08_MetaG (SPAdes) (version 2) | ecosystem: Engineered > Bioreactor > Anaerobic >...
GCCATGCTTCGCGTCGAGAACTTAAGCAAATCATACGGCTCCGTCGTCCTTTTCGACGGGGTGAGCTTTTCGATCAATCCCCGAGAGCGCGTGGGGCTTACGGGCCGAAACGGCCACGGGAAGACCACGCTCTTTCGTCTGATAATAGGAGAGGAGCACCCGGACTCGGGCGTCATAGCCGTGCCGAAGAATTACGCTGTCGGGCACGTCAGCCAGCATTTGGCGTTCAGCGCCGCTTCGGCGGTCGACGAGGCCTGCCAGGGCCTTCCGGAGGAGGAGCGCTCGGACAGGTGGCGCGCGGAGAAGGTGCTGGCGGGGCTTGGTTTCGGCGCGGACGAGATGCTTCGGCCGCCCTCAGAGTTGTCCGGAGGCTTCCAGGTACGCCTCAACCTGGCCAGGGCGCTTCTCGCGGCGCCGGACCTGCTGCTCCTCGACGAGCCCACCAACTACCTCGACATCGCGTCCATCCGCTGGCTTTCGCGTTTTCTTTCGGACTGGAAGGGGGAGCTCATGCTCATCACCCACGACCGCTCCTTTATGGACGGAGTGGTTACGCACACCATGGGAATACACAGAAAAAAAATCAGAAAGATTAAGGGCGATACGGGCAAGCTCTACGAACAGATCGCGAAGGAAGAGGAGATATACGAAAAGACCAGGCTGAACGACGAGAAGAAGCGAAGGGAGATGGAGCTCTTCATCTCTCGCTTTCGCGCCAAGGCGCGCCTTGCCAATATGGTGCAGTCGCGTATAAAGACGCTCGAAAAGAGGGAGCGCCTCGACAGGCTCGAAAAGATACGCGACCTCGAGTTCTCGTTTAACCTCGCGCCCTTCACCGGGCGGCACCTTTTAAGCGCCTCCGGACTCGCCTTTTCGTATTCGGGCGGGCCGCCGTTTCTTTTCGAGGGCCTCGACATCGCCATAGGAAAAAACGACCGGGTCTGCGTTATCGGAAAGAACGGGCGCGGCAAGACCACCCTGTTGAAAGTCCTGGCAGGAGAGCTCTCTCCTGTCAGGGGAGAGGTGAGCGGGCAGCTCCATCTTAAAACCGGTTATTACGCGCAGACGAATACGACCAGCCTTCGGCCCACCTTCAGCGTCGAGGAGGAGATAGCCTCCGGCCTCGCCTCGTCCGACAGGCAGACGGCCCGAAACATCTGCGGCTCCATGCTGTTTGAGGGGGACGACGCCCTAAAGCCCATTCGCGTCCTCTCGGGCGGGGAGAAGGCCCGCGTACTCCTCGGGAAGACCATAGCCACTCCGGCGAACCTGCTGCTACTCGACGAGCCCACCAACCACCTCGACATGGGCTCCTGCGACGCGCTCCTCGAGGCGCTCGACGTCTTCGAAGGGGCGATCGTCATGGTAACGCATAACGAGATGTTTCTGCACGCGCTTGCAACGCGCATCGTGGCCTTTCAGCGCGGACGCGCGAGCGTGCACGAGGGAAGCTACCGGGACTTTTTGGACAGGGTGGGATGGGAGGATGAGGACGAGGCCGCGCCCGGGCGCCGGACAGAGGGGCGGGAGGAGGGACCCGTCTCCAATAAAAAGGAGTTTCGCCGCATCCGCACGGAAATCATCTCGCGGCGCGCGAAGGCGCTCAAGCCGCTGGAGAAGCGCATGGCCGAGATGGAGAAGCTCATAGCCGAGGAGGAGTCCGCATCGGCGGCCGAGCACGAGGCGCTCGTAGAGGCGTCGCAGGCGGGAGACGGCGGCCTCATCGCATCGCTTTCGAAATCGGCGCACGACCGAGCCGAACGTATCGACGCGCTCTACGAGGAACTGGACGGTTTTACACGGCTCTACGAGGACCTGTCGACGCAATTCGATGTAGAGCTCGCCGCCCTCGGAGGGGAGGGGGCGGCATGAGACGGGCGGCTCCGGTACGACCGGCTTGACTGAGCGGCTTGCAAATTCCATTCCGCTCAAAGCCGATAATCCCTTGACTTCCCGGAATGAGCTTGTAGGCTTTGGCGGCCATCAAAACATATCAGCAGGGGGTCGCCATGAGTGAATACAAGTACTATCTCGTCGAAAAGAAGCCGCCGCTGGCCTGGGTGTACCTCAACCGGCCGGAGAAAAAGAACGCCATGAATCCGCCCGCATGGCTCGAAAGCCCCGCGGTGTTCGCCGACCTGGACAACGACCCGGACATCCGCGCGATCGTCCTCGCCGCAAAGGGGCCTGGCTTTTGCGCCGGCATCGACCTCGTCGAGATGAGCGGGTTCGTTTCCGAAATCGCCGACCAGAACCAGAAGGGCGGAACCAAATGGAAGTTCATCCCGAAAATCTACCAACTCCAGGAGACCATGACCTGCATAGAGCGCTGCCGCAAACCCGTCATTGCCGCGGTGCACGGCATCTGCATAGGGGCGGGGCTCGACATGATAACGGCCTGCGACATCAGGCTCTGCTCCGAAGACGCGGTCTTTTCGCTCCGCGAGGCCGCGGTCGGCTTTGTGGCGGATGTCGGCGTTCTCCAGCGCATTCCGCATATCGTGGGCCAGGGTTGCGCGCGCGAGCTCGCCTATCGGGCCAACAATATCACCGCTAAGCGCGCGAAAGAGATCCTTCTGGTCAACGAGGTGTACGAGGACCAGGCGACGCTCATGAAGGAGGCCGAGGCCATGGCGCTCGAGATAGCAGGGAACTCTCCGCTCGCGGTACAGGCGTCCAAGGTCGTGCTGAACTACGGTATCGGTAAGACTGTCGACGACGGCCTCAAATACGTCGCCTCCATGAGCGCTAACATCGTTCCCTCCGACGATCTCTTCGAGGCCTTTACGGCCTTTTCGGAGAAACGAAAGCCCAGGTTCACCGGGAAGTAGGCCGGGGCACAGGATGAAGTGAAGAGGGCGGCCGAAAAGGCCGCCCTCTTTAGGCCCGCATCCCTCAATAGACTTGTTGCATAACTGACCGGGAGAGCCCTTTTCCCTCCACCTGCGGCGGGGGGAAACTTCGATCATTCCGAGTTTGGCAACAACACTAATTTAATAACGTCCACCGGAGAGACGCTCTTGAGCTGTGGCGGGTGGCCGGATTGTGAGTGAGAAATATGAAAATGGATTGCGCCGAGCTCGGGGCGAGTCGTATATTTGAGGCATAAAGCCCGAGGAATTGCGCCCTATGTATTTTATCGCAGCCATCATCCTTATAGCCGTTGTCCTGATGGCGGCCCTGTTCAGACAATGGAACATGCCGCTCATCATAATAGCCCTGGGAATGGGGATCGTTTTCGGAAGCGACGTGACCGGCCTGGTCTACTTCGACGACGCCCTAATAACCCAGAAGCTGGCCAATTTCGCTCTGATCTTCATACTCTTCGCCGGGGGCTACGGGACCAGGCGCGAGGACCTAAGACCGGTAGTTGTCCCCTCCCTTTCGCTCGCCACGCTTGGAGTGCTGATTACGGCCTTCGTGTCCGCCGCCGCCTTTCATCTGCTGCTGGGCTGGGAGCCGCTCAATGCTATCTTGATGGGCGCCATAATATCCTCCACGGACGCCGCGGCCATATTCTCGATTCTTCGGACCCGCCCCATAAAACAGCGCATAGCGTCCATAACCGAGATAGAGTCCGCGGCCAACGACCCCATGGCCATCATAGCCACGACATTTATCGTTCACCTCTTTGTGGCCGGAGCCGGCGGGCCCCTGAAAACCGCGATGACTTTCGCGTGGCTTCTGCTGGGCGGAATAGGGATCGGATTGATCGTCGGCAGGATAGGATGCTTGCTGTTCGAGCGGATCAAATATGTCGATAGGGGATATTTTTACATACTGACCATAGGCGTCATCCTCCTTGGCTTCGGGGCCGCGGACCTGCTCGGCGCGAGCGGGATGCTATCCGCCTTCTTCGCCGGATTCGTGATGGGTAACGGCAAATTCCCCTATAAAACCGGAGTTTCGACTTTCGTGGGCGCGTTATCGAACATCGCCAATGTCGCTCTTTTCGTCCTGCTGGGACTTCTGGTTTTTCCCGGAGAATTTATCCAGATACTGGTGCCGGGGGTTGCCGTATTTCTGGTAATCACCTTTATCGGGCGTCCGGCCGCCGTATTGGTGTGCACCATGTTCCAGAAATTTAACTGGCGGGAGAGGGCTTTCCTGAGCTGGAGCGGAATACGCGGCGCGGTCCCGATAGTGCTTGGGACTTATCCCGTGGCCGCCGGGATAGACAACGGACACCAGATTTTCAATACGGTTTTTTTCGCGGTCGTGCTGTCCGTAATTGTGCAGGGAACGACGATCGGCAGGCTCGCCGGTCTTCTCGGGCTGATCGGGCGCTTAAGGCCGAAGCCCAGCCAGGCCATGGAGCTCGTGACCATCCACGACACCGACCTCGAGCTTGTGGAGCTGGCGGTCGACGTGGAATATTGTGCGGGCGAAGCGCGCATATCCACGCTTGACCTGCCGAAAGGGACGACGATCACCATGATAAACCGCGGTGAGGAGATAATAGCCCCCCGGGGTTCCACGGTGATACTTCCCGGGGACGTGCTCTTTATCCTTACGCGGGTGGACGAGGTGGAGAGGGTGAGCGCCGAAATACTTGGCCGTTTCGAGAGAGACGGAGCGTCCGAGTGTTACGACATTTCCCGGCCGTCCGGGGATTAAATCGTGACACCGGCGGCTGAGGCCTGTTTAATTTAATGGCGAGGCCCAAAAAGTGATTGTATTCCCTCCGCGTCTGTAATATAAAAAGCATATTGGAGTGAGCTTTTATAATAATAGGCGTGGTGCGGATCGGACCGATCCCCGCATTCGTTTCCGCGCCGTGCGGAACGAAGCGGCGCTTTTTCCGATTGCGCATCGACACTTACAAAAATGGAGGTGCCATGCGTTTCAGAAAATTCGCCATCATGTTGTGCGTGCTCGCCTTCGTCGCCCTGTGCCTGGTCCCGGTGGCGGCGCAGGAAGAGGCCGCCCCCGCAATCCAAGTCCCGCCAAAGGACAGGCTGTACCTGGCCTCGCTCACCATCGCGCGCTACAATCCGCTCGGGCTTGAGACACAGAACCGCCTAATGTACAGCCGAAGGCTGGCGGACAGCACGTCGCCGCTCTTCCGCGACACATTTTTTGCGCTGGGGCTTTCCACCAAGCTAAATCCCGCGTATCTCAAGGTGGGACCGCTTATCGATTTTCAGCCGATAGGGATATTCAATCTGCGCCTGGGGTATGAGTACCTCAAATATTTCGGAACGATGGGATATCTGCAGTCCTATCCGAATTCGAAGGCAAACTTCTCGGACGACGCGCGAAAGGACACCGAGGACGACGCCTACTCCACCGGCGGCCATCACCTGTTTGCCGAGCCGATGGTCCAGATGAAGGTCGGCAGGATCGCGGCCCGTTCAAAGTTCGCCTTCGAGTACTGGAAACTGGATCTCGAGGACGACGACAAATACTTTTATGACGCCACGCTCGACACGCTGGTGCCGTACGAAAAGATGATATGGGGAAACGACACCGACCTGATCTACATGAACGGAAGGCTTACGCTCGGAGTCCGTTATTCGGCGGTGCTGCCCGGCAACGGCCTCGAGCACATGCGCGTAGGGCCTCTGTTCGCGTGGTCGTTTAGCACCGACGATTACGGCAGCTTTAACAAGCCTTCGCTCCTCATGATACTCGGATGGTATTTCAAGCATCCGGACAGGGTGGGCGCGGTGCCTTACTTCCTGGTGGGATTCTCGTTCTCGAGCGATTTTTTGGCCCCGAAGACGAATTGAGAAGACGCCATATAGCGGCATAAAAAGAGCGCCGGGCCCGGGGATCGAGTGTTCCCGGGCCCGTGTTTTTGTGGTGATATCATGTTTACCCGCGCGATGAAATCGACACCCTCGAGGGGAGGCCCGGAATGACCGGATTCGGACTTCATACGGGACCTGCATGCGATAAGAGGCCTTTAGGTCCGTTAGCGCCCGTCCGTGCGAAGAGGTCCGGCGCGGAAGCGGCCCTTCCAGAAAGCCGAGGCGACGGCAAACCCGGCGCGGAGGAGTCGCCGGACCGCCGCTTCGTCTGCGTATTCTGCGGCCGCGTAATCGCCTCTCCGCACGATATAATAGAGATGAACGGCTCGAGCGTGCACGAGTTCTTCAATCCGGAAGGCGCCCTTTTTCGTATATGCTGTTTTTCGCGGGCTGAGGGATGTTTTGTCTCGGGCGATCCCACCCGCGCACATGCCTGGTTCGGGGGTTATTCGTGGCGCTATGCCCATTGCGGGGGATGTGCGGTTCAGCTCGGATGGCGCTACGATTCGGGGGCCGGTGGTTTTTTCGGCCTTATCCTGAAATATCTTGCCGAGGGCCTCTGATCCCTCATGGAGCGGGGCGGATGCCAAACACCCTCGTGTACTGCCGCTCGACGTTATCCTTTCGGAATGGAAGAGGGTGGTTTTCCCCGCCCAGGAAATGGCCGATCATGTCGTCGTAATGGGGGCTGGAAGGATCCCCCGACTGCCCGGGGGTCATGTTGAGCATAGCGGGCTCGTCGAGGCCGAAGTCCACCACCATGCGCATGGCCGGTATCCAGAGTACGTCGAAGCCCTCCCCGTGCGCCATTCCGGCCACATTGAGGGTGGAGGTGTCGCCGGGCGCCGGGAATGGACCTCGGTCGAGGAGCGGGGAAAGAAAGCGCGCCTTGCGGGCCGCGTCGTGGCGCCAGGCATAGGTGTGGAGAGCGCCCCATCGCCATCGCTTTCGGTTTTTTCCCAGGCGTTTCTCGGCAAGCAGAATGGCGTCGGAGAGCGACCGGGCGACGATAGCGGCCTTGTCCTCCTTTCGAGGGCTTGCGCAGTCGTCAAAGAAGGGCGAATCGTCGCGGTGGAGCAAATGGTCCTCCATGGCGGAATACGAGCTAATGTTGGCGTCGATAAAGGCCTGCCAGACGGGGCCGTCGTCGGGCCCAAGCTCGTCAAGAAAGGTGTTGCGAGTGAAGCAGTGCAAAAACAGGCCATAGACGGCCGCCGACGCCGAATCGGCGGAAAGCACCGCGTCGAAACGGGAGGGATCGAGCAGTACGAGCGCCTCGCGGGCGCGCTCGGCCATGCGCCTGTCGCTCCATGAGGTTATCTCTCTTTCTACCGCCTGCTCAAGCCGCCCTCCGGGTACAAGCAGGGCCTGGAGCGCGCGCGCGGTCGGCGAGAAAACGTCAGTCTGGATGCGGAGGGAATGCTCGCGTGTGGCCGCGCGTTCTCCTTCGAGTAGTTCGGTTAGACGCGCGGCGCGCGCAGGGCCGTACCATGAGGCGCTCAGGCGCTCGGGATGTCCGCGCGGCACAGTACGATGGTTGGCGGTCGCGACGTATCCGCGCCCTGGGTTAATGGCGTACGGGTGCCGCTCGAAGGGCAGCCAGCCCGTCCAGTCGTACTCTCCGTTCCATCCCGGAGAGGGAAGCTGGCCGCCTCCCTTTTTCCGTACCGGATATTTGCCGGTTACCTGCCAGGCGATGGTGTCGGCGTCGCCGTATACGATGTTGAGATAAGTGCTCTTTATATGGCGCATGGCCTCTCGCGCCTGGGCGGCGCTCCGCGCGCGTCCCAGGAGGTCGAAGCCGCGAAAGGTCTCGGCGCCGTCCTCGATAGGCCAGCGAAGGGCCAGGGCGTAGCCCTCATGGAGCCTCATCGGTTGAATCGGCGACTCCCTTTCGAACGGGAGATCGGCCAGCGCCCGGTCGATCAGCACTCCGTGTTGCGTGCGGCCCAGGACGACCTCGACCGGTTTTTTACCCTTTATATGGATGAGTTCCCTTCGCTCGACGACCGGGAGCCAGCGGCCGCGGTACAGGTACTCACGGCCGCTCCCCGCCTCCCGCGTCTTTTCGACAAAGATGTCCTGGCTGTCCGCCATCACCATCGTTGCCCCCCAGGCCACATGTCCGTTGAAGCCCAGCGTAACGATGGGTATCCCCGGTACGGCCACGCCGGCCACGTCATATCCGGGGCAGCGCAGGTGCATCATCATCCACGAATTGGGGATGGAAATTACCAGGTGCGTATCGTTCGCCACAATGCTTCGTCCGCTTGCCGTGCGCCGTCCGGAGATGGCCCAGTTGTTCGAGGCGGGCGGCGGACCGGGAAAAAGAGACGCAAAGAGCGACCCGCCGGAGCGCGTAAAGCTCCGTTTCGCATCGAGTATGGGATGCGGCAGTTCGGCGAGCTTTGCGGCCTCGTCGAAGGGCAGGCCCTCGTCGGGGTATACCGGGGTGAGCCAGGCGGCCCTGCCGGGCCCCACGCGGTGCGCAAGTGGAAGGAAGTTGAGCTCCTCGCAGAAGTTGTAAGAGATCCCGAGGTTCAGCATGGCAAAGACATAGAGCGAGTCCTCGGGCGTCCAGGGGCCGGGGGAATGGCCCGTCAGGGAGAATTCGGCCGGAAGTTTTTGAGTGCGCATGAAGGCGTTAACGCCCATAGAATAGCGTTCGAGTATCCGCTTGGAGCGCGCATCGAGCGCGGGAATAGCCCCCCGGACGGCGTCGCCAATGCCAAGCGCGCGCAGGAAGCGGTCGAGCGGGAGCGATTCGGGCCCTATGAATTCGCTTAGCCGTCCGCGGCCCGCCGCCCTCATCACCTCCATCTGCCACATACGGTCGGTCGCCGCGGCGAATCCCGCGCCGAAGAAGAGGTCATCCTCATCGCCGGCCTCTATGAAAGGAACCCCCAGAGAGTCGCGCCGTATGACTATCTCGCCACGCGCCCCCTCCAGGGAGATGGAGCCACTGGATATGTCGGGCGTCTTGAAATAGACGCCGTACAGTGTCGCGCAAGCGGTGATGAGAGCGAGCGCGCTCGCGGCGAGTGCAGCATGAATGGTCCGGGCTTTTATTTTCGATTTCATTGTGTTGACCGCGGGTTTATGGGCTATCATACCTGTGGAGGAGGGCGACGTCAAGAGCATATTGGCTAAGATCGAGTGCGGGAAATGGATGCAATGAAAAATAATCCGGTCCGGGTGTCAAATTTGCCATCCAATCCGGATGGTCCATTCATTTCCCAAAAAAGAAGGCCCGACTTCAGTCATCCATATCCCAATGCCGCACGCCTGGACATCCTCAGGCCGGCCCATGCCGCGCGACGAGGATTAGCGGATGGGTTTTCGCCGGCCAAATCCTCGAAGCGATTGTCGTACAGAGCCGCTTTTATACTTGCGCCGGCCGACGGCGCTTGATACATTTGGGTTGCCGGAAAAAGGGCCGGCCGCGATCGAAAAGAAACAGGAACGAGCGCATGAGAACCTTACATCAGGCCGCCAGGGATTACCTTGGCTTCTTCGAACTTCGCGCGACGGAATACGGGCTTGCCTGGCGGCCGCTGGACGGGTCGCCCCCGGAGCTCAAGCGAATCGTCCGCCTTGCCCACGGCGACTATATGCCGGACGATCACCGCTATCGTTTTATCGTGGAGGCCTTAAAGGCAATCGCCGATTGTGACGATCCGGAACGCGTACGGGTGACGGTCGATGAGGATCCGGCCGGTCTGACCGGATGGCTGCACAGCAAGATCAACCGCCTCCATTACATGACGCGCGCAATGACCCGGACCGCCCCCTGTGACAGCCTGGAGCTCCTGTCGACGGCGCAGAGGATCGAGCGGGAGGAGGTTCTCGAAGTGGTGCTTGGAGAATTGCGATCCATGCTCGGGAAATAGCGCCCGGGCGGGCGCGGGTTAAACCGATTAAACCGGAGGTATCGATGAAGGGAATCAGGATCATCATTATCATGGTGCTGTTTGGCTCGCTCATTCCGGCCGGGGCGCACGCCATCGTCGAGATAGCGGGTTATGGGGGTTGCGCCCGAGGCAGCCATATCGTCCACTATCCGGAGCGCGAAACCGACAGGGCGAAAGGGCTCCAGTTCGGCGGGCATGCCCACCTGACCGCCTCCCTGTATCCGGTCCAGATCGGAGCGGGGCTGTTTCACAACTCCTCGACTATCGACACGCGCAAGGACGGAGGCGATATGGACGTTATCAGAAGAACGACCGGGTTTTCACTCGCGCTCCAGATCTCGATTCCGGATACGGACCTGGCCGTCTATGGGAAAGGGGGCTTTTCATTCTACGATCATTATATTTTAAAGCCGGACGCCGGCCAGCGCCGAACGAAGGGCCGGCTGTTTTCGACAAGCACGGCGGGGGCCGGACTGGCGTTCGCGCTCACCGGGCCGCTCTGGCTTTTCACGGAGTACATGTTTTTAAACAGTAAATATGACAATAACGACAGGGAGTTTTTTCGGACTCATTCGGTAAATGTCGGCCTGAAGCTTTCCCTATGAAGGACCGGCGCCTGGATGCAAAGCCTTGACATTTTCACCCCTTCGGCCTCAATTGATGTCACGGGGCTTTCCGGCCCCGCGATCTTCAAGCGGTGATCGCCATGGAAAACGATAAAAAAGCACGGATAATAAGTACCATAGAGGCTAACCGGGAGAAGTTCCACCGCTACAACAATATCAAGACGGCGAACCTGTATTCGT
>Ga0208822_1002988_pt1 | contig 10447 bp, 7 predicted proteins | sample AD_STIC08_MetaG_FD_184435 | JGI IMG/M metagenome (GOLD analysis project Ga0208822, IMG submission 184435) | Active sludge microbial communities of municipal wastewater-treating anaerobic digesters from USA - AD_STIC08_MetaG (SPAdes) (version 2) | ecosystem: Engineered > Bioreactor > Anaerobic >...
GTTCATGGCCGACGCTGCCTCCAAGGGCACGTCCGAAGCCGACATCGAGAAAGCCGAGAAGGTCGGCATCGATCTCGGCATCACTGTGAAACATCCGTTCGACCCGTCATGGGAGCTGCCCGTCTGGGCCGCCAACTTCGTGCTCTCGACCTATGGCTCCGGCGCCATCTTCGGCTCGCCCGCCGGCGACCAGCGCGACATCGAGTTTGCGGAAAAATACGGCCTGCCCTTCAAGCCCGTCGTGCTGCCGCCCGGCGAAGATCCTGCCACCTACACGGTCAGTGGCGAGGCCTATTCCGGCGACGGCATCATCTACAACTCCGACTTCCTGAATGGTCTCACCACCAAGGAAGCCATCACCGCAGCGATCAAGAAGCTGGTCGCGCAGGGCTCCGGTGAAGCCACCACGCAATACCGCCTGCGCGACTGGGGCGTGTCGCGCCAGCGCTATTGGGGCTGCCCGATTCCGGTCATCAAGTGCGCCGCGTGTGGCACCGTACCCGTGCCTGACGATCAGTTGCCCGTCCTGCTGCCCGACAACGCGGACTTCTCCGCGCCCGGCAACCCGCTCGTTCGCCACCCGACGTGGAAGAACACCACCTGCCCCAAATGCGGCGGCAAGGCGGAACGCGAAACCGACACGATGGATACGTTCGTCGACTCGTCCTGGTACTTCGCGCGCTTCTGCGATCCGAAAGCCAAGGTTCCGATCAACAAGGAAGAGGCCGCCTACTGGCTGCCCGTCGATCAATACATTGGCGGCGTCGAGCACGCGGTTCTCCACCTGCTCTATTCCCGCTTCTTCACCCGCGCCCTGCGCGATTGCGGCCTGCTCGACCTGCCCACCGGCGAACCCTTCGCCGGCCTGTTCACGCAGGGCATGGTCACGCACGAGACGTACAAGTCGGAAGCCGGCACATGGCTCCTGCCGGAAGAGATCGAGAAACGCGATGGCGGCCTCTTCGAAATCGCGACGATGAAGCCGGTCACAATCGGCGGCGTCGAGAAGATGTCGAAGTCGAAGAAGAACGTCGTCGATCCCATACAGATCATCGCCGACTATGGCGCAGACGTCGCCCGCTGGTTCGTCCTGTCGGACTCGCCGCCTGAACGCGACTTTGAATGGTCAGATAGCGGCGTGCGCGGCGCATGGAGTTCGATCCAGAAACTCTGGGCCCTCGTCGAAGCCGCGCCCGCCGCCGATGACGGCCCCGCTGACGCCGGCGAACCGCTCGACCTGCGCCGCCTCGCCCACCGCACGGTGCGGGACGTGACTCAGGGTATCGAGAAGTTCCACTTCAATGTCGGCATCGCCCGTATGAACGAACTCGGCAACGCCCTGCGCAAGGCCGAGACCTCGACCGCTCCCGGCATGGCCACCGCCCGCCGCGAGGCTCTGCGTCTGTTCGCCCAGATCGCCGCGCCCTTCGCGCCGCATATCGGCGAGGAATGCTGGGCCCTGCTGGGTGGAAAAGGCATGGTCGCCACGGCCAAATGGCCAACGCCCGACCCCGCCCTGCTGGTATCCGACACAGTCGTTCTGCCGGTCCAGATCAACGGCAAGAAACGTGCGGAAATCACTGTCTCTGCAACGGCGGACGCCGCAACGGTCGAGGCGATCGCCAGGGCTGATGAAAATGTAATGCCTCACCTCGCCGGTCTGACCGTGCGAAAGGTCATTGTCGTTCCCGGCCGTATCGTGAATATCGTCGCATCATGATCAGAGCTGCCCTCCTTGCTCTTAGCTTCGCCCCGCTGGCCGCCTGCGGATTCACGCCGGTCTATGGCGGCCAGGGTGCGGCTTTCCAGAACGCCGGACCCATCACGATCGGGGAAATATCCGGCCGCACCGGGCACTATCTGCGCAACGAACTGGCGCGCACCATCGGCCACGGCGTGCCCGGCATCTCGTCGGCCAATCTCGAAGTCGACCTGTCGCAAGGCATTGAACGTCTCGCCTTCGCGCCCGACCAAGCCGCCTCGCGGTCCGACTATGTCGGCAGCGCAAGCTGGACGCTGAAAGCGCCGAGCGGGCTTGTCCTTGCAACCGGCCGCGTGTCCGAACGCGCCTCGTTCAACTTCGCTGACGCAGCCTATGCCGACCTCGCCGCCCAGACGGCTGCGCAGGAGCGCCTCGCCGGTCTTCTCGCGCGCTCGATCCGCGCCGACATTCTCATCGCCGCTGGCCGCCAGAATACCGCGAAGCCTGCCCCCGCCCCGGCTGCAGTTACACCCGCCACCGCCGTGCCGGCGTCTCCGACACCGTGAAGCAGGCTGGCGCCCGCGCACTGGCCTTCTGCGAGAAGCCGCAGGGCGCAACCAGGATCGCCCTCATCTTCGGCGCCGATCCCGGCCTCGTTTCCACGAGCGCCGATACGCTCGCCTACAACTGGCTGCCCAAGCCTGACCCGTTCAACATCATCAAGCTCCACGACGAAGACCTGAAGCGCGACCCGCAGATGCTGGGCGATGAACTGGTTGCGCGCTCGCTGATGGGCGGCGAACGCCTGATCCGCGTCCGGGTCGATAAAGACGCCAGCTCGAAATACCTGCTCGAAATCCTGTCCGACATCGACAAGGGCATCCTCACGCCCGAAGCCTTCTGGATCATCGAGGCGGGCGAACTCAACAAGACCAACAAGCTGCGCGTCGGCTTCGAGGAAGCCAAGAGCGCGATCGCGCTGCAGCTCTACGCCGACGACGAAGCCACCGTCGCCGATCTCGTCACCAAACGCCTCGCCGCCGCGGGCGTCGCCATCGACCCGCAGGCCCTCGCCCTCTTCGTCGCCGACCTGCCCGGCGACCGCCGCCTCGCGCTCTCGGAACTCGAGAAGCTGGAACTCTACGCCGTGGGGTTGGGTCGAAGCATTTCTCAAGCAGATGTGAGCCAGCTCGCCTCCGCCGAGCAGCCGCGCGGCGCAGACGACGCCGCCGACGCCGCCATTCTTGGCGACGCGCCCCAAGCCACGCTCTCGATCAATCGCTATCTCGACGCTGGCGGAAATCCGATCTCCGCCCTCCGCACGCTTCACTTCCGCATGCTCCGCGTCTCGGATGCCGTAGCGTCCAACGCAGGAACCGGCATGCGTTTGCGTCCACCTATCTTCGATAAGGAGTGGCCCGCCTTCTCCCGCGCCATCCGCGACTGGCATGCGCCGGTCATCCATCGCGCTTTCACGCGCCTGTACGAAGCCGAGAAATCTTGCAAGCAGGCCGGCGCGCCTTCCGACGCGATCATCAAGAACCTGATCCACAAGATCGCGACGCGCACACTCTAACGTGCGGCGCCGCTACTGCACCGCAGCGTGACTGGCTCCGTTTTTCCCACTTCTATGCGCCACATAGTTGTCGGGGATCCCCATGAAGAACCTGTCTCTCCTGCTGGCTGCCTCCACGCTCGCGCTGGCGTCCTGCACCTCCACCCCAACAACCGTCGAGGCCGCAGCGCCAACCGCCGTTGCGGCGGCCGCCGCCGCGCCTGCCCCCTCCGGGCCGCTCGACGCCGCGCAAGTCAGCGCCGGCCAGCAGGTCTTCGCCACCTATTGCGCGGTCTGCCACAACGGCGCTGACGATACGGCGCCTCAGCTCGATCAGCTCCACACCTTCAACCATCAGCGTGTCTCCACCGCCCTGTCCGAAGGCGGCCTGATGACGCTGCAATCGAAAATGCTGACGCCGGACCAGCGCGCGCAGGTCATCGCCTACATCACCGCGCCGGTCGACATGGGCCGCGGCGGCACCAGCACGGTGATGACCGCCAAGGAAGAATACCGCGAAGGCTTTGCCTATCCTGTCCGCAGCGCCCGCGATCCGCGCGACTCGTCAGAAGTCAAACGCCCGCCGTCCTGGGCCGCCCCGAAACTCGGCGACGGCCCCTTCGACTCGGAATCGTGGGAACAGCGCCAGCTGCGCACCACCATCGTCACGCGCGGCCTCGAAGCGCCCCGCGCCATCGAATTCCTGCCGAACGGCGACACCTTCATCGTCGAGCGCGCCGGCACGCTGCGCATTATCCGCGATGGCAAGCTCGATCCGAAGCCGGTTGAAGGCACCCCAAAAGTCAACGCGAACCTCGGCATCGCCACCGGCTTCATGGACCTCGTCCTGCACCCGGACTTCAAGACCAATGGCTGGGTCTACATGTCCTACCACAAGGCGCGCGGCGACCTCGGCTCCAACGCCATCTACCGCGGCAAGTGGGACGGCAAGAAGATCGTCGACGGCAAGGACATCTTCGTCTCCGACGACGTCGACACGTTCTACAGCAAGCTGAAGTTCGACAATAAGGGCAAGCTCTACGCCACCATCGGCGGGCCCGCCCTCGGCACCGACGCCTCGATGATGCGCGCGCAGAAAGCCGACGACTACGGCGGCAAGACGCTGCGCCTCAACGACGATGGCACGGCGCCGACCGACAACCCGTTCTACGGCCGCAAGGATGCAAACCCCGAAGTCTTCACGATGGGCCACCGCATCAATCTCGGCCTCACCATGAACCCGTGGACCAATGAGATGTGGTCGACCGAAAACGCCCCCTATGGCGGCGACGAGGTGAACATCCTGCGCCCCGGCGGCAACTATGGCTGGCCAGTGTCGAGCGAAGGCCGCTACTACAGCGGCCGTTCGATCGCTCCCGATCCCAGCCAGGATGGCGTCACCCGCCCGCACATCACCTATATCCCGTCGATCGCGCCGAGCGGTCTCGTCTTCTACACCGGTGACAAGTTCCCGCAGTGGAAAGGCAATCTGTTCGTCGGCGCCATGCGCATGGGTGAAACCCCGCGCACCGGCCACATCGAGCGGATCGTCTTCAACAACAAGTGGGAGCCGGTCCGCAACGAGATGCTGCTGCTCGATCTCCACCAGCGCATCCGCGACGTCGAACAAGGCCCTGACGGCTATCTCTACGCCATCACCGATGAAGGCGCAGACAGCGTCCTGCTCAAGATCGAACCCGGAAAGTAGGGTGCATTGAAGCAAAGCGTAAATGCACCGCGGCGCCCGACATCGCCATGGTGCATCAAGATGCACCCTACGGGATCAGAGCTATCTCGCTTCTACTGCACCGCAGCGTGACTGCGCCCGCGTTTCCGGCTTCCATGCCCGCCAGAAACGTTGGGGACAGTCATGAGATATCGTACACGCCTTCTCGTTGCGTCAACTCTGGCCCTCGCCGCCTGCACCTCCACGCCGCCAGCGAACGACACCCGAACCGCTTCGGCGCAAGCGACGACACAAAGCGCCAGCGTCATGTCCTCAGTCGCGGGCGGCAAGCACGTCTACGAAACCTTCTGCTCGGCCTGCCACAGCGGCGGCGATGAAACCGCGCCCGAACTCAAGACGCTGCACACGTTCAACCGCGAGCGCGTCTCCACCGCGCTGAGCGACGCCGGCCTCATGGCGCTGCAATCGAAGATGATCAACGCCGATCAGCGCGAGCAGGTGATCTCCTTTCTCACCGCGCCGCCCGCCACGCTCGCCGCACTCGAAGCCGCCAACAACAGCGCCGATCCCGGCGGCCTCAAGCGCGACGCCTACCGCCCCGAATACTCTTATCCCGTACGCCGCGTCCGCGACGAACGCGACAGCCCCGAGAGCGAGCGCCCGCCGGCATGGGCTGCGCCGCCACTGGGCGAAGGCCCGTTCAGATCCGAATCCTGGGAACAGCGCGATCTGAAAACCTCGATCGTCACGCGCGGCCTCACTTCGCCGCGCGCCATCGAATTCCTGCCCGATGGCGCTGTCCTCATCACCGAGCGCGCGGGCGCCCTGCGTATCGTGCGCGATGGGAAGCTCGATCCGCAGCCCATCGTTGGCGGGCCGGAAAAAGTCGCGGTGCTGGGAACAGCCACGGGCTTCATGGACATCGCCCTACACCCGGATTTCAAGACCAATGGCCTGATCTACCTGTCCTACCACAAACCGCGCGGCGACCTCGGCTCGAACGCCATCTGGCGCGGCCGCTGGGATGGAACGAAGATCGTGGACGGCAAGGACATCTTCCTCTCGGACGATGTCGACGCGCTCTACTCGCGCATGATGTTCGGCGCAGACGGCAAACTCTATTTCACCATCGGCTGCCCCGGCGTCGGCACCGATGACTCGATCGGCCGCGCACAAAAGCCGGATGACTTCGCCGGCAAGACGATCCGCCTCAACGACGACGGCACGGTGCCGAAAGACAATCCCTTCGTCGGAAAGAAAGGCTACAATCCCGAGATCTTCACGCTCGGCCATCGTGTCAATCTCGGTATGACACTCAACCCGTGGACGAAGGAGTTCTGGGTCTCCGAGCATGGCCCGCAGGGCGGCGATGAAGTGAACATTCTTCGCGCCGGCCAGAACTATGGCTGGCCGGTCGTCAGCGACGGCCGCTACTACGCCGGCCCGAAAGTCTCCGGCGAAATGCCCGTGCATGAAGGCATGACCCGTCCGCACATCTCGTATGTTCCTTCAATCGCGCCGGGCGGCATGGTGTTCTACACGGGCGACAAATTCCCCGGCTGGAAACGCAACCTCTTCCTCGGCTCGATGCGCATGAGCAACTCACCGCGCACCGGCCACATCGAGCGCATCGTCTTCAACAACAACTGGGAAGTCATCCGCTCCGAGATGCTGCTGCTCGACCTCCACCAACGCATCCGCGACGTCGATCAAAGCCCCGACGGCTATCTCTATGCCATAACGGACGAGGGCGCTGACAGCGTCCTGCTCAAGATCGAGCCGGGGAAATAAAAACAAAGCGGCCCGCGCTCATGGCGCGGGCCGTTTCAAACTTCACATAAGACAAGATCAGTCCTGCGTCGGCGTCACACGCGGACGCGAGAGCAGGCGGCAGATTTCATCGAGCTGTTCGAGCTGCGCGTACTTGATGCGCACCTCGCCGCCCTTGCCGTTCACATGGCGGATGTCGACATCGAGACCCAGCGAACGCTGCAGGTCGAGTTCCAGCGCCTTGGTGTCGACGTCCTTGTCGATCTCAAGCGCGGATTTCGCGTCCGACTTGCCGCCGGATTTTTCGACTTTCGACAGCGCCTCTGTGTCGCGCACCGACAGGCCCTTCGAGATGACTGTCATCGCAATCGCCGAAGGATCGGATGTCTTCAACAATGCGCGTGCATGGCCGGGCGTGAGGCGACCCTCGCGCACATGCTCGCGCACATCTTCAGGCAGGTTGAGCAGGCGCAGCGTGTTCGACACATGCTCGCGGCTCTTGCCGACCTGCTGCGCAACAGATTCCTGCGTCCGGCCAAACCGGTCGATCAGCGACTTGTAGGCTTCGGCTTCTTCCACCGCGTTGAGGTCAGAGCGCTGAACGTTCTCGATGATCGCGATCTCGAGCATCTCGCGATCGTCCATCTCGCGCACGACCGCCGGCATGACGGTAAGGCCGGCGCGACGGGCTGCGCGCCAGCGGCGCTCGCCGGCGATGATCTCGAACATCTCGGCGTTCGCGGGATCGGGACGAACAAGGATCGGCTGGATCACGCCCTTGGTGCGGATCGACTCCGACAATTCTTCCAGCTCGGCTTCGATAAAGGTACGGCGCGGTTGTTTCGGATTCGGAATGATCCTGTCGATCGCGATATCAAGCGACGGCATTTCTTCCGCAGACGGAGCGCCGGCCACAACCGGGTCCGGGTTCTCAACGACATTGCGCGCGCCGGTGTAATCACCCAGCAGAGCCGACAGTCCGCGTCCAAGCTTCGCCTGTTTCAAAGGTTGGTTCACGCCGCAGCCCTCTCGCGTTCGCGTTGCATCAGTTCCTGGGCGAGCATGATGTAGGCTTCACTACCGGAACATTTATGGTCGTAGAGAATTGCGGGCAGGCCGAAGGACGGCGCTTCCGACAGCTTCACGTTTCTCGGGATCACGGTCTGATAAACCTTGGCGCCGAAGAAGGAACGCACTTCGCCCGCGACCTGGTCGGACAGGTTGTTGCGGCGATCGAACATGGTCAGCACCACGCCCTGGATTTCCAGCTCGGGGTTCAGCGCCGTCCGCACCAGATCAACCGTGCGCAGAAGCTGCGAGAGACCTTCAAGCGCCAGGAACTCGCACTGAAGCGGAACCAGCACGGCATTCGCCGCGGTCATCGCGTTGATGGTGACGGCTGACAGCGAAGGCGGGCAGTCGATCAGCACTGTGTCGTAAACGCGGCCGCTCTTCTTCAGGGCGTCGAACGCCTGGCGCAGCTTGAAATTCTTCTGCGGATCGTCGTGGAGAATGGTCTCCACGCCCGCGAGGTTTTCGTCGCCCGGCACCAGGTCCAGGTTCGGCACCTTGGTCTCGATGATCGCTTCGGCCAGCGTGCCCTCGCCGACCAGCACATCGTAGGAGGTCTTGCGGCGCGCGACCGGCTCGACGCCAAGCCCGGTCGAGGCGTTGCCCTGCGCATCGCAGTCCAGCACGAGCACGCGCCGACCGACCGCCGCGAGAGCAGTGCCGAGGTTTATGGCGGTGGTGGTTTTACCCACCCCACCTTTCTGGTTGGCGACGGCGATAACGCGCATCAAACCCTCCGGGGGCGTAACGATGAAACTCTCAGAACACGCCCTTCTGGGCTCGAGAGGCTGTCGAGCGTGGCCAGATCGAAGGTCCACGCTTCCTGCGCCTCGGCCAATTCAGCGGCCGTGTCCCTACCTTTCATCAGCAGGGCCTTACCGGAAGGTTTAAGCCAGCTTGCCGCGAACCCCAGAAGTTTGGGCAAAGGGGCCAGCGCGCGGGCTGTCACAACGTCAAAATGGGTCCCCGGCGCATCCTCAAGACGGATCGTCAGAACCTTCACCGGAAGCCCCAGCGCCTTGCCCGCAGCCCGCAGGAACTCGGATTTCCGTGGACTTTTTTCCACCAGCGTCACCGACGCCCCCGGTCGTTCCGCCAGCGCACAGGCCAGGATCAGCCCCGGAAACCCGGCCCCTGACCCAAGGTCCGCGACTGATTTATCCTCGGAAGAAATATTCTGGAGCAGCTGCAGGCTATCGAGCACATGGCGCCTCCAAAGGTGGCGCCCTTCGCCCGGCCCGATCAGGTTGATTCGTTCCCGCCACTGGTCGAGCAGGTCGAGATAGCCCTGCACCCGCCCGAAGGTTTCACGTGAAACCCCCGTCAGCCGCGTGACGTCCTCCGGCCCGAAGCCGTCTTCATCCGTCGCTGGCCAGGTCACGCTTCAGCCGCCCTCTGCGCCTTCTGCTTCGCCCGCGCCGACCGCCGCAGATACCCGAGCACAGCCGTGATCGCGCCCGGCGTCATGCCCTCGATCCGCGCCGCCTGGCCCAGCGTCGCCGGCCGCACAGTCGACAGCTTGTCCTTCGCCTCGTTCGACAGCCCGCCGATCAGGCGATAGTCGAGATCAACCGGCAGCCGCATGTCCTCGTCCTTCCGGAACGCGACAATGTCCGCCTCCTGCCGATCGAGATAACCCGCGTACTGCGCCTCGATCTCCATCTGCTCGGCCACCTGCGGCGTCACATCGACAAGCTCCGGCCACACGCCGCGCAGCTTCGCGAAGTCGACGCCGTCATACGCCAGCACCTCCATTGCGCTCCGCCGCTTGCCATCGAGATTGATGTTGATGCCATGCGCCCGCGCTTCGTTCGGCGTCAGCGTCAGCGCTTCCATCCGCGCCCGCGCTGCATCGATCGACTGACGTTTCACGTGAAACGCATTTTGCCGGAAATTGCCGACAACCCCAGCTGCGATCCCCGTCTCGGTGAGCCGCTGATCCGCATTGTCCGCGCGGAGGGTCAGACGATACTCGGCCCGCGACGTGAACATGCGGTACGGCTCGCTCACACCACGCGTCACCAGATCATCGATCATCACGCCGATATACGCGCGGCTCCGATCCAGAATGAAAGGATCGCTCCCCGCCGCAAAGCGCGCCGCATTGAGACCAGCCACCAGGCCCTGTCCCGCAGCCTCTTCATAGCCTGTCGTGCCGTTGATCTGCCCCGCCAGATAAAGCCCGGGCAGGCGTTTCACACCAAGCGTCGGATCAAGCTCGCGCGGTTCGACATAGTCGTATTCGATCGCATAGCCGAAGCGCTTGATCTCGACATTCGCAAGCCCGTGGATCTTGCGGATGAAAGCTTCCTGCACATCCTCCGGCAGCGACGTCGAAATGCCGTTCGGATAGATCGTGTCGCCATCCTCCGTACCCGGAAGACCTTCCGGCTCGAGGAACACCTGATGCTTCTCGCGATCCGCAAACCGCTTCACCTTGTCCTCGATCGACGGGCAATAGCGCGGACCACGCCCCGCAATCGCGCCCGAATACACCGCCGACTTGTGCAGGTTGTCGCCGATCACCGCGTGCACCTCGGCCGACGTCCAGGTGATGCCGCACGCAATCTGCGGAACCGTGATCCGGTCATTCAGGAACGAGAACGGGATCGGCTCATCATCCGCCGCCTGCATCTCGAGACCGGCCCAGTCGATCGACGAA
>Ga0208822_1002990_pt1 | contig 10444 bp, 8 predicted proteins | sample AD_STIC08_MetaG_FD_184435 | JGI IMG/M metagenome (GOLD analysis project Ga0208822, IMG submission 184435) | Active sludge microbial communities of municipal wastewater-treating anaerobic digesters from USA - AD_STIC08_MetaG (SPAdes) (version 2) | ecosystem: Engineered > Bioreactor > Anaerobic >...
TGATTTCGATTTTGCTGACCGCTTCATCTAACAGACGCTGCTTGGCAGCCTTGAGTTCTTCGATTGTAAGCTTCTGTGGCGCTGGTGCGGCGGCTTCTTCGCCTTCGGCAGGCTCTTCAGAAGGCGCATCGCCGGTTTCATCAGCTGGTGCAGCAGCGGTGTCTGAGGCAGACGCGGCGGCTGCAACGGCTTTTTCGTCGCCTTCTGTGGCGGCGGGCTCGGCGGCGGGCTCTTCTTCGCCACCAGCAGCAGCATCTTCAACTGCGGCGTCAGGAACCGGGGGCTCACCGTCGGCCGGAGCATCATTTTCTGCCGGAGCGGCCTCAGAACCTTCGCTGGCCACTTCCCCGCCCTCGTCTTTGATCTGAAATTCTTCAAGACTCATATTCTGGATATCTTCGAGAACGGGAGTGTTGCCGAGGGCCTGCAGCTGCGATGAAATGCTCTTGGTGCCGGTAATGACGTTGCGGGCGGCAAACATGTTTTTGCAGGCAGAGAAAATCACATTGGCGGCAATGACCGGTATCAGAATCAATACCAGTGTCAGACCGAGAATTTTAAACTGTAATGTGACTTTATTCATATTGGCGAGGCAGCCTGTGGTCAGGCGGGCTTATTGTATCACAACTGTAAAGATTTGGCAGCTTAAAGCTTGATTTTGCCCTGACGCAGAATAACCGGCGGCGACTGGGTAAAATCGGCTACTGTCGACGCCATACCTTCGGGCAGAATGCCACCATCGATCAACCAGTCGATTTCGCCGGCGAACTCTGAGGCAATGACATCGGGGTTAACATCAGAAGGATCGCCGGAACGGTTGGCGCTGGTCGTCAGCAGTCGCACCGGCAGGCGGCGAATGATTTCGAGAAGCATCTGATGATTTGGGATTCTGACACCCATCGTCGAAAAATTGAAAGCGCGCAGTTGCGGGTGCCCGGGTGCAGGTAAAATTGCGGTAAGGGCTCCCGGCCAGTATTTTTTCAGCTGCGCGAGCAAGCCGTCTTTAAGGGTAAATCCAAGATTTTCGAGTTCTTCGACGCGGTCGACGAAAAGAATCAGAGGCTTTCTGCTGCTGCGGTTCTTGATCTCGTAGACGCGGGTCACAGCTTTTTCGCAATCTGCAGCAACCGCAAAGCCATACAGAGTGTCGGTCGGAATCACGGCAACGCCGCCGTTCTGCAATGAAACAGAGAATTCGTTCCACAGCTGCTTGTCTTTCAGTAACTGATCAACAGGAACCCTTTTCATGCCGTCTCCTTTAAAGTTTTTCGAGAACAAAATAGCGCTCACAGCCATGCAGGTCGCTGGCGGCGGCAATAAGCAGCCAGTCCGAGCCAACCATCGCCTTAAGACGCTGGCGCTGGCCATGGCCGTGTTCAAAAATAAGCAACCCACCGGGTTTGACCACGGACGAAGCCTGCCGCAGCAGGCGCTCGACAAGTTCGAGACCGTCTTTGCCGCCATCGAGGGCCAGATGTGGTTCGAAGCGGCTGACTTCGGCCTGCAGAACCGGGACTTCAGTCGATTCGATGTATGGCGGGTTCGAAATCACGACATCGAGCGAATCATGGGCGAAGCCGCCGAGCAGATCATTCTGCCGTAATTCAAGGCGGGCGGCAACCTCTGGAAAGCGCTGCAGGTTGGCAGCCGCTATCTGCATAGCCGCCGGCGAAATATCGAGCATAAAACCGGTTGCCCCGGCAAATTTTCGCGCCATGGCAATTGCGAGAACTCCGGTGCCGGTGCCAACGTCGGCAAAACTGAATTTATCGGCAAAAGGTCTTCTGGCAATTTCGGCGGCGGCGGCCATGAAAACCTCTTCAGTTTCGGGCCGCGGAATCAGGGCCCCCGGGCCGACCGTTACGTCAAAATCGAGAAAACTCCACTCACCAAGCAGATACTGTAGAGGTTCGTGACTACAGCGACGGGCAAGCAGCTGTTGAAAAGGCACGGCAAAGGCGGCATCGGCAGGCCGGTTCCAGAATTGTGGCAGCTGTCCGTTGGTTATACAGAGAACGTGCGCTGCCAGGCAGTCGACATTGAACGCGGCATCTTCGATCTGGCACTCTGCCAGCAGTTTTCGGGCAGCAATAATCTGCTCTCGTATCGTGGTTAAGGTCATACGGCAACCGGTCGACCGCTGTTAAGCTTCATTCTCGGTTTCGGCCAGTTTACGCAGATTGTCGGCCTCGATCAGTGCCTTGATGATATCTTCGATATCGCCGTCGACAATCTCGTTAAGACGATAGACTGTCATGTTGATGCGATGGTCGGTGAGGCGCTGCTGTGGAAAATTGTAAGTGCGGATACGCTCGGAACGATCACCACTGCCGACCAGGCTGCGGCGATGTTCGGCCCGGTCTCTATCGCTCTGCATGCGGGCATTGTCGAGCAGTCTCGCCCTGAGAATGCGAAGAGCCTTGGCCTTGTTCTTGTGCTGACTCTTTTCATCCTGGCAGCTGACGACGATGCCAGTGGGCAGGTGCGTCACGCGCACTGCCGAGTCGGTTGTGTTAACGCTCTGGCCGCCCGGGCCAGACGATCTGAACACGTCGATGCGCAGTTCGTTCTCATCGACGGTGACATCGACATCTTCGGCTTCAGGAAGCACCGCCACCGTTGCCGCCGAGGTATGCACACGCCCCGAAGCCTCGGTGGCCGGCACCCGCTGCACGCGATGTACGCCGCTTTCGAACTTTAACTTGCCGAATGCACCCGAGCCCTGCACCGCAAATACCACTTCTTTTATGCCGCCGAGGCCGGTGTCGCTCATGCTCATCAGCTCGCATTTCCAGCCCTGACGTTCGGCATAGCGCGAATACATGCGGTAAAGAACGGCGGCAAAGAGTGCAGCCTCTTCGCCGCCGGTGCCGGCGCGAATTTCGAAGATAGTATTCTTGTTATCATCTTCGTCTTTCGGAATCAGCAGCATTTTAAGCTCTGCCTCAAGCTCTTCAAGCTTTGGCTTGAGGTCGGCAATCTCGAGTTCGGCCATTTCTCTCAGCTCGGGGTCACTTTCGGCCGCAAGCATGTGCTGAGCACCTTCAAAGCTGCTGCGCAGTTCGCAGTAGCGGGCGTAGGTCTCAACAACCGGTTCAAGTTCAGACCGGCGCCGGGCAAGTTTCTGAAACTCGGCCGGGTTACCGATCACCTTCGGATTCGAAAGTTTGTCGGTCAGTTCCTTGAAGTTCTCTTTAACCGATTCGAGCTTGTCGAGCACTTTGATCAGAGCCTTTCGAGCATCTTCTGCACGAGCTTGAGAAAATACGGCTGAGCTTTGGCAGCCGCAGCGATGACTTCTTCGTGATTCACGTCTTCGTGACCTTCGCCGGTCGCCATATCAGTAATGCAGCTGATGCCAAGAATTCTTTTGATGCCGCCATGAACGGCAACGATGACTTCAGGAACAGTTGACATGCCAACCGCATCGGCACCCCAGATTTTCATGGCGCGCAGTTCGGCGGCGGTTTCATAGTTCGGGCCACTGACGGCGAGGTAAACGCCGCGTTCGACCGGTGCGCCGATTTCACGACCAACCTTCATGGCTTCTTCGACAAGAGCTTTGGTATAAACGCCCTGCATCGGCGGGAAACGAGGGCCGACGCTGTCGTCATTACGGCCGATCAGCGGGTTGTTGCCCATAAAATTGATGTGATCGGTCATGATCATCAGATCGCCAACCTTGAAGTTGCGGTTGAGCCCGCCTGAGGCATTGGTGATAATGAGATCCTGAATGCCGAGAGCCAGCATGACACGCATCGGAAAAGTGATTTCCTGCATGCTGTAGCCTTCATAATAATGAAAGCGGCCCTGCATGGCGATGACTTTTTTGCCGCCGGCATCACCGATTACCAGTTTGCCGGCATGCCCCTTGACTGTCGAAACCGGAAAATGCGGAATCTGTTCGTAGGGTATGGCCACCTGATTCTGGATTTCGTCGGCAAATTTGCCGAGACCAGAACCGAGCACCAGTGCAACCTGCGGTCTTACAGATGTTTTTGCAACGATAAAATCAACGGCCTGTTGGATCTTTGCTTTTAATTCCATGTCATTCCTCGTGGGGCAGAATCGCGCATCAAATGCGGCAGAAAAGCGTAACACAGCCCCTGACGCCTTGTCAACGCAATAGCGGACCTTTTCCCCGTCGGTACTGCTCAGCCCAGAAAATAGGTAACAGCACTCGAATACGGCAGCAGCAGATGCCACCTGCCGGCGAAGTGCCCTGCAATAAAGGCAAAATCATCTTCGGGGCAAGGACTCAACCTGGTAACTGCAAAAAGAAGTGCATGCAGGTCAAGAAAAACCGCCGGCCAGTTACCTGCCTCAAACAACGTTTCGATTCTTGCCAGGCGGTAAGAAAGGTTACCGGGCTGGCTGTATATCAGCATGGTCAAATCGGCAGTCGCACCCGGATAATTGCCCCGGCCTCGCCGTGCTTCGGCCCGCAGCAGCAGTGCCGTGCGGCCTGGCTCCAGTTCGAGCGATTTGAAGAAAGCCTCTTCGGCTTCGCGGTATCTGCGCAGTCGTTGCAGCAGCCTGCCGTAATCATTCAGAATACCACCGCGACCATCATTGAGGCGCACAGCTTGAGCAAACATTTCGAGAGCCTTGTCAGTGTGGCCCTGAGCTGAATAGATCCGCGCCAGGCCGTAATAGCCGCCAAAGAAATCCGGGTATTCATCGATAAGCTTTTTAAAATGCCCGCTGGCTTCATCATTTCTGCCTGCTGTCTCATAATAAACAGCTAGCTGATTGCGGGCAAAACGATTTACAGGGTCCAGCTGCAGCGAGTGCTCAAAAAGAGTGCCGGTGTTTTTCCAGATCTGACTGTGCTGAAAACTCAGTGCCGCCAGCAAAAACACCAGCAGAAAACCGGCATACTGAAAAACAGCGGTCGCTCTGATGCGATGACCGGCCTTTGCTGCCAGCGCAACTGTGGCAGCAATCAACCCGAGCAGCGGTACATACATAAAATGCAGCGCGGCATAAAAGTTATAGCCAACCCGAACCAGGCCCGACATCGGCGCCAGATGCACGAAAAAAAACAAAATGCCGGCGGCGGCGGCACGGTTGCACCAGCCCGCGACCGCGAACAGAAGGAAAAAAAGCAAAACGGCAGCCAGGCTGATACCTTCCGTTCCAGGATTGAGGCGATTAAGTTCGTAAGTCGCCGAAAGCTCTGCAGGAAAAAAGGTTTTCTCGGAGTAAAACACCACACTGCCAGCCGCGGCCCTGAAATTGAGAGAACTTTTGTCACCCGGTTGAAACTCCTGCTGCGCCGCCAGAAAGGTTGTAAGAAAAAGAGCCAGCGCCAGCAACAGGGCCGGAAACTTTTCTTTCACCAGGTCTTTTGTTAACGGCCTTTTTTCCAGAAAATCCAGAATAAGCCAGCTCAGTGGCTGTATAAAAGCGAGAGTCTTTGCCAGGCCTGAAAGCAGCATCATGGCAACTGCGATCCGCATATGACCGGGGCTGCCACTTCTTTGAAAACGCATGTAAGCGAGCATCGAAGCAAAATAGAATAAGGCATGCATCAGGTTGCGCCGCTCGAGAACCCAGGCAACCGTTTCGACCTGAATCGGGTGTAGAGCCCAGCCAGCCGCAATAAGCCATGCAGCCGGTTTATGACTGGTAATTTCTACCGCCAGCAGATAAACGACCGTTGCGCAGATGAGATGCAGCAGCAGATTGATTAAATGCGAAATCGAGCTGTTGAAGCCAAAAAGGTTATACTCGACCCAGAAACTCAGAATACTCAACGGGCTGTACTGATTCGTTGCAAGCGAGGTAAAAATATCGAGCAGCCCCTCAAAACCTAAAGGTGCGGTTATCAGCGGGTTTTTGAGAATTACCTGATCTTCGTCAAAAGACAGGTAATCAAACCCGGGCACCGAGACAAAAGAGAGCATTATGAGCAGACAGAGCAAACCCGGCGGCAAGAAACGACGCCAGACCGGAAAGTTCATAAAACCGGACAAAGCAGGCTTCAGGGCGCCACCGCCAGAATGCGGCCGGCAAGATTCAGATAGCTGCTTTTCGGAAACTGCTGGCGCAGCATCGCATAGACGCGATCGGCTTCGGGCTTGTTGCCCAGCTCGGTAAGAATGCGGATGATGTAATAAAGAGCACCTTCCTGAACCGCCTGATTGCTTGAGGTTTCGAAGGCTTTCTTGAAACCGAAATAGGCTTTGGTAACCAGCCCCATGGCATATTCAGAATAGGCGCTGAGAAATTCATAGCGGTCAACCGGCACATTGCGCGGGTCTGGTCTGAACTGCTTCAGCAGCTGCAGGGCTCCCTGGGGGTTTCTTTCCTGAATGTAACACTCAGCCAGCAGGTAAGCAGCTTTCTGAAACTCGTTGTCACTCAGCCCGCCGTAAAGCGCATCGGTAAGCGCCAGCCGCGCTGACAAAAACTCGCCCTCGTCGAAAAACCTTATGCCGCGCTGCAGGTTTTCCCCTGAGGCGACCGGGCGAACATTGTCGAGCAGAGTATTCTTGATAAAATCAGCCGCATACTGGTTCATCACCTCTTCGGTGAGGCCGTTAAAGCAAACCGAAAGTTCCTGGCCGATATCGCCTGATTTCATCAGCCTTTTAACGAAACGGTGCAGAGCGCTGCTGCCGAAGCTTTTCAGCAGAAACCTTATTTTAAGATAATTTTCGACGTATTTTTCGAGAGAAATCGGGTTGCCATCGATGTTTTCGTCTTCACCGCCGATGGCATTGATATCGAAACCGCGCCGGGTAAGAGCCTTGATGCGTGCCAGACCCTGATCGGCGGCATGAACCGCGGTGCCTTCCTTAATCCACATCGGCAGGGCATCGTATTCTTTAAGACCCATCGCATCGGCCATCACCGCATGCGTCATTTCATGCGTCATCTCTTCAAGAAGTGTTGCCTGACCATTTATCAGAAAGTCGAGGTCGAGATGAATGTAATGAACGATGGTACGGTTCGCAGTACGAACCGACTGGCGTTTGCCCCGCAGCCTGAACCCCTTGTAGGTCAGGTAATCAGAAAACATGACAACAACGTACATCTGCTCGCGGGCCGGAATACCCAGCGATTTTTCGATGCGCTGAAAGGATTCCTGGTAAACGAAGGGCAGGTCAGCCAGAATTTTTGCAAAACCCGGGTGGCTGCGGAACTTGCCAGAATAACTGGTGTCGATATGCAGCACCGCTTCTGAAACAAGGGGCAGCAACAGAACAAAAGCGGCTGTGGCAAACACAGCAGACAATATTTTGTTAATTCGTCTACTCACCTGCGGCTTCTCCATTTACTGGCCTGTCCTGATCAGGAGCCATGATTTCGGTTCCGATTCTATCGGCAACCTGACTGCGGGCCTCGTAGATCTGCCCGAAAAGATTGTGGTCGGCGGCTACCTCAGGCCTGGCAAGGAGGCTGTCAAAAGCCTGCAACGGCTTTTTCAGCATGCCATTGGCCTGTAATATCATCGCATAATGAAAATCCACTTCAGGCGAAACTTCACTGCGACCCTGAAAAACTGAATTCATTATTTCAAGAGCTTCGGCATACATCTTGTTTTTGTAAAGAGCCCAGGCAAGAGTATCTAAATTAAAAATCATGCCTGGCAGAATATCTGTCGACATTCGTGCCATTTCAAGCGCCTGTGGCAGTTCCTGATCAAGTTCAAGCAGCGTGTAAGCAAGGTTGTTGAGCACCACCGGATTGGTCGGCGCATATTTGAGAGAGCTTCTGAAAGCACGGGCGGCCCCGGCGTAGTCGCGGTATTTAAGGTGCAGATCGCCAAGATGCTGCCAGAGATAAGCGTCTTCCGGAAGCAGGGCGGCGGCTGATGCTGCCGCGGCGATTGCTTCTGCGCCGCGACGTTCGAGATCGTAAGCGGAGCTGAGCCGGAAATGATAAAGCGGAGCCTTAGGCTCGAGTTTTACGGCCGTTTCGAGATGCGTCGTCGCCTCGCTGGCTGTAAAGTCAGAATGCTGGGCGTCGACAATCGCCACACCTTTTAAGAAATGCAGAGGTGCATATCCAGGATGCTTCTGCAGGGCCTTGTCAGAAACTGAAGCGGAAAATTTAAGTGCGTCGAGATCATAGAGAACTTTTGCCCGTATCAGAGACCTGGCAGGTTCGGCAAGCGACAGATGCATAACGACGGCGGCGGCAAGAACCACAGCCGGAATCAAGGTCGCGGCGTGCCTGAGCAGCGAAGCCACCGCCGGTGAGCTGACACTTTCCGGAAACCTGACAACCCGGGCCCTGGCAGAAACAGATAGAATGCCAATCAGCAACAGAGGCAGATAGGTCACACCGAATATCTCTGCCCGCGCCTGCATGAAGGCAACCGGGCCAATATTGTGCAGAACCTCGCCAAGTAGAAGAATCTCAAGGTGATAAAGCAGAAAGCCGCAAACAAGCGCCTGTGAAACACCAAAAAAGCCAGCCTGCCAGTAACTGACGGGCAGTACCGGCAATGCAAAAAACCATACCAGCAGAGCAAAAATACCGGCAGCACCAATAAATGCAAAAACCAGAGCCCCGGCAAGCAACAGACCGGAATCTTCCGGTGACGCAACGCCCAGCTCATAACTCAGTGCGACACAGAACAGCACTAGAAAAAGCGGTGTCAGAAAAAACAACAGGCGCTCGCGCCGACTCTGTACCGGTTGACTGACCGATGCACCGCAGATACCACAGTACATGAGATTGGAGGAAACTGGCTTACCGCATTCGGGGCAGTTCTTCAATCAGCTGACCTCGTGAAGTTCTCCAACAAAACATTTCTGCATCATTGAATCGATCGTAGCGATATCTCTGGTCTGGCCAAGCACCCACATCAGCTTGACCATAGTCGTTTCCGGGGTCATGTCCATGGCCGGGATCGCACCGGCATCGAGGGCCGCCCGCCCGACCTGGTAGAGTTCCATTTCAGTCGAGCCGACGATACACTGGGTGCAGACGACGACCGGCACGCCACGGGCAATTGCCGCAGCGATGGCAGGAATCAGGCTCTTGTCACCGGTCGGAATATTGCCGGCGCCATAGCCTTCGATGACAATACCGTCATGCGAGCCGGCGAGATATTCGACAACTTCAGGCTTAATGCCGGGGTAAACCGGCAGCATCGCGACATTTTCATTCAAAAAAGGCCTGAACAGAGGCTTGCGCCGACTGCGCAGCCGGGCAAAATCACTGAACTTGATCGAAAGCCCGATAGTTCCGAGTGGCACGTCGTTGACCGAAATGAAGGCCTGCATATCGAATACCGACATTTTCTTGGCGCGGGTACCCCTGATAATGAGGGTGCCAAAGACCACCGCCACCTCGGCGAGGTCAGAAATGGCGACACGCACGGCGTTGATCAGATTGCTACGGCCATCTGAGCCAATCTCTTCGAGCGGCACCTGCGCACCGGTTATGATTACCGGCTTGTTGAGTTCCTGCAGCAGAAATGACAGGGCCGAAGCTGTGTAACAAAGGGTATCGGTGCCGTGTGCGACCACGAAACCGGTGTAATCATTGATGCGCTGAAAGATGGCCTTGCTGAGATCGAGCCAGAAGTCTGGTGTCAGATTGCTTGAATCGACGTTGGCTACCGACACCACATCAATATCAGCCAGCTGTTTCAGTTCAGGAATCGTTGCAATAAGCCTGGCGGCATCTTCGCAGGGGCACAGCTCCCCGCGCGGCCCGCGCAGCATAGTGATCGTGCCACCGGTTGTCACCAGCAGAACTTTTGGCTTGACGCCGCGGCGCTCATTTACTGTCATGTCACTTGCCTTATCAGAATTTGTATTCGATACCGAAGTGAACGTCGCGTCGATCGGCTGCGTCATCGATACGCAGTTCGAAGCGAATGTTGTCGGTCATCAGGTAACTGCCCTTGAGCCTGACTTCAGAGTCGCTGGTATCGATGAAATCGACACTGAGCTGAATCGGCTTGCCAAGATAGTAATCAAAGCCAAGACCAACTTTCGAGCTGATGATACCGCCTCTCTTGACCAGGTTGGTATCAGCACCACGGGCAACCATGAGGTTGAAACTGTCTTCGCCGCCGATATCTTCGACACCGACACGGTAGAAGGTCTTGTCGCTCGGGTAGAGATCGACATTGAGGTCAGAGATGAAGGTTTCGGTTTCTTCGCGGTATCTGAGCAGATACTTGAAGTCGATGCGGGTCTGACGGATGTTGAGGAACACCTTGTCGACGGCCTGCGCCAGTTTATGAGCATCATCGAGGCCGGTATTGATTTTCTTGCGGATTTCCTTGTCGGCCACGATTTCTTTGACTTCGCGGGTGATTTCTTTTGCATTGTCAGATGCATCGCGCAGAGACTCGATGGTGCTGCGCAGATCGTCAGTCATCTTGTCATTGCTGTTCAGCTTGGCAATCATATCGTCAAGCCGATCGGTAGTGCTTCTGACGTTGGCGATGATTTCCTTGAAGTCTTCGCGGCTG
>Ga0208822_1002991_pt1 | contig 10444 bp, 7 predicted proteins | sample AD_STIC08_MetaG_FD_184435 | JGI IMG/M metagenome (GOLD analysis project Ga0208822, IMG submission 184435) | Active sludge microbial communities of municipal wastewater-treating anaerobic digesters from USA - AD_STIC08_MetaG (SPAdes) (version 2) | ecosystem: Engineered > Bioreactor > Anaerobic >...
CCAAATGGGGTACCTGTTGCAATTTCTCCGTTTTCATTGGCATTTTTTCCATAAGCATACTCCCAGGTTCCAAACACTTCAAGGCCACCAAATTTCACGAAAGGGTTCACCATGAAAGCAGTTACGTTATCGCGGTAACCAGGGTTGAAGCGGCCAGAGAAGGCATTACCGGTTAATGTAACAGGAGCATTTTCCATTACATATTGATAATTAGATCCTGTACGGTCGCCACCGAAAAGGGTGTTGCTTGCAGATGATTTAGTAGTCATGGCTGATCCAGTCAAACGTACACGAAGATTGTCTTTTAACTGTTTGTCAAAGCCAAGTTTACCATAAAGAGAGGGCGCGCGTTTTGCACCTTCAGGAATAGAAGGATCATTCACGTTACCTTGAATTTCGCCATCAGTGAATCCAAACATGGCAATTACTCCTTTATTCTTATAGTACAGTTCCGCTCCTATTTCAGTAGTAAATTCATCCATGATGTTATTTTCTATCCATGGGTTATACATAGTTTGGCCGCCATCGCTTCTGCGGAAGTGAGCATCACCGTAGTTAACTTCCATGTGACCAACTTTCAACGTGAGGTTTTTCCAAAGATTATTCATGAATTCGCTGTTGAGAAAAGTCACCTTGTCAACTTGTAAGTATCCACCTTTTACCCAGAATTCGTTGTGGTGGTGAGAAGACATGTAGGAAACCAGGTTTAAGCTAATACCATCGTACAGTTGAACATCAATATTGAAGTTGGCTTGTGCCAGCGGGAATCCGCCACCTAATTCATATAACTTAGATGGGTTGTCTGATAATCCATTGCTGTGCTTTAAGTTTTGATAGCCCTGAGTAAAACCAGCACCAATACGAAGCTTTAAACCATCATAAACAACAGTGTCGTCTTTTGAAGTTTCGAATACGTTAATACCGCGCTGATCATATGGGCGCCAGTATTGAATAGCAGGCTGAAACTGAGCAAAAGCCAGCACGCCTGTGAATAGAAGCCCCAGTGTTATCACCAGGCTTTTTAATGAGACTACTTTCGTTTTCATAACTGTAAGGATTTAGATTAATTTTTGATTGATTTTTTTAATTATAATTTATTAGGGGCAAGAGTTACTTCAAAAGTTACTGTGATATCATCGCCAGTTTTGATAGCGCCAAACATGAATGTGGGGGGCTCAACTTTAAAGTCGGTCATTTTTAATTTTTTAGAGCCCTTGCAAACCAAGGTGCTGTTTTTTACTTCGTAGGTAACATCCACATCGATCGCCTTAGTAGTTCCGGCAATGGTTAGGTTGCCATTACAGGTAATAGTTTTGCCAGCAATTTTTGAAGACGTAAGCTGAAAGGTGATGTCCTTATACTTGTCTGTGTTCAAAGATTTGTAAGCATTCTTATCCATCGCTTTTTCATGGCTCTTCAAACTCTCAGCCGGAAGGGTTACAGTTACCAGCGTTAATTTTGAAGGAGTACCATCGGCATTCACTTCGATGGAGGCGTTATAAGTTGCCCCTTGCGATGTCATCGTCCAGTCGTGCATGGTCGATGTTCCTGCAATGGTAAAAACGGGTGAGCCGGATTGGCGGTAACTCTGTTGAGCAATGCCCATCATAACCACAAAAGACATGGCTAATGTCAGAACTGCCCGGGTTATGATTTTTTTTCTGTTCGTTTTCATATCTGATTTGGGTTTGTGCCTGTTGGCGATACAAGATTAGGTAGCCTTTACAAACTCCCACATGATTGTTGACCAACTCCGAACATGATCTTTGTCATATAAAAAATAAGGTCATTATGCCTAAGTGACTATAAATCAATAGTATATGTAATTTGAAGTTTTGGCAACCCTGCTTAAGGGCCAGATCTCAACAACAATTCGTCAGGTTTTTCATGCCCAGGAGTGACATTATACACATAGACTTCAAGGTTTTTATCAAACCCAGGGGGATAGATTCGAGTGGAAAAAAATGTATAATATAGTATGCATGCATAACATTTTTTTATACCTTCGGCAACGATTGCAATGAAGCGCGAAGAAACCATAGACTACAATATAAAGGCTGCCTGGCACAGCATTGCCCGCATGTACAATCAGCAGGCAGGAAAGTACAACGGCACCATGTCGATTGGATTTGCGCTTTTAAATATTCACTCACAGGAAGGTACTCCTGCAACAAAGATTGGCCCCATGATGGGTCTCGAGCCAAGAAGCCTTACGCGCTTGTTAAAGTCCATGGAGGAAAAGGGTTTGATTTATCGCGAAGCTGATAAGATTGATAAACGCTCCGTCAGGATTTTCTTAACCAGAGAAGGCAAGAAACACAAGGAGAAGTCGAAGGAAACCGTACTTCGGTTTAATGATGCGGTGCGAGAAGAAATTCCGGCCAGTAAACTGAATGTCTTCTTTGAAGTAGTTAAGGAGATCAACCAGTTAATAGATGAGAATAAAATTTACGATAAGGTTTTACAATAAGTCGTTGTATGTGGATGGTTGTTCTTTATTCGAGAGCCATCGACCAGCAACCAATAACGAACAACTAATAACGATATGAATAGAACGATTCGAAAAGTAGCCGTATTAGGGTCAGGCATTATGGGCTCACGTATTGCGTGTCATTTCGCCAACATTGGTGTTGATGTGCTTTTGCTGGACATAGCCCCAAAGGATTTAACCGATGACGAAAAGAAAAAAGGCCTTGCTTTAGATCATCCGTCAGTTAAGAACAGGATTGTCAATAGCGCCTTTGAGGCAACACTTAAAGCAAACCCGGCTTCGCTGTTCAGTAAAAAATTTGCATCGCGCGTGAAACTCGGAAACTTCACGGACGACATGGCTAAAATCAAAAACTACGATTGGACGATTGAAGTAGTGGTGGAGAATCTTGAGATCAAGAAGAAAGTTTACGAGGAGGTAGAAAAACATAGGACCCCAGGAACGCTGATTACATCTAACACTTCTGGTATTCCTATTCACTTAATGGCCGAAGGGCGAAGTGAGGATTTTCAAAAGCATTTTGCCGGCACACACTTTTTTAATCCACCCCGCTATTTAAAATTGTTGGAGATAATTCCTACCACAAAAACAGATCCTGAAGTCACCAAATTTTTGATGCACTATGGGGATTTGTATTTAGGCAAGACAACCGTGCTATGTAAAGACACTCCGGCTTTCATCGGAAACCGTGTGGGTATATTCGGATTGCTGAAAGTGATTGACTCCATGGGCAAATATGATCTTAACGTAGATGAGATCGATAAACTTACCGGCCCGGTCATCGGACGGCCTAAGTCCGCTACCTTCAGAACATCGGATGTAGTTGGTTTAGATACCTTGGTAAAGGTGTCTAACAATTTATATGCAGGGTTGGTGAATGATGAGGGCCGCGAGATGTTTAAGTTGCCGGAAGTAGTAACCAAGCTTGAACAAAATAAGTGGCTGGGTGACAAAACCGGACAAGGGTTTTATAAGAAAACAAAGAATGCCAAGGGCGAAACCGAAATTCTAACACTTGATTTAAAGACGCTCGAATACAAGCCCAAAGCAAAGGCAAAATTTGCTACGCTCGAAACCACCAAGACGATTGATAATCTAAAAGATCGCTTCAAAGTGTTGCTGGCAGGTAAAGACAAGGCGGGAGATTTTTATCGCGATTGCTTCTATGGACTTTTTCAATACGTAAGCAATCGCATTCCGGAAATTAGTGATGAGCTTTTCAGAATTGATGATGCTGTGAGTGGCGGTTTTGGTTGGGATCTTGGTCCATTCGAAACCTGGGATGCAGTGGGCGTTGAGAAAAGTATTCCTCTAATGGAAGCGGCTGGCTATAAACCTAATCAATGGGTGTATGATATGCTCGCTTCCGGAAACAAGTCCTTCTACAAAATGGAAGGCGGCCAGAAGAAATACTATGACATTCCTGGTAAGACGTACAAGTCAATTCCCGGAAGAGAAAGCTTTATCATCCTTGAAAGCAAGAGTGAAAATGTAATCTGGAAAAATGCAGATTCTAAAGTTACCGATCTGGGCGATGGCGTTATCAACTTTGGCTGGCATAGCAAGAGCTTTACGTTGGGCAGCAGCGTAATCGAAGGATTGAATAAGTCACTTGATCTTGCAGAGAAAGATTATCGTGGATTAGTTGTTGGCCATCAAGGTGCTGACTTTTCGTTAGGTGCAAATCTTGGGTTGGTGTTCATGTATGCCATCGAACAGGATTATGACGAGATCGATTTCATGATCAAAGCATTCCAGAATTCTGTGATGCGATTGCGATACTCCTCTATCCCTGTGGTTGTTGCTCCACAAGGCAGAACGCTCGGGGGTGGATGTGAAATGACCATGCATGCCGATATCGCACAGGCAGCAGCCGAAACCTATATTGGACTTGTTGAAGTCGGGGTTGGACTAATTCCTGGCGGTGGCGGGACAAAAGAGTTTACCAAACGTGTGAGTGATGCCTTGCAGGAAGGTGATATAGAATTGAATGCGCTACAAAATGCTTTTATGACAATTGCTACAGCGAAAGTGGCGACTTCAGCCGAAGAGGCCCGTGAGCTGGGCATTCTCAAAAAGTTAGATCGGGTCTCAATGAATAAAGACCGGCAGATAGCCGATGCGAAGCAAGCGGCTATTGATTTGGCAGATGCTGGCTACACCATGCAACCGCAGGCGAAGAATATTAAGGTGCAGGGTCGTACCGGTCAGGCATTATTTCTTGCAGGCCTTCAAGGGATGTTGATGGGTAAATTTATTTCTGAACATGATGCAAAGGTGGCGAAGTGGATTGCCAACATCATGTGTGGTGGTGACCTGACCTCACCTCAGGAAGTAAGTGAACAATATTTGCTTGATCTCGAGCGCGAGGCATTCTTATCTCTTACGGGAGAGAAGAAAACGTTGGAGAGAATCCAGGCGATATTGACTGGAGGTAAGCCGCTTCGTAATTGACAGTTGACAAATAGCAATTGACAATGACCGCAGGAAACTTTAGGGATTTGACTGTTTATAAGAAGGCATTCGCATTAGCAATGGAAATTTTTAAAGTTTCTAAAAAATTTCCTGCAGAAGAAAAGTTTTCATTGACCGATCAAGTTAGAAGATCATCAAGATCTGTTTGCTCTTGCATTGGGGAGGCATATAGGAAAAGAAAATATAAAGCACATTTTGTTAGCAAATCGACAGATGCTGACATGGAGAATACCGAGACCCGTGTTTGGTTAGATTTTGCATTGGCATGTGAATACATCACGAAAGAAGTATGGAATGAGCTTGAAGAGAAAGCGGAGGAAGTTGGAAAGTTGTTGAATCATATGATTGAAAACCCTGAAAAATATTTTAGAAAAGCATAAATATTCTCAAAGCGTTGTCAACTGCCTTTTGTCAATTGTCAACTTAAATTAAAACATGAAATAAAAATTCTACACTATGGACGCATACATCGTAGCAGGTTTCAGAACCGGAGTAGGGAAAGCCAAGAAAGGCGGGTTTCGTTTCACGCGCCCTGATGATTTGGCAGCAGAGGTGATCAAACATCTTGTTAAATCCATTCCGGGTCTGGAGAATAAAATGGTAGATGATCTCATTGTCGGCAATGCTGTGCCCGAAGCAGAACAAGGCATGCAGATGGGCCGCATGATTTCCTTGCTGGCACTTGGCATGGATGTACCGGGAATGATTGTAAACCGTTATTGCGGGTCGGGCGTAGAGACCATTGCGATCGCCAGTCAACGGATACAAGCCGGACAGGCAGACATAATAATTGCAGGAGGAACCGAGTCCATGTCGTTGGTGCCAACCATGGGATTTAAGACAGCACTGAACTATGTAATAGCTAAAGACAACCCGACCTATTACACCAGTATGGGGTTGACAGCTGAGGAAGTATCGAAGCAGTTTAAAGTTTCCCGTGAAGAACAGGATCAGTTTTCCTATGAATCGCATATGAAAGCAGCTGCAGCCTGGAAAGACGGAAAGTTTAAAGATGAGGTTGTGCCCATCACCGTGAAGGAAGTATATGTAGATGAAAGCATGAAAAAGAAAACCCGTGAGTTTGTGGTAGCTACCGATGAAGGTATTCGCGCAGATACAACGGTGGAAGGTCTTGCGAAATTGAGACCTGTTTTTGCAGCTGGCGGTACGGTAACAGCCGGAAACTCTTCTCAAACTTCGGATGGCGCTGCCTTTGTTGCTGTGATGAGCGAACGAATGGTGAAGCAATTGAACTTAACACCGATTGCACGCATGGTGAGTTATGCAGCGGCTGGGGTTGATCCGCGCATCATGGGGATTGGTCCTGTCGCAGCAATTCCTAAAGCGTTGAAGATTGCAGGTTTGAAACTTGATGATATTGACCTGATTGAATTGAATGAGGCGTTTGCAGCACAGTCTTTGGCGGTGGTGAAAGAACTTGGTATCAATCGCGCCAAGCTGAATGTGAATGGCGGTGCGATTGCCGTAGGACATCCGCTCGGTTCGTCAGGCGCTCGTTTATCAGTACAATTGTTTAATGAACTAAGAAGACAAAAGAAAAAGTATGGGATGGTAACAGCCTGCGTTGGTGGTGGGCAAGGAGTGGCGGGGATTTATGAATTACTCAATTAACAGTTGACAATGTGCAATTGACAATTATTGTCAACTGCTTTTTGTCAATTGTCAACTTTTCAAACAAGGAGACAAAAATTTAATCAGAAAGAAAAATGGCAACAGAAGTAGTAACAAAACAAGCGATCAAAGGAGGCGAGTTCCTAATCAGAGAAACAAACGCTCACGAAATTTTTATTCCTGAAGAGTTTTCTGAAGAGCAAAAGATGATTGCACAAACGTGTAAAGACTTTTTGAAGCAGGAAGTTTATCCACGCCTGGATGAAATAGACTCTCAAAAGGATCCGAAGCTGATGCCTTCACTACTCGATAAAGCGGGAGCGCTCGGCTTACTAGGCACATCCGTTCCCCATGAGCTGGGCGGATTCGGGATGGACTTTAACTCAACGATGCTGGTAGCCGAGGCAGTTGGGGCTGGCTATTCATTTGCCGTGGCGATTTCGGCTCACACTGGAATTGGCACGTTGCCAATATTATACTATGGAAATGAAGCGCAAAAGAAAAAATATATTCCGAAGCTAGCTTCAGGCGAATACAAAGCTGCGTACTGCCTGACCGAGCCGGATTCCGGATCTGATGCTAACTCTGGAAAAACAAAAGCAACCTTAACTCCGGATGGGAAACACTATGTGATCAACGGACAAAAAATGTGGATCACAAACGGGGGTTTTGCTGACGTGTTTACGGTGTTTGCCAAAATCGATAATGACAAAAATCTGAGTGCTTTTATCGTGGAGAAATCTTTTGGGGGCATCACGATGAATGAGGAGGAGAAGAAGATGGGAATAAAAGGATCTTCGACCCGCCAGATATTTTTTAACGATTGTAAAGTGCCAGTAGAAAATTTGCTGAGCGAACGTGAAAACGGGTTTAAGATTGCTGTAAACATTTTGAATATCGGCCGTATTAAGTTGGGCGCTGGTGCCGTGGGAGGATCGAAAGCAACCATTAGCCAGGCAATAAAGTATGCCAATGAACGCAAGCAGTTCGGAGTTTCCATTTCCACGTTTGGAGCCATCAAATTCAAAATTGCTGAAGTAGTCACCAAAGTTTTTGCCTCCGAGGCAGCACACTATCGTGCCGGCCAGAATATTGATGATGCCTACAATGCATTTGTAACAGGCGGTATGGATTCTGCGCAAGCCAGACTAAAAGCGTTGGAAGAATTTGCCATTGAGTGCGCAATCCTGAAAGTCCATGGATCAGAAGTGTTGGATTATAGTGTAGATGAAGGTGTACAGATTTACGGAGGCATGGGTTACTCGGCTGAAGGACCGATGGATCGCGCTTATCGCGATGCACGCATCAATAGAATTTTTGAAGGTACGAACGAAATTAACAGACTACTTACCATCGACATGCTGTTGAAGCGTGCAATGAAAGGCCATCTGGATTTGATGAATCCCGCCATGGCGGTACAAAAAGAATTAATGTCGATTCCGGATTTTGGTGCAGAGGATGATTCAGCAGTATTCGCCAAGGAGAAGAAGGCGTTACGCAATCTGAAAAAAGCGGGATTGATGGTTTCGGGGGCTGCAGTACAAAAGTTCTTGATGAAACTTTCGGATGAGCAGGAGATACTGATGAACCTTGCTGATATGTTGATTGAAGGCTATGTGGCTGAGTCGGTGCTGTTGCGCGTAGAGAAGCTGATTAGTATGCGTGGTGAAAAGGCCTGTGAAATTGAAAAGGAAATGGCGCTGATCTATCTGCATCATGCAATTGAAAAGGCCGCTTCTGCGGGAAAGAGCGTGATCACTTCATTTGCCGAAGGCGATGAGCAACGATTAATGTTGATGGGCCTGAAGCGCTTTACTAAAATTGATCCTTATAATTTGAAGGAAGCGCGTAGAAAAGTGGCCAAGTATGCGATTGAGAAAGGGGAATATCCTTTTTGACCTCACCCCAACCTCCTCCTCCTGCTGGCGGATTCGGATGGCAAGCCAACCCCTCTCCAGAGCCTGCCTGTCCGGTAGGCAGGGAGAGGGGCTTAACTAAGATTTAAAAACCCGGATGCGATTCCGGGTTTGGGGACTTAGGCTCCAGCCATTGGGGAACATCAGATATAAAAACACGCATATCAGCAGGAAATTAAATTCAACGCCATTTCTTCCGCCACCAACCACGAACCAACCTTCTTTGAAGTGCACCATGATAATGCCCATGATCAGAATAAAGATTGTTACAATTGCTGCCGGTTTGATGTACTTGTTGATTAACAGTAAAATCGCACACACTACATGCGATAGTTTGATTGCCCAGGCAATCAACACGCCTACGGGCGCAAATCCGATTTGATTTAGATACAAATCGCCAAAAGCCTGAATACCGCCATCAAACATGCCGGGCACGCTGTGAAACAAAAGAATGATGGCCAGTGCAACACGCAAAATAAACGTACCATCAAAAATTTTAGATTTCGCCATAAGTATAGGTTGCGTTGTTTCGCGAGGGTTTAAACCTTATGAAAATTAGTAAATAAAAAATTCTCTAGCCTATGTTTGAGAATGGATATTAAGCTCTTGCAAGCTACTCTCCTTTTAACGTTTCAGCCGGATTTGTTAACGCGGTCTTATAAGTTTGTGAGGTAATTGTAGCAATCCCCAACCCCAGCAAAACCATTGCACTTAACAACACATCCCATACTGTAAGGCTCACACTGTAGTATTGTATCTTGGGGAACAGTAAATAGAATATGGTTGTAGTGATGGGCACTGCAAACAAAATAGCCCATACCATTAGTTTTAAGTAATCTTTAGAAAGCAAAAACGCCAGGTTATACACCGAAGCACCCATTACTTTGCGAATGCTTACTTCTTTGGCTTTAGTCTCAGAGGTATAAACAACCATACCAAGCATTCCCAGTAATGAGATAGTAATTGCCAGAAGTCCGAGAAAGCCAACGATCTTAATCATCACAACATAACTGCTATAGCCTTCACTCAATTCTTCTTCAAAGAAATCTGCCTCCAATTTTTGTTCAGGGTTTAAAATCTTCCAGTGATTTTCAAATTCGGTGAACATGGCGAACGCATCACGGGTGTTTACTTTCAGGTGAGCAAAGACAAAGTGTTCGGGGTTCATCCTAAAAAAGAATTTATCAATCGGATAACGCAACGAAGCAAAATGAAAATTCTTTACAACACCTACAACCTCAAGCTCATTCCCCTCCACCAGATAGGTGCGGCCAATGGCTTCAACCGGAGTTTCAATTTTATAGTGTTTAAGAAATTCTTCATTAACAATAATAAACCGCTCGCGCTTCCAGGTTTCTTCTGGAAAGTTTTTACCCGCCAGCAACGTAAGGTTGAACATGGAAAGATAATTTCGATCAACAAACAACTGATTCACTTCTGAGGAATCTTTATCCGCATTCTTCACCCAAGTGTTTGAATAACTTAACCCCATTAATTCGGACGACATGGCCACAGATTGTACAGAGGCTAACTTTGAAAATTCAGTCTTCACCAACTCAGCTTTCACTCCTTGTAATTGTACATCAACAATGTTCTCCTTATCAAAACCAAAATCGAAATTGAGCGAATACTGATACTGACGACTAAAAACGACAAGACATAGGATAAAGCCAAATGATAGTGCAAACTGAAAAATAGTTAACACTTTACGAACACGCATTCCTGAAGAGGCTGCATGAGCTTTGTTTTTTAAGGCTTCAATCGGATTAAGTCCGCCAAAGTATAATGCGGGGAAAATTCCGGCTATCAACCCTGTACCCAATGCAAAAAGTATAAAGTATAAAAGCATGCGTGGCGTAAGACTAAGATCAATGGAAGAGGATGCAGCCAGCGAGTTTAGAAACTCAGGTCGGATAAGAAAGAAAATCAG
>Ga0208822_1003003_pt1 | contig 10409 bp, 5 predicted proteins | sample AD_STIC08_MetaG_FD_184435 | JGI IMG/M metagenome (GOLD analysis project Ga0208822, IMG submission 184435) | Active sludge microbial communities of municipal wastewater-treating anaerobic digesters from USA - AD_STIC08_MetaG (SPAdes) (version 2) | ecosystem: Engineered > Bioreactor > Anaerobic >...
TGATTTTTTCCGAGAGAGGGATAGCTTTATCGAAGTGCTCCGGGCCGATGGCCATATCGCCGCGGCGTCCGGAAGGGGGGTAAGCGCATGAAAAAGGTACTTATTACCGGCGCGAGCGGCTTTATAGGGGGCCATCTTGTAGAGGCGAATCTTCGAAGGGGTAACAGCGTCCGCGCGATGGTGCTGCCCGGGGACCCTGGCGCCGAGAGGCTCTCGAAAAAGAAGGGCGTGCAGACCATGAGCGGGGACGTCCGGGATTATGATTCGGTACGGCGGGCCTGCGCCGGGATGGATATAGTTTTCCATTGCGCGGCGGTTGTGACCGACTGGGCGCCCAGGGCGCTTTACAGGGAGGTGACGATAAGGGGGACCGAGAACATGTGCAGGGCCGCTTTGGCGGCCAATGTGAGCCGTTTCGTGGACATGAGCACGAACGACGTTTTCGGCATAGACGAGAAGAACCTTATGGATGAGACCTACCCCTTGCGGAAATGGGGTGAGCCCTATCCGGATTCCAAGATCGAGGCGGAGAGGATAACCTGGCGTTTCCATCGCGAGCACGGCCTTCCGGTCACAATGGTATATCCCTGCTGGGTGTTCGGCCCCGGGGACATGACCTTCGTATATCCTCTGGCGGAAGCCATCGTCAAGAGGGATCTGGTGTTCTGGAGAAGGAAGGTCATCGTTTGGCCGGCGTATATTGAGAACCTGGTGGACCTGCTGATGCTCATCTCGGTCGACGGGCGGGCCGTCGGCAACGGTTATCTGGTCCACGATGGGGAGTATGTGACCCTGCAGGATTTCTGCAAGGGCATAGCGGATGCGCTGGGCTCCCCCCAGGCAAGGCTTCACATCCCCTACTTCGCGGCGTATGCCGCCTCCTTTGTGATGGAGCTTGTCTGGAAGGCATTGGGGAAAACGGAGAGGCCGCTTCTCACCACCTATGTGGTGAAGAATCTCGGATCGCGATTCAGGTTTTCCATAGCGAAGGCGGAGCGGGAGCTCGGATGGAAGCCCAAAGTCCCGTTCCAAGAGGGTTTTATGCATACCATGGAGTGGTTGAAAACACTGGACATAGACAAACCGGCCGCGAAATAGCCGGCACTCAGATTTTCAGGGCCTCCCTGGCCTCTCGCATGATCTGAAGCTCCTCGTTTGTGGGGATTACCATGGCGGATACCCGGCTTTCGGGCCGGGTGATGATGGGGCCGCCAGCCTCATTCCTTCCCTTGTCAAGGTGGAGGCCAAGAAAGCCCAGGCCGGACGTCACGTCGCTTCGAAGCATCGATGAGTGTTCTCCGATGCCTCCAGTAAAGACGACGATGTCGAGCCCGCCCATCTCGGCGGCATAGGCGCCGATGATGCCGGTGATGCGGTTGGCCAGGACGTCGGCGGCGCGGCGCGCGTCGGGGTCGCCGGCGAGAGCCCTCTCCTCTATCACCCGATGGTCGCTCGATATACCGCTCAAGCCAAGCAGCCCGGAATGCCTGTTGAGCAGCTCTTTGACGGTCTCCGGAGTGTAGCCATTATCAAGCAAAAACAGCACGATCTCCGGATCGAAGGACCCGCTGCGCGTACCCATTGGGAGCCCCTCGAGCGGAGTGAAGCCCATCGAGGTATCCACGCTGCGCCCGTTTTTTACGGCGCAGACGCTCTGTCCATTGCCCAGGTGGCAGGTTACGATGTCGAGCTCGTCGATGTTCCTCCCCATCATTTCGGCCGCTTTAAGAGCCACATACTTATGGCTTGTCCCGTGGAAGCCATATTTACGAATGCCGAATTTTTTATACAGGGAGTACGGCAGGGCGTACAGAAAGGCCTTTTCGGGCATAGTCTGATGAAACGCGGTGTCGAAAACGGCGAACTGGGGCGTTTTCGGCAATTCGGAAGCGAGCGAGCGTATGCATGCCAGGTTGATCGGATTGTGCAAAGGGGCCAGTGAGGAAAGCCTGTCGAGCTCCGCCTCGACCGAGGAGTCTACGCGTGTCGTGGCGCTGTATGTCTCGCCTCCATGGACTACGCGGTGGCCTACGGCCGAGATCTCGTCCGGATCGGAAACAAGCCCCCATTCCGAGATGACCTTGAGCATGTCCGCAATTGCGGCGGAATGGTCCAAGAGCGCGCAGGGGCCACGGTCGGACCTTTCCTCCGCGACGATTTTTCTTACGCACGCGGCTTCTTTACCGCGCACTCCTATACCGTCGTAGTGGCCTTTAATGAGAACGGCCTCCGTGAGGGCGTCGAAAAGCTGGAATTTTAACGAACTGCTGCCGGCATTGACAACGAGAATCTTCATTGAATGGCTCCGGTATATTGAACTTTCCCGCGGGCTGAACCCTGTGGCGCCTTATGAGTGAACTCTATCCCGGAGGGTATCTTTTTATCAAGCAAAGCGCAATGGCGTCCGCCGGCACGGTGAAAAAAATCCCCTGCGGCCGTTGGGCCGAGGGGCATGCGCAGGAGGCGCCTGCGGAGGGCATGGCCCTCCGCAGGGCTGCTATGATTAAAGGATCGTTATACCATGCTGAGGTGTTTGTACTTGGGCAGGTGTCGAACCGCGGGTTTGAAGGCGTCACGCCTAAACGGCTCCGCGAGTACGTTTGCGCCGCCCTCTATGACCGCGTTGATGACGACCGGTTTTTGAGACTTTACCGCCTCGTTTACTACGTCCTTTACCTGATTGTAATCCTCGACCCTGAAGCCGATGGCGCCCATATCCCTTGCGATCTGTGCGTAGTCCGGGTTGTCGGGCAGGTCGCAGCCTACGAACCTGCTGTCGAAGAAGTCGATCTGGTTTTTCTTCTCGGCGCCCCACTCGTGGTTGTTGAAAACGACCGCGATGACGGGTATGTTTTCGCGCACCGCGGTCATGACCTCCGCGATTCCGCTTATGCCGTATGCGCCGTCCCCCTGAAGGGCGAACACGGGGCTTGAGGGCGAGCCCATCTTGGCCCCCATGGCCGCACCGTAGGCGAAGCCGCAGTTGCCCCAGCTTAGCGCGGATATGTGCTGGCGGGGCCCGGAGAATCGAAGGTAGCTGTTGCAGATCGACGAGTTGTTGCCTATGTCGGTCGCCACGATCGAGCCGCTTGGCATGGCGTCGGTGAGCTCCTTGATGAAGCGGCGCGGATGCATGAGCTTGTTGGTGGAGGATGACCATTTATCGAGCTCGTCCTTCCACACCCTTTTTTCCTTTTCGATCTCCTCTATGCGCTTTGCGTCCCTTCCGCGTTTGGAGTCGATCGCGCGAAGGCGAAGGATGAGCTGTTGGGCGAATTCCCTTGCGTCCGCCATAATGCCGAGGTCCACCCTTTTGGAGAGGCCGAGCTGGCTCGCGTCGACGTCGACCTGTATGATCTTGGCGTTTTTGGGCCAGTAGTCGATGTCGTACTGAGGCAGGGTGCCGAATGGCCCGAGCCTGGTCCCCAGGGCCAGTACGACGTCGGCCCTGGCTATTAGCCGCATGGCGGCCTTGGAGCCGCAGTAGCCGATGGGCCCGACTGCGAGCTCGTGGTCGGCCGGGAAGCTGTCGTTGTGCAGATAGGTGTTCACGACGGGGGCCGTAAGGTATTCGGCGATGGCCTTTGCCTCGTTATGGGCGTTGGACTGCGATACGCCTCCTCCTGCGAGGATTACCGGGAACTTTGCCCCGGCCAGAATCTGGGCTGCCTGTTTAACCTGCTCTTCGGGTCCGGGGCCGTAGCATACGTCGCCGGATTTATAAATTTCGCAGTCGAGTTCGCCATAAAAATAATCGCGCGGGATATTGAGCTGCGTCGGGCCGTTTAAAAGCTTCGCCATATAAAAGCAGCGCCGGGTTAGTTCGGCCATTCGCTCGGGGCGGTTAACCCGCACCTGGTATTTGGTGGATTTTTCGAACCATGGCATCTGATCGAGCTCCTGGAAACCGCCGGTCCCTATTCCCATGCTTCCGGTCTCTGGGGTGATGGCGACCACCGGGGAATGGGCCCAGTAAGCGGCGGTTATCGCCGAAACGAAGTTGGCGGCCCCGGGGCCATTCTGGGCGATACAGGCCTGAGGCCGGCCCGTTACGCGGGCATAGCCGTCGGCGGCGTGTGCCGCCGCCTGTTCGTGGGCGACAGGAATGAAACGAATTCCGGCAGCGGGGAAGAGATCGAGTGCGTCCATGAAGGCGCTTCCGACAATGCCGAAGATATCGCGTACTCCTTCTGCAAGCAGAGTTTCGACGAGCGCTTCGGATGGTGTCATTCGTGGCATATCTTGCCTCCTCGGTTTGGGTATTTTCGAGCGTGCGGGTCCCGCCCTGATAACAGGGCCTAATCAGTCCGTATCAGTCGGCAGGGACTCGATAATAATTTCATGAATTATATTCATAATATGAACATAGTTCAGTCTGCTTTACTTGTCAATAAAATTTTGATTATTTTTTGAATTATGGGAACCTCTAAAAATTAAATTTTTAGAGTTACCATAAATTATAACTACAGGCATACTCAGGATTTAGGTTTTCCCGCCCGCCGAAGGCGGGCGGGAAAACCTAATTATTAAAGGTTGCCTTATAGCAACTATTAAAGGCGGGCTGTTTCTTTTATATGGGGTTGGGAAAACCTAATTATTAAAGGTTGCCTTATAGCAACAGGTAACCTCCAATTATCAAGTTTTACCGGCCGCCGAAGACGGCGGGAGACATAAGTACTGATTTTGCCAGTAGTTATAATTTATAGGAATTATAAAATTAAATTAATGGAGGTTCCCGCCAATAGACTTGTTGCTTTACTGAGTGTCATTGCGATCCCCGGCCGTATCGGGGCGTGGCAATCTCATACAGTATCAGGTTTTTTGCCTGTAACCTGTTGCCTTTTAAGATCGCCACGTCGGCCTGCGGCCTTCTCGCGATGTACTGTGTATTAAATCAACACTTTTTCACACCGCTTGATACAAGGGACTATACTCTCTCTGATTTTTTACGATCGCAAACACCTGCCTGATCAATTTGTTCGATACCGCGATCAATGCGACTTTCTTCTTTTTCCCTTCAGACAATAATCGATTGTATAATTTTGAGCACTCATGATTATGCCTGCTCGCCGCAAGAGACGCCATATAGAACAGTTTTCGCAAGTACGTATTACCTTTACGCGAAATCGCCCCCCGTCCCCGCACAGAGCTCCCGGAGTTTCTCGGGGCCGGATTCACGCCAATATAGCTGGCTACCTGTTTTGCTTTTTCAAAGTGCTCAAACTCTTGAAAGTACCCTATAATTGCCGCGCCCAGGCGCTTGCCAATACCTGGTATGCCGAGAAGCCGTCGATATTCTTCCTGGTATGTCTCGCCTATGAGCTGCCTGATCCGCCGCTCAAGAAGCTTTATCTCATCGTCAATCGCCGTGTTGATCCTCTGGATACTCTCTATCGCCACAGAAACGCACACAGGGCTCTGCGTAAACGCCTCTATGCGGTTTCTGTTCTGACCTCTCACGCGGTACAATCCCTCTATCGTCTTGAGTAAATAGACCAATTCCTGACATTCTTTATTATTTGGTCTATATTCTGCCGGCCTTTCGTAGTATCCGTACTCAGCTATTAGCCGCGCGTCGACAGGATCCGTCTTGGCCCTGAGCATCTTCATCTCGCTATAACGCTTAATAATCAGCGGATTCACGACGGATACCCTGTACCCGGCCTCATGAAGTCCCATTGCCGCCCTGAGATGATAGGTGCCTGTCGCTTCCATCGTGATCACAAGCTCTTTCCCTTGCAGCCGGCCCATGCGGCCGAGAAGCTCCTTAAGTCCTGATTCTGTATTCCCGCCGCTTATCTGACGGTGCTCGTCACCATCAAAAATCGATACGTCTAATTTCGTCTTTGAGACATCAATTCCTATTGATTTTCTCATATTCCCTCGATATTATACTTAGGGTTGTGAGGGATATGGTCCTTCTCATTCCTCTATCATCGTACTATGCAGGCTCCCAAGCCTAATGTACTGTTCAGAGTTAAGAAGGGAGAAGGTGGGACTAACATCGCGAACGGTTTCCTGGAACCAATGACACGACAAGCCTTACCCACCTTCTCTCATATCCTCTCTTACTCCTTATCCCCAAAGAGAGAATATTCCTTTAGTACCAACATACGATGACATTTTTGTCAGTTACGCAACAACTTAAATAATTATCTGGCCGGGAGGTTCTGGCAGTTACCAGAATCCCAAGGCGGACATGCAATGAAAATTGATACAGGGCCATATTCACGATATAATGACCTCTTCCATGGAAGAGGAGCTTGAGAAAGCGTCATGGAGGGTGGAGGTGCGCTGTTAAAAGAAGGGCTGTCCATTAATTATCTTGACGATACGCTTTTTATCACCAATAAAGCGCTATTGTATTTTTGTATCCATGGGTCAAATTCGGACCCTAAATGATACTCGAAGCGGAAAACGGGCTGACGATAAATGAAGAAAGATTTTAAATACAGGGAAATTCCCTACAACTACACCTCCTTCTCGGACCGTGAGATCATACTCAGGTATTTCGACGAGGAAACCGCCGAGCTTATCGATACGCTGCGTTCGCAGCGTGTAACCGGCAGGAGCGCCAAGCTGCTTTTCGAGATATTCGGAGACCTGTTTATAATAGACCGAAACCCGTACATTTACAATGATTATCTGGAGGACCCCAAGAAACAGCGCCGTCTGAGGCGCCTGCACGATATACGCCTCGATTCCATCATTAAAGCCTCCAACGACAATCCGCTGGTGATGAAGCTTGTCGAAAAAACGAGGGTTTTGGACAGGGAATTCTTCGCCGGCTTTGCCGCCGAAAAGCGGCTTCGAAGAAGGATTTTTCACGCCCTGAAATCCTGTACGGCCAGGGGCAATATCCAATTCTCCGCTTTTCACAAGGTGTCCCACGCGACAGACGCGACCGACTGGAGGGTGGAGTATCCGACGGTCGTCGTATATCCCGACGCGGTCGGGGAGATACCGGCGCTAATCCGCGCCGCAAAAAAACTGGGCTTGAGCCTTATCCCCCGCGGCGGCGGCACCGGCCTTACGGGTGGCGCGGTTCCCGTGCGCCGCAATACGATGGTCATCAACACCGAAAAACTCAATCGTATATCCGCCATTGAGATGGAGCGGGTCGACGGAAGGGATGTCCCGGTAATAGGCGTCGAGGCGGGCGCTGTTACGGAGGATGTAATAGACTTCTGTGAGCGCAACGGCTACATCTTCGCGACGGACCCCACTTCGGCATGGGCATCCACAATCGGCGGTAATATCGCCGAAAATGCCGGCGGCAAGAAGTGCGTGATGTGGGGAACCGCCATCGACAATATATTCTCGTTTACGATCGTGGACGCCCAGGGCCGCGTACTGGAGGTAAAGCGCCGCGATCATCCCTACAGAAAGATCCTTCCCGGCGACATGGTGGTTTTCGATGTATTCAGACTGGAAGGCGGAAAAAGCCTGCCCCTCAAAACAATCACCCTCCTCGGTACCGAGATTCGAAAGGCCGGGCTGGGCAAGGACATTACCAACAAGGCGCTTAAAGGGCTGCCTGGCGTGCAGAAGGAGGGCGGGGACGGTATCATTACCACGGCGCGTTTCGTGCTCTATCATCCGTTTGCGCATTGCAAGACCATCTGCCTGGAATTTTTCGGCAACAATCTCATCAACGCGTCGAAGGCGATCGTGGATATAATGAACACCTTCGAAAAGGACGCCGTAGTCTTCCTGACAGCGCTCGAGCATTTCGACGAGAAATATGTGCTTGCGATTAATTACCGTAACAAGTCCAAGCGCCCGGCGATCCCAAAGGCGGTGCTCCTTGTGGACATTGAGAGCAACAACGAGGAGCTTTTGGCGAGCGCGTGCGAGCGGGTCATCCATATGGTGGAGCCATACAACACCGAGGGAATCATCGCGGCCGACGAAAGGGAGCGCGAGCTTTTCTGGCAGGACCGTAAAAACCTGGGCGCCATAGCCCGCCATACAAACGCGTTCAAGTTGAACGAGGACGTAGTGATACCGCTGGAGAAGCTGCCGCTGTTCGCCGATTTCATCGAAAAGCTCAATTACCAGAAGGAGATCGAAAACGATATACGCATAATAGACGAGGTGGAGCGCTTCCTCTCCGAGGCCAAATTGAAGCAGGGCGCGGACTTCAGCTCCGCCCGGATCGATGCGTATGTAAACGGTATCCGTAAGCTGAGGGAGCTCTACCGCTCTTATATAGAAAATTTTGACCGGCCGGCGGGCGGGGAGTTGGGCGGAAGCGGGGAGGAAACCGTATTTAAGCTCATCCAGGACGGCACGGTCACGATACAGTTCGATGACGAGGTCATTACCCACTTCGCCATAACCTTCCATGGATATGAAGAGCTCCTCGACAGGTTCAGTACGGTGGTCCAGAACGAGCGCAAACGGAAGATAATCATCGCCACCCATATGCACGCGGGCGACGGCAACGTACATGTCAATATACCCGTTCACTCCAACGATTATATGATGATGCGCGAGGCCGACGAAACCGCCGGAATAATTATGCGCGAAACCGTGAGGATGGGCGGCGTTATCTCGGGAGAGCACGGGATCGGCCTCACCAAGCTTCGCTTTATCGATAACGAGGTCCTGGAAGGATACCGGCAGTACAAGCTGGAGAACGATCCGGAGGACCTCTTCAACCCGGGGAAGCTAAGCGCGGAATTCCGCCAGAGCGGCATCTACACGCCGTCGTTCAATCTGCTGGAGCTGGAGGCCTTCATCCTCAAGGCCACCGACCTCGAGAAGCTGTCCACATCCATAGCCCCCTGCGTCCGATGCGGCAAGTGCAAGCCGGTATGCAACACGCACTATCCCGGCGGCACCATGTTCTATAATCCGCGCAACAAGATCCTCGGCGTCGGTCTTATAATGGAAGCCGTACTCTATGACGCCCAGACCTCGACCTCGCTCTCGTTTAGAAACTTCAAAAAGCTAAGGGAGATCTCGGACCACTGCACCATGTGCCACCGCTGCCAGGCCCCATGCCCGGTGAAGATCGATTTCGGGGACATTACGCTGGACATTCGCGAGCTCATGGTCCAGCGCAGGAAATCGCAGTTCAAGGCGGCGACACAGTTCACCATTTTCTTCCTGCGCCGCCGCGGCTATTACATCAACAAGATCATGCGCCTGCTCATCTTCCGCCTGGGGTACGGGGCGCAACGGCTGGGTTATTATCTCAACCGCCCGGTTTCGAAAATTACCGCCAGCATTTTACCCATGATCTCCGGCTATCTGGCGGGGCGGTTTCCGCGTACCGGAGATAAATCCCTTCGCGAGCGCCTCCGCCTAAAGGGGACCAACAGCTTCTATTCGTTCGAGAACCCCGACATGCCGGTTAAAAAAAGCGTCGTGTATTTCCCCGGCTGCGGTTCGGAGAGGATGTTCCCGGAGATAAGCATTGCGGTGATAGCCCTTCTCTACAATGCCGGAATACGCGTCGTCATCCCGCCGGAGTTCATCTGCTGCGGCTACCCGATGCTCGCCAACGGTATGACCGAACAGGCGGATATTCGAAGTTACGAAAACCGCGTTCTCTTCCACAGGATTGCGGACACGACCGGATATATGGATATCGAACACATCATCGTTTCGTGCGGCACCTGCTACGAGATGCTCGAAAAATACGAGATCGAGAACATATTCAACGGCGCGTCCATCATGGACATAAACGAATTCATCGCCGAGGAGGGCTTTTACGGCGACACCCGGACGCCCGGACCACCGGTGCTCTATCATGAGCCCTGCCACACTCCTCTAAAGCACCTTGGCTACGAGAAGACCTTCGAAAAACTGCTCGGGACAAGCCCGGTGAACATCCCGAACTGCTGCGGCGAGGGCGGCACTCTCGCGCTCTCTACCCCGGATATCTCGAACACGCTGCGCGGGCGTAAAAAGCTTAACCTGCTGGGCCTGACAAGAAGAAGAAGGGTGAGCGTGCTTACGACCTGTCCAAGCTGCGTTCAGGGGCTCTGCAAGATAAACGACGGGGTGTCGGTAAAGGGCCGCTCGCTGGCCGTGTATGCGGCGGAGCGCTTTCTGGGCGGGGACTGGGAGAAGAAGTTCATCCAGACGGTCAAGAAAAAGGGAATCGAACGGATTCTATTCTAACGGCGATTCCGACGGCCTTCCAAGACGCGCCCGGGAATTCTTGTTGAGCCGGGCGGCATTATCGGTCGATCATTACTTAAAAATATGGATAATTTGGATCCGGCGAAAACCGGACCGAAAGGCAGTTCCAAAGACTAAAGAACGCGGGCTTCCAGAGGTGAATGAGCGGATGAAAAAGGCTGTCGGGCTGTGCGTCGGCGTTGTTCTGATGATGGCGTTCTGCTGTTCGGTAAAAAAAGAGACGGGCGCCCTCCGCGAGGAATATTCCATGGAGA
>Ga0208822_1003009_pt1 | contig 10388 bp, 9 predicted proteins | sample AD_STIC08_MetaG_FD_184435 | JGI IMG/M metagenome (GOLD analysis project Ga0208822, IMG submission 184435) | Active sludge microbial communities of municipal wastewater-treating anaerobic digesters from USA - AD_STIC08_MetaG (SPAdes) (version 2) | ecosystem: Engineered > Bioreactor > Anaerobic >...
TACTCTACACCGGAACAACTGGATATCCAGAAACGCGCGCGGGAGTTCGCCTTAAAAGAAGTGCTGCCAGTTGCCGCCTATTATGACGAGGCGAACGAGGTGCCGATTGACTTGCTCAAAAAGGCCCACCGAGCCGGCGTCATGAGCGGAGACATACCAGAGAAGTACGGCGGCATCGGTTTCGGGAGCATAGAGAGCGCGATTGTAACCGAGGAATTGGCGGCGGCCTGTTCCGGCCTGGCAACATCTATTTTCGTCAATTCATTGGGGTTCGAGCCGATCATACTTTCAGATAAAGAGGAGATCAGGAAAAGATACCTGTCTATTTTAGCCCGGGAACCGAAATTCATAAGTTTCGCCACTTCGGAACCTGGCATGGGGTCTGACGTGGCCGGCATGCGGTGCCGGGCCGAGAAAAACGGGGATGATTACATCCTTAACGGGACCAAGTACTGGATAACCAACGGAGGTATCGCCGATTACATGACGGTATTCGCCACCGTTGATCCGAAGCTACAGCATGAAGGCATCTGCGCGTTTGTCGTTGAACGCGGATGGGATGGCGTGTCTGTCGGCAGGCATATACCCAAGCTGGGCCAGCGGGCATCGAACACCACGGCCCTGAATTTCAAAAACGTGCGGGTCCCCGCTGAGAACGTACTGGCCGAACCAGGCAAGGGGTTCGTGCTGGCAATGAAGACCTTCGCGCGCACGCGGCCGATGATCGGCGCCTTCGCCGTAGGTGCGGCACGATCGGCCATGGAATATGCGATCGACTACGTTAAAAAACGCCAGGCATTCGGAACCAGGCTCCAGAATTTTGAAGCGATCCAGTTCAAGATAGCGGAAATGTACCAGAGGGTCGAAACCTCGCGCCTTTTGGTATGGAGGGCGGCATGGGACATCGATAACGGTTTTGATCCAACCATCAACGCTTCCATGGCTAAATTTTATACCACCGAGGCCGCCTTTGAGATAGCAAACCAGGCCGTTCAGGTCGCGGGTGGATACGGGTATACGAAGATGTTCCCGTTTGAAAAATTACTCAGGGACATACGGCTGCTCATGATCTACGAGGGGACCAGCGAGGTCCAGCGAACCATCGTGGCGGGCTACGCGTTGCATAATTACAAACCTGTCATGCCGCCTCTTGAAGACCTGCCGCTCCTCCGGAGCGAAGCGGATGGAACGGATTTCGAGGTGGAGATGAAAAATAAGACCGCATGGAGGTGCCGGATCTGCGGCCATATCCATTACGGCGATAATCCGCCGGATGAATGTCCGTACTGTTTTTTCCCCGCCACGGCGTTTAAAAAGATATGGCCGGCACAGTGAATGATCTCAATGCGCTGTAGCGCTGGTGCCGCCATCTTGCGGAAAGAGGGATTTTCCTGGGTCGCCCACCTGTTCCGGGCCGTCGCGTCCTCCGAGAGCGTCCACTGCGTGGAGAAGAAGTTCGTCGAGTGCCATGTCTCCGCGGTATGGGGTTATGTTCATGAGAAAGAGCCGTCCTGTTCCTGTGCCGTTTGCGGCGCGTCGAAAGAGAAAATTTTCAAGTTGAATGATCCCGTGTTTTTTCAAAGGGCACTGAATGGGCCCGTGCGATAGCAATGCGTTCATATCATAAATATTAAACGTAAAGAATGATGATTAAATTAAAGAGAATATATGAAGAATTCTCAAGCGATGATGGCTACCGTATTCTGGTTGATCGTTTGTGGCCACGGGGCGTTTCAAAAGATAAGGCGCATCTTGATTTGTGGTTAAAAGACGTTGCGCCTTCCACCCAATTGCGAAAGTGGTTCGGCCACGATCCTGTAAAATGGGCGGAATTTCAAAAAAAATATATCGCAGAGCTAAAGACGAATCCGGCAATTAAAACATTAAAGGACATTTTCAAAAAGGAGAAGAACATCACCCTGCTTTACGGTGCTCGTGATACCGAGCATAATGAGGCCCGTGTAATTAAAAGTTATTTGCATGACTAAGTATCTTTTCTAAATCATTATGGAGGGCATATCTGTATGAGACCACAACTCCTTGCAGTGCTTCTATTTCTTCTCGTCATGTGCTTCGGCGTGCTTATCTTCGGGGGCTATCTTATTAATCGCGACAAACCGCCGATCCCGAAGGTGGTAATGTCGGACACCGGAACCGTTCTCTTTACCGGCGCGGATATTGACGCCGGGCAGAACTATTATTTCAGCAGGGGCGGTCAGCATATCGGGAGCATATGGGGTCACGGTTCGTATCTGGCCCCTGACTGGTCCGCTGATTATCTTCACCGGCTCGGCCTCTATACGGCAGCCCGCCGTCTGGGGCTCGATCCCGAAAAGGCAAAGGCCTTCACCCAGAAGGACTTTGATTCGCTGGGAGGTGCTAAAAAGGCGGAGCTCGGCGTTGTCGTCACAGAGGAGATAAGGAAAAACCGGTACGACCCGTCGAAAGGCGAGCTTGTCTATACGAATCATCAAGCCGAAGCCTTCGTCTACCTGGCCCATTACTATTCGGAGCTGTTTCAGAAGGGGAATGACCGGATGGGCCTCCAGCCGGGTATTGCCAGAAACGAAAAGGACGGCTTTCTGATCGCCAGCTTCTTTTCCTGGCTCGCCTGGGCTGCCGGCACGGAACGACCCGGTTCTGCCGTGACCTATACCACCAACTGGCCCTATGATCCTCTTGTCGGGAACCATCCGACTCCTGACATGATCATCTGGTCGATTGTAAGCGTGGTGATCCTTATCCTCGTCCTCGGCCTGGTGCTTTTCCTTTACAACCGCTATATCAGGGAAGACGATTACTCGGCAACACTCGTGCCGTTGCAGGAACCGGCGCCGAGCGCAAGCCAGAAAGCGACGATCGCTTATTTCATTGTTGCCGCGCTTTTATTCCTGGCCCAGATAAGCGTCGGATCGCTGACGGCGCATTACACGGTAGAGGGGACCAGCTTCTTCGGTCTGCCCATAGCGAAACTGCTTCCCTATGCCGTGCTCAGGACCTGGCACCTGCAGCTGGCGATATTCTGGATCGCGACCTGCTTTCTTGCCGCCGGGCTTTTTATCGCTCCCTTTGTCGGCAAAGAGCCGAAACACCAGGGGAAGCTTGTCATTATTCTGTTCGCGGCAGTCGTGGTGGTCGTTCTGGGCACCCTGTCCGGCACCTGGCTCTCAATACAGGGATTCTTTGGCGGAGAGGGATATTATTTAGGGCACCAGGGGTATGAATATATCGAGCTCGGCAGGGTGTGGCAGTTGCTTCTCATCGCGGGAATGCTGATATGGCTTGTCCTGGTCCTCAGGGCGATTCTTCCCGCCCTGAAGAATGAGAAAGACAAAGGCGGTCTTACGCATCTTCTTCTCTACAGTTCTATAGCGATACCGCTGTTTTACATGGCGGGACTCATGTACGGCAAGGGAAGCCATCTTTCGGACGCCGAGTACTGGCGCTGGTGGGTGGTGCATCTCTGGGTTGAGGGATTCTTCGAGGTATTCGCGACGGTGGTGTTTGCCTTCCTGCTGACGAGAATAGGCGCGGTGAGCGAAAAGCTGGCGCATACGACTGTGTACCTTGTCGTTACCCTGTACCTGGGGAGCGGCATCGTGGGCACGTTTCATCATGTGTATTGGGCGGGAACGCCGGCCCCCATCATGGCCCTCGGCGGCGTTTTCTCCGCTCTGGAAGTGGTGCCGCTCACGCTGCTCGGCTTTGAAGTGGCGAGGAACATGCGTGTGATAGAAACGGCAGGGCCGCGATATGAATATCGCTGGCCGCTCTATTTCTTCATCGCCGTGGCCTTCTGGAACCTTGTCGGGGCGGGCGTATTCGGGTTCCTGATAAATCCGCCGATTGTCCTGTATTACATCCAGGGCATCAACACGACTCCCATCCATGCCCACACCGCGCTCTTTGGCGTGTATGGTCTTTTGGCCATAGCGCTCATGCTTTTCTCAGTGCGGCATATTTTCAGGAAAGACGCATGGTCAGATTCTCTTCTCAAATGGTGTTTCTGGGGCCTGAACGGCGGCATATTCCTGATGACTGTTATAAGTCTGATACCCTCGGGATTTTATCAGTTCTACCATGCCGTGAACAAAGGCATGTGGTATGCGCGGAGCCCTGAAATCGCGAGCGGGGATTTCATCCGAACGGTTTCATGGCTCAGGATGGGACCGGACATCATTTTCGTATTGGGCGCTATCTGTCTTCTCGTCTTTCTGGCACGTGGGATCTGGCGTTCATTTATTAAAAAATGAGATTATTAAAAAGGCGGGGTTGTTCAACCCCGCCTTTTTCGCGTTCTGGCATGCAGGTGAGATGGGACTTAAACTGCTGGACAGTTCATTGATGAATGTCATAATTTGGTACAAAGATACAAGGTATTATAGTACTGATAAACATTGAAATTTTGTTTACAGGTAACTCTTTGAATGTATTATTTGTATAAAAGTGTATAAGTTTACTGAAAAATTGGCTAATAGCATGACAATTAAATATGCAAATCCTGAAAATAAAGTATTCAGTGGTATTATTGTATCTGGCGTTGATCGGAAAAAAATATTGAAAAGTCTTTCCAGTAAAAAGATGGGGCAAAAGTCATTAGCGGTATTTTCTAATACCTTGAAAATTGCCAAAAAACTTTCATCTCGGGAAACACAGAGGTAAAAAATGCAGCCTAAAAAATTAGAAAATATTTATAGAGAAATATCAAAACTTAATAATAAAGAAAAAAAGATAATCCTTTCAAAGCTGGTCACTGAAATCAACCTGTCTTCTTCACAAGGGGAAAAATACAGCATAACCGGTATCCGTGGCTTGGGAAAGGAAATATGGAACGGAATCGATGCGCAGAAGTATGTTAATAATGAGCGTGCCGCATGGGATTAAAAGGTGTCTTGAAAAACCATAAAAGGTTGATGGTAGATACTGCGCCGATTATCTATCTTATCGAAGAATCTGATATTTATTTAAAAGTAATCGAAGACATATTTGGCCATGGAAAGAAAGAAGGCAATCATATATTTTCTTCGGTTATTACACTTTCAGAGGTATTGACCCAACCATTAAAGAATAAGAGAATGGACTTGGTTGAAAGATATAAAGATTTCTTGTTGTCCTCGGATGATTTTACAATTTATTCAATCGATCCACTTATAGCTGAAAAGTCTTCCATATTGCGGGCTAAATATGAAATAAAAACTCCTGATGCCCTCCAACTGGCCGTTGGGATAGAAAATGATGCTACTTTATTCGTTACAAATGATAATGGTTTGAAAAAAATCAAAGAGATTGATGTATTGGTATTAAAGGATCATATTTAAAACAAGAGTGCCATTGAATTTATGTGAAAATTAAAGGCGAGGTTTTCAACCCCGCCTTTCCAGTGTCTGCAGGTGACGAGGGGACATAAACTATTGGACACTTCTTTGCTGAATGTCATGATTTGGTGCAGGAAGGCTGTCTGTTGAACTGCAATTTAGTTTGAAAATAATTCTGCCGAGGTATCCTTTCTCGGTTTTTTATCTTGTTTCATGAATTTTAAAATTTTGAGATTATCCTCAACGTCAATTTCGTATCCCATCTCTCTGTAAGCCGTTAATCTTTTCTTAAACATGGAAATCATAAGCCCTGAGTTAATATCCAGATAGTCATAGATCAAGGCATTTGTTTTTCCGGATATCTGCCGATGAAGCCTTCCGGCATATTGAACTACTCTTCCTTTAAAGGAAAAGGGCATTGCGATTATCAAGGTGTCAAGTTCTGGGAGGTCAAAGCCTTCCCCAATAAGCGATCCGGTTGATAATATATATGGTCGCTGTGAATCATTCAATGCCAATTGTATATCCTCAAGTGCTTTCTTTCGTGCTTTTTTGCCCATATCACCACTCATGATAAATTCTGTTATAGGTAGTTCAGACGCCTGCTTCTTAATTTCTTCAGACAACAGATTGAGATGCTCTTTCCGTTCAGATAGTATCAAAGGGAATCTATTATCCGTGAGAACCTTTATTACATCCTGAGCAATTAAACTGAGTCGTTCAGGATCGGTTATAAGTTTATCCCATACCTCATGGATTGGTGGCTGAGGACCCGATTCGAGTGGCATTGTAAATTTTGTTTCTCTGATTATGACCTTTTTAGTTATTGTTGTTTCACCAACTGCAATCATAGAGTGACGGATTGGACCGCATTGCATATGGATTATTGCCTGGAGCCCATCCTTCCGGTATGGGGTGGCAGTCAAGCCGAGAAAATATCGAGCCGGGAACTCATTGAGTACTGATTCAAACGAAACGGCAGGTATATGATGACATTCATCTATAATAACCTGTTCATATTCATTGCAGTATTCCAATGGATTCTCCATCCTTGCAAGAGTTTGGAGCGTGGCTATATCAATCACCCCCTTGCCTTTCTTTTTGTTCCCGCCAATAATGCCAATTGCTTTCGCGGGCATATTCAAAAATCTCATTATTTGGGATTTCCATTGATCCATTAACTGTTTCCGGTGAACAAGAATAAGTGTGGGTGACTTCCTCCTTGCGATAACAGCACAAGCCATAACTGTTTTACCAATGCCAGGCGGCGCGACAAGGATACCAAAATCATGAGTGAGTAATTCTGAAACGGCTTTTTCCTGTTCAGAGGTCAATTCGCCATTAAATGAAACATCTATATCGTTTAAAGTTAGTCTATTATCTTTAATAATAGCCTTAGCTCCGGCAGATTTAGAGAGATTCAGACAGGTTTCAAGAGTTCCCCTTGGAAGAATTAAGTCGCTCTTTCTAATTCCCGCGCAACAAATATAGCGTGGCGTGTTCCAGGTTGAAAAACGTAATCGTTGTAATTCAAAAAACTTTGGATTTGCAAATGTTGCTGTTCGTTTGAAAGCGTTGATGATTTTGGATGGAAGGAAGTCAATATTTATTGATAATTGCGCGCCAAGATTAAAATCAATTCTACCATTAAAGGTTCCCGGTTCAAGATGTATGGATACATTTTCTACCACTGTTTCGGCATTCTTGATTTCCTCATCATTGGTTAATAATTCGATTTGTAATGTGCCGCCAGTTTTAACTGTTGTTAGGATAGTATTTAAATCATTTAAAGAAAGCCTCTTGCGTTCGGAAAGATATTTCCATTGATCGGGATATTGATTGAAGGAATCATCAACGAAAACGGTTTTACCGTTTTCACGAGCATCTTTCTGCAAAGGTAAGGCAATAAGATTGCCGAATCCTCCTTTTGGAATTGTATCCTGATTGGGAAAGAATCGATCATAGCTTTCAAGACTCATGGTATATCTATCTCTTGAAGCTAAAGCCATAATAACTGTTCCTAATTGACGCGCTGATCTTGCCGATAATGGTTCTGAAAAAAATATCCAGGCATGAGCGCCGTTTCCGGATTTTGATATTTCTATGGCGACATCAACACCCAATTGACTGGCTGCGTTTTTATACGCGATAATATCTTCCTTCCATGTGGTTTTATCAAAATCAGCGGCGAGAAAAACACAGGTATCATCTGTCCGAATCGCGTATGTTCCAATGATTATTTTACCTTCAAGATGAGATCTCGCGACTTGATCGGTAAAAATATCAAAATTTCTATTATGGCAATCAGAGCATTTTATCCTTGGTTTATCGCATTTTCCTCTTATCCATTCATTTTTACATACTGGGGAAAATCCCTGGGTATTTTTATTCTTATTCTCCCATAATTTTGGGTATACATCCTCTCTACAACGGAATAGTTTAATAAATAAGTCGGTTTTCTCTTCAGGTGTTGTGGGCGGCGTTTCAAAAACTGGTTTGCCCATTATTTCATAATGAGTAACTTTTTCATTAGAGGCATGAATATAGTTTAGTTCTTTTAATAACCGCTCTTTTTCTTCTTGCAATTCTGATAAGCGGTTCTCGATTTCCTGGATTCTTGTTTGATTATTCAAAACAAACCTCACATTATTGAGATATGAGTCTTTTTGATTAAAAAGCAAGAGAAAATTATTATTGAATTATAACGCCTAATTTTGTTGTACCAACATCATTTCAATAAAAGGCTCAACAGACAGTATATAAAAAGAAAAGGTGAGATCACCCACCTCTTCTTTTGGTTTTATTATCTGTTTTAATAAATCTGACAACATGAATTATTGCTCTTGCAACTTTTCAACAATTGTCCTTTCAACTCGTTTTATCTTCCCATCATGAATAATAAGTCGTATATCAATTTCTGAATAGGGGAGAAGGGTTGCTTTCTCTTTAAGCCATGTAATTGTTTCAATCATAAGATCTCTACGCGGCCCTCGATTGAACACTGGTTTAGCAGATGGTTTTTCATCTTCTTTTTCTATCTCTTTTTCTTTGGGAATTTCAATGTTGAAATTCTTTACAATTTGATTTTTATCAAACCTTACTGACCGGCCAATTCGTATACATGGTATTTCACCTTCCAAGACATCGTGGCGTAATTTGGATTCGGATACCTGTAGAAAAAGTGTCAGGTCCGCGAATGTCCATAATGTGTTGGGATTTGTTGTTGGGGTTTGCATTGTAATGCCTCCGTTTAAATTTATTTATTGAAGGCATATTGATAAAAAATATTCAGAATGATAGAAGATATTTGAATGTATCGAAATTATATTGACAGATGGTAAAAGATGTATAACAGACAGTATAACACATTCATATAAACAGTAACTATATATATTTATCAATTTAAATGAGGGAGGGTTAAAGCTATGCGTATCGCTTCATTTAATGTAGAAAATCTATTTTCTCGTGTATGCGTAATGAATATGAATAGCTGGGCTGATGGGAAAGATATTCTTGCCCAATATTATGAACTCAATACTTTATTACAAAATGAAACATATACTGAATCCATTAAAAGGGAAATTCTTAAATCAATTCAAAATCTTGGTCTGAAGAAGAGTGATGATTCAAAATATGTAATTTTGAGACAAAACCATGGTCGCTTACTCAAAAGGCCAAAAACAGGTCCTATTGAAATCGTGGCTAATGGACGCGCTGATTGGGTTGGCTGGCTTGAGCTAAAGAAAGAAGCTGTCAATGACATAGCGGTTCAAATGGCGGCAAGGGTTATTAAGGATGTTAATGCCGATATTCTTGCAGTTATTGAGGCGGAGGATAGAATAGCGTTGTGCCATTTCAACGATCAATTATTGAAACCAATCAATGCTGAATATGATAAAATCATGTTGATTGATGGAAATGATGAACGAGGTATTGATGTTGGCATTTTAATGAAATCCAACTGACAAATTGAATCAATCGTTAGTCATGTTGATGACTCTAATAATGGCTCTCATATATTCAGTCGTGATTGTCCTGAATATCTTGTGGAATGTAATGGGAATAAAGTATTGTTGATGATAAATCACTTGAAGAGTAAAGGATATGGTTCTCAAGCGGATTCAGACGCAAAACGAAAATTACAAGCAAAGAGAATCAAGGAAATATATGATATGCGAATTTCACAAGGGATAGATCATATAGCAATTGTTGGAGATTTTAATGATACTCCTGATAGAGATCCTCTTTCCCCATTACTTGAGTCATCTCTTAAGGATATATTTGATCATCCAAAATTTCAGAGTGATGGCCGGCCAGGCACTTATGGGAACGGAGCAAAATCGAATAAAATTGATTATATTCTTCTCTCTCCAGCGTTATACCAGAAGGTTACTCTCGGGGGTGTATGGCGTAAGGGAGTTTGGGGAGGTGCCAATGGAACATTATTTCCTCATTATAATGAAATTACAAAGCCGGAGCATTCTGCCTCGGATCATGCCGCAATCTGGGCTGATATTGATCTATAAAATGTGTTGGCTTAGATTTTTATGCCAAAAGTCATCGTATTGATAAAGATTTTTATCGTTTCATTTGAATTGGGACATAAATCTTGGAAAAATTGTTTTACATTTTGTTATATATAGGAAAAATGACTAAATATGAATAAATTGTGCAATATTTCATAACACGATTGCTTTTATGTTGACTAAAACCATATATGGCTTTTCTGGATAGTATTAGAATTTATGGGAAAAGATAATATTAGATATAAAAACGCTCCTCTTGTAGAGGCGGTATTTGAAGTTCGTTTTCCAGGTGAGCCGGTGGTAGAAAACCGGAGGGATATTTTTTTTGAAAAAATCAGAGACGAGTATCCCAATATCCATGTTCCACCTATTCAACCTGGTAGTTTCCCGGCTCTTGAGGCGTATCAATATCACAATAGTGACAGCAGCATTATTGTGATGACCGCCCTTAATCGGTTTAGTGTCTCCACCAAGAGATATTCAGGTTTTAGTTCTTTTAAAAATGTAATTCTTGGCTTGTCGAAAGAATTCGATAATTGTTATAAGC
>Ga0208822_1003014_pt1 | contig 10374 bp, 7 predicted proteins | sample AD_STIC08_MetaG_FD_184435 | JGI IMG/M metagenome (GOLD analysis project Ga0208822, IMG submission 184435) | Active sludge microbial communities of municipal wastewater-treating anaerobic digesters from USA - AD_STIC08_MetaG (SPAdes) (version 2) | ecosystem: Engineered > Bioreactor > Anaerobic >...
CTGCGGCACGAGCTACCCCGAGCTCGACCCGCGCATGTTCAGCTACAACAGCAAGCACGGCTGGTGCACCACCTGCGTGGGCACCGGCCTGGCGCTGACGCGCGAGCAGCGCAAGGCCTACGACGACTCGAAACGCGCCGACGACACCAAGGGCCGCGAACAGTGCTTCCCGTCGGAGGAGGCCGAGGTCGAGGGCGTGGTCGACGCGCCGTGCCCGGATTGCGCCGGCACGCGCCTGAACCCGGCCTCGCGCGGCGTCACCTTCGAGGGCGAGTCGATCACCGCGATCGGCGCCTGGAGCGTGGCCGACGCGCGGCGCTGGGTCGAAGGCCGGCAGCTCGCCGGACGCGACGCCGAGATCGCGCGCGACGTCGTCAGCGAGATCCGCAGCCGGCTCGAGTTCCTCGAGGACGTGGGCCTGGGCTACCTGACGCTCGACCGCGCCGCGCCCACGCTCAGCGGCGGCGAGGCGCAGCGCATCCGCCTGGCGGCTCAGCTCGGCAGCAACCTGCAGGGCGTGTGCTACGTGCTCGACGAGCCGACGATCGGCCTGCACCCGCGCGACAACCGCATCCTGCTCGACGCGCTGCACAAGCTCGGCGACAAGGGCAACACGCTGGTCGTCGTCGAGCACGACGAGGACACGATCCGGCGCGCCGACCACATCATCGACATCGGCCCCGGCGCCGGCAAGCGCGGCGGCCGGCTGGTCGCCGAAGGCCGTGCGAGCGACCTGTCGGCGGTGGCCGAGTCGGTCACTGGCCGCTTTCTCGCGCAGCCGCTCGTGCACCCGCTGCAGGCGCGCCGCGCCATCGAGGCGGCCGCGCCCGGCGCCGCCCGCCGCGAGAGCGAGGCGAACCGCGTGCTGACGATCGAGGGCGCGTCGCTGCACAACCTGAAGCACGTCACCGTCGACGTGCCGCTGAAGCGCCTGGTGGCGGTCACCGGCGTCAGCGGCTCGGGCAAGTCGACACTGGCGCGCGACGTGCTGCTGGCGAACCTGCAGTTCATCAACGCCCGCGGCGGCAAGCCGCAGTGGGCGGGCTGCGAGCGCATCGACGGCTGGGGCTACATCGACCGCGTGCTCGAGGTCGACCAGACGCCCATCGGCAAGACGCCGCGCTCCTGCCCGGCCACCTACATCGGCTTCTGGGACACGATCCGCAGGCTGTTCGCCGACACGCTCGAGGCCCGGGCGCGCGGCTACGCGCCGGCGCGCTTCAGCTTCAACACCGGCGAGGGCCGCTGCGCCGGCTGCGAAGGCCAGGGCATGAAGACCATCGAGATGAGTTTCCTGCCCGACGTGAAGGTGCCCTGCGACGTCTGCCACGGCCAGCGCTTCAACGCCGAGACGCTGGCGGTGAGCTGGCGCGGGCGCAGCATCGGCGACGTGCTGACGATGGAGGTCGACGAGGCGGTCGACTTCTTCGCGTCGATGCCGGCGATCGCGCACCCGCTGCAGCTTCTCAAGGACGTGGGCCTGGGCTACCTGACGCTCGGCCAGCCCTCGCCGACGCTCAGCGGCGGCGAGGCGCAGCGCATCAAGCTCGTCACCGAGCTGACCAAGGTGCGCGACGACGTCGGCCGCCGCGGCAACCGGTCGCCGCACACGCTGTACGTGCTCGACGAGCCGACCGTCGGCCTGCACATGGCCGACGTCGAGAAGCTGATCCGCGTGCTGCACCGGCTCGTCGACGGCGGCCACAGCGTCGTCGTCATCGAACACGACCTCGACGTGATCGCCGAGGCCGACTGGGTCATCGACCTCGGCCCCGAGGGCGGCCACCGCGGCGGTGCAGTGGTCGCCTCGTGCCCGCCCGAGGCGCTGCTGCAGGTCGCGGCCAGCCACACCGGCGCGGCGCTGCGGCCGGTGCTGGCCCGCACCGCCCGGGCCGAGGCGGCATGACGATCGCCTTCGTCGGCGCCGGCCGGCTGGCCACCAGCCTGGCGACCGCACTGGTGCGTGCCGGCGAGCCCGTGGCGCTCGTCGCCAGCCGCAACCCGGTCTCGGCCCGGCGCCTGGCCGACACGCTGCCCGGCTGCCGCTCGGTGGCACCGGCCGGGGCCGCGGACGCCGACCTCGTCTTCCTGACCGTGCCCGACGACCGGATCGGCGCCGTGGCCGCGGCACTGCCCTGGCGCGCCGGCCAGGCCGTCGTGCACTGCAGCGGCGCCACCGAGGTGGCGGTGCTCGAGCCGGCGGCGCGCGCCGGCGCGGCGGTCGGCGGCTTCCACCCGCTGCAGATCTTCTCGGACCCGCTGCGGGCGATCGAGACGCTGCCCGGCAGCAGCGTCGCGATCGAGGGCCAGGGCACGCTCGAAGCCGAGCTGCGCCGCCTGGCCGGCGTGCTGGGACTGCGCATCATCGTGCTGCCGCCGGGCGCGCGTGCGCTGTACCACGGCGGCGCCTGCTTCGCGGCCAGCTACCTGCTGTCGATGCTCGACGAGGCGGTGTCGGTCTGGCGCCGCTTCGGCGTCGACGAGGCCGACGCGCTCCAGGCGCTGCTGCCGCTGGCGCGCGGCACGCTGGACGCGGCGGCGCACCGCGGCCTGCCCGGCGCGCTGTCGGGCCCGATCTCGCGGGGCGATGCCGGCGTGGTCGGGCGCCACCTCGAGGCGCTCGCCGCGCTGGGCGGCGGGCACCTCGCGATCTATCGCGAGTTCGCGCGGCGCCAGCTGCACCTGGCGCGGGCCGCCGGGCGTCTCGACGACGCGAGCCTCGAACGCCTCGCGGCGCGGCTGGACTCGGGCTGAGGCAGGGCCGCCCGGCAAGGCCGGCGCCACGCCGAGCCGGGCCGGCGTGCCGCTGTCCGGGGATGGTGGGGCAGGCGCCCCGCAGCGTCGGGGCAAGTCCCCCCGACGACCTCGCGCCAGCGCCCCCGCGAAACGCCTTCCTCACCTGAAAAGTCAATCTCGACAAGGACTTGGCACGGTCGATCGGTCTTCGAGCGGCGTGGCACGCGCGTTGCGCCATCCCTGCGACGGCACGACCCCCAACAACGGGCGTCGGCTGCGTCCCGTGACCCTCACCTGGAGAAGACCATGTCCCTCACCCTCACCCGCACCCTCGGCGCGATCGCCACCCTGACCCTCGCCAGCTTCGCCGCGCAGGCCGCCGACGTCGCCGTGAGCTGCGAGAAGCGCAGCACCCGCTCGAAGGTGTCCGTCGACGGCAACAACCTCGCCGCGGGGTCGTACCGCGCGGTCGTGCTGTCGGGCCTGCAGACGGCCGCGTCGCCCTTCGAGGCCGCGGTCGGCGACGAGGCCGAGTTCGACTTCGACAGCAACCCGGCCGACATCGCCGCCGGCGCGACGCGCATCTCGGCGACCTTCATCACCGACGGCCGCGTGCGCGGCTACATCGTGAACTCGAGCGGCGCGCGCGTGACCCCGGTGGTCACCGCCATCTGCCGCGTGCGCCGCTGAACGCGGGGCGCCTCGCCGCGGGCCCGGCCGGCCGGCGCCGCGGCCGGCGTCAGGGTTCGGCCTGAAGAAAGCGCTTGGCGCGCAGGTTCTTCTTGATCTCCTGCAGCATCGGGCGCAGTTCGCCGGGCAGGCGCAGCGCCACCGCGGTGGTCAGGATGTCGATCACCGTCAGGTGCAGCAGGCGCGACACCATCGGGCTGTAGCGCTCGTAGTCTTCCGGGTGATCGACGGCGATCACGATGTGGTTCGCCGCGCCCTGGCCCATCTGCGCCAGCGGGGTGCCGCTGGCGGTCATCACGATCGTCGTCGCGCCTTTCTTGCGCGCGATGTCGGTGGCGTCGATCAGGTCGCGCGTCAGGCCCGAGTTGCTGATGATCACCGCGCAGTCGCCCGGGCCGAGCATCGTGGCGGCCATGACCTGCACGTGGCCGTCGCTCACCGCGGTGGCGTGGACGCCGAGGCGGAAGAACTTGTGCTGCGCGTCCTGCGCCACGATGCCCGAGTTGCCCACGCCGTAGAACTCGATGCGCTTGCCGGCCCGCCCGGCCTCGGCGAGCGCGCTGATGGCGCGCTCGAAGGCGTGGCTGGCCGCATCGTTGCGGAACTTCAGCAGCGCGCTGACGGCGTTGTCGATCACCTTGACGATGATGTCCGAGGCCTTGTCGTCCTCGTCGACGGCGCGGTGCACGAAGGGCACGCCTTCGTTGACGCTGCCTGCGAGCTTGCGCTTGAAGTCGGTCAGGCCGTCGTAGCCCACGCTGCGGCAGAAGCGCACCACGGTGGGCTTGCTGACGTGCGAGCGGTCGGCCAGTTCGGCCACGGGCAGGCTGGCGAACGCCCTCGGGTCCAGCAGCACGAGCTTGGCGACGCGCTGCTCGGCCGGAGGCAGCGCGGGAATGGAGGCGCGTATCCGATCGAGCATCGAGGTCACCTTGGGGTCGTGCGCCGGGCGCGCAGGGTCGGCGTCACTGTTCCTCGGACCAGGCGTAGCCGTCGCGCGCCACCAGCGCACTGGCCGCGGCCGGGCCCCAGGTGCCCGCCGCATACGGGCGCGGGCCGGTGTTGTCGCGCTGCCAGGCGCCGAGGATCGGTTCGACCCAGCGCCAGGCCTGCTCCTGCTCGTCGCTGCGCACGAACAGGTTCAGCTTGCCGGCGATCGCGTCGAGCAGCAGGCGTTCGTAGGCGCCGACCCGGTTCTCGGGGAAGGCCTTCTCGAAGTCGAGGTCGAGGAACACCGGCGCCAGCGAGTCGTTCTGGCTGCCGCCCTTGGCGGCCAGCAGGTGCAGCTCGAGGCCGTCGTCGGGCTGCAGCTTGATGACCAGCTTGTTCGGCTGGTTCACGCCCGGGAAGATGCTGTGCGGCGTGGGTCGGAAGTTGACGACGATCTGCGCGTCGCGCGCCGCCAGGCGTTTGCCGGTGCGCAGGTAGAAGGGCACGCCGGCCCAGCGCCAGTTCTGCACCTCGGCGCGGATCGCGACGAAGGTTTCGCAGTGGCTGCCCGTGGGGACCTTGACCTCGTCGAGGTAGCCGATCGCGGCCTGGCCGTCGCAGTTGCCCGCCCGGTACTGGCCGCGCACGACGTCGCGCGCGACGCTCTCGTCGTTGAACGGCTTCAGCGAGCGCAGCACCTTCAGCTTCTCGTCGCGGATCGCATCCGCGTCGTTGCGGCTCGGCGGCTCCATCGCGACCATCGTCAGCAGCTGCAGCGCATGGTTCTGGATCATGTCGCGCAGCGCGCCGGTGCGGTCGTAGTAGTCGCCGCGCGTGCCCACGCCCAGGCTCTCGGCGAGCGTGATCTGGATGTTGGCGATGCTCTCGCGGCGCCACAGCGGCTCGAACAGCGCGTTGCCGAAGCGCAGCGCCATCAGGTTCTGCACCGAGGGCTTGCCGAGGTAGTGGTCGATCCGGTAGGCCTGCTCCTCGCGGAACACGGCGCTGACCACGCGGTTGATCTCCTTCGCGCTGGCCAGGTCGTGGCCCAGCGGCTTCTCGAGCACGACGCGGATGCGCGGGCCGTTCAGACCGGCCGCGCCGAGCTGCTGGCAGATGCCGGTGAACAGGTGCGGGCTGGTGGCGAGGTAGAGCACCACGGTGTCGGCCGGGCCGTCGGCGCGGCCTTCCTCGGCACGCGGCTCGTCGAGCCAGCGCTTGAGGCGGCCGTAGTCGTCGGGCTGCGACGCGTCCATGCGCATGTAATGCAGCAGCGCGGCGAAGCGGTTGAACTCCTCGTCGCTCGGGCGCTTGGCGCTCTCGACCTCGACGAAGCGTTCGCGGATGAAGGCGCGGTAGCTCTCGTCGCTGCGCTCGTCGCGCGCCACCGCCAGGATGCGGCCGCCCGGCGGCAGCTTGCCGTGACGGAAGGCCTGGAACAGCGCCGGCATCAGCTTTCTCCAAGTGAGGTCGCCGGTGCCACCGAAGAAGACGAGGTCGAAGGACATGGGTCGAAGGCCCGGGGCCGCCGGGCGATGTAACTAAGTTTCAGCCGTGATGATGCATGAGTTTCTTTCGCCGGTCAACGATGGACCTGCTGCCCACAGCGTTTTGGACCGGGCGTGGGCCGGCCGCCGGCCGGGCCGCTTCGACGGCGTTCACGGCCGGGATTTCGTCCGGCCGTCGACGGCGCGAGGCCGCAGGCGGCAGAAGTCCCTTCCAGTGACGGTGGTTGCACCTCGTTCGGGAAATCCCGGGGTGTTCGGTGCAAAGAAGTACAGAACCTTCAGCAATCAGTATCGAGTCGCGGTTCGGGTGGAGACTAAATTTCGTTCGCCGTGATGACTGTCGTCACACGTCCATCAGCCCACCCAAGGAGACACAGACCATGAAGCTCAAAGCTTCCCTTTCGCTGATCTTCGGCCTGAGCGCCGCGTTCGCCGCCTCGGCCACCGACCTGGTCATCGCCACCGTGAACAACGGCCACATGATCGAGATGCAGAAGCTGACCTCGCATTTCGAGAAGGCCAATCCGGACATCAAGCTGAAGTGGGTCACGCTCGAGGAAGGCACGCTGCGCTCGCGCGTCACCACCGACATCGCCACCAAGGGCGGCCAGTTCGACGTGATGACCATCGGCATGTACGAGACCCCGATCTGGGGCAAGAAGGGCTGGCTGAAGGAGCTGACGCCGGACGCCGCCTACGACGTCGACGACCTGCTGCCGGCGATGCGCAATGGCCTGTCGGTCGACGGCAAGCTGTACGCCGCGCCGTTCTACGGCGAGAGCTCGATGCTGATGTACCGCAAGGACCTGACCGACAAGGCCGGCGTGACCTTCCCCGAGCGCCCGACCTGGGAGCAGGTGCGTGATGCCGCGGCCAAGATCCACAACCCGCCCAGCGTCTACGGCATCTGCCTGCGCGGCAAGCCGGGCTGGGGCGACAACATGGCTTTCCTGTCGACCATGGCGAACAGCTTCGGCGCGCAGTGGTTCGACATGAGCTGGAAGCCGCAGCTCGAGAGCAAGCCCTGGAAGGACGCGGTCACCTTCTACGTCGACCTGCTGAAGAAGTACGGCCCGCCCGGGTCGAGCGCGAACAGCTTCAACGAGATCCTGGCGCTGTACAACGAAGGCAAGTGCGGCATGTGGATCGACGCGACGATCGCCGCCTCGTTCATCACCGACCCGAAGCAGTCGAAGGTGGCCGACAAGGTCGCCTTCGCGCAGGGCCCGTACGCGGTCACGGAAAAGGGCGCGAACTGGCTGTGGGCCTGGGCGCTGGCGATCCCTGCGGGGACCAAGCACACCGCCGAGGCGCAGAAGTTCATCACCTGGGCGACCTCCAAGGAGTACATCAACCTGGTGGCCAAGGAGAAGGGCTGGGCGGCGGTGCCCACCGGCACGCGCAAGTCGACCTACGCGAACCCCGAGTTCCAGAAGGCCGCCGTGTTCGCGGCCGCCGAGAAGAAGGCGATCGACACCGCCAACCCGAACGACAGCACGCTGCCCAAGTCGCCGTACGTGGGCGTGCAGTTCGCCGCGATCCCCGAGTTCCAGGCCATCGGCATCGCCGTGGGCCAGCAGATGAGCTCGGCGCTGTCGGGCAAGGTCACGGTGGACGCCGCGCTGAAGGCCTCGCAGGCCGCGGCCGACCGCGAGATGCGCAAGGGCGGCTACTACAAGTGATGCCCCGCTAAGGGCCGGCCGCGCGGGCCTCCCCCGCGCGCCGCGCCCGAGCCGTGTTCGTTTCGAGTGTGCGGGAGATGGCCTGCCAGTGCCGTCGACCGCCTTGGGCGTGGCCGCCAGCCCAGGGGGCCGGCGCGCCCGGCCCGACGGGGGAAGACCCCGAGTCTTCCCCCCCTTTTCTTGCCGAGGCTCACCATGAACCGATTGCTGCCCCGGGCGCTGATGGCGCCCGCCGTGGTCACGCTCTTTCTGTGGATGATCGTGCCGCTGGTGATGACGATCTACTTCTCGCTCGTGCGCTACAACCTGATGCAGCCGGGCGACAAGGACTTCATCGGCCTGGCGAACTTCGAATACTTCATCACCGACCCCGACTTCGGCGCCTCGGTGTCGAACACCCTGCTGCTGCTGGGCTCGGTGATCGCCATCACCGTGGTGCTGGGCGTGGCGCTGGCGCTGCTGGTCAACGAGGAGTTCCCCGGACGCGGCATCGTGCGCGTGCTGCTGATCTCGCCGTTCTTCGTGATGCCCACGGCCAACGCGCTGCTGTGGAAGCACATGATGATGAACCCGGTGTACGGCGTGCTCGCGCAGGTCGCGATGTTCTTCGGCGGCACGCCGGTGGACTGGCTCACCGACCACCCGCTGTTCTCGGTGATCCTGATGGTGGCCTGGCAGTGGCTGCCCTTCGCCTGCCTGATCTTCATCACCTCGCTGCAGAGCCTGGACCGCGACCAGATGGAGGCCGCCGGCATGGACGGCGCCAACGCGCTGCAGAAGTTCTGGTTCCTCACGCTGCCGCACCTGGGCCGGCCGATCGCGGTGGTCGTGATGATCGAGATGATCTTCCTGATGAGCGTGTTCGCCGAGATCTTCACCACCACCGGCGGCGGGCCCGGCAACGAGAGCACCAACGTCGCCTTCCTGATCTTCAAGCAGGCGCTGATGAACTTCGACGTCGGCGTGGCCTCGGCCGGCGCGCTGTTCGCCGTCGTGCTGGCCAACATCGCCGCGGTGTTTCTGATCCGCATGATCGGCAAAAACCTCGACTGACGCCTGGACTGATGACCATGAAGCACCTTGCACTGATCGTCCGCACGCTGGCGGCCTGGAGCATCACCCTGCTGATCGTCTTCCCGCTGATCTGGCTGGTGATCACCGCCTTCAAGACCGAGCAGCAGGCCATCGCGATCCCGCCGCAGCTGTTCTTCACGCCCACGATGGAGAGCTTCCACGAGGTCGACGAACGCAGCGACTACTTCCTTTTCGCGAAGAACTCCGTCATCACCAGCGTCGTGTCGACACTGCTGGGCCTGCTGATCGCCGCCCCGGCGGCGTACTCGATGGCCTTCTTCCGCACGAAGCGGACCCGCGACATCCTGATGTGGATGCTGTCGACCAAGATGATGCCGGCAGTGGGCGCCCTCGTTCCGATCTACGTGATGGCGCAGACCGCGGGCCTGCTGGACTCGCTGACGGCACTGATCATCGTCTTCACGCTGTCCAACCTGCCGATCATGGTGTGGATGCTGTACTCGGGCTTCAAGGACATCCCGCCCGACATCCTCGAGGCCGCGCGCATGGACGGCGCGAGCATCTGGGGCGAGTTCCTGCACGTGATCCGGCCGCTGGCGATGGGCACGCTCGCCTCCACCGGGCTGCTGTGCCTGGTGCTGAGCTGGAACGAGGCGTTCTGGTCCTTGAACCTGAGCTCGGCCAAGGCCGGCACGCTGGCCACGCTGATCGCCTCGTACTCCAGCCCCGAAGGCCTGTTCTGGGCCAAGTTGTCGGCCGCGTCGCTGATGGCCATCGCGCCCATCGTCGTGGTCGGCTGGTTCAGCCAGAAGCAGCTCGTGCAGGGCCTGACCTTCGGCGCCGTCAAGTAAGAACTCCGGGAGACACCACCATGGCCTACCTCGAACTCAAGGGCGTCGAAAAGTTTTTCGGCAGCCTGCGCGCCATCAAGGGCGTGAACCTGCAGATCCAGAAGGGCGAGTTCGTCGTCTTCGTCGGGCCCTCGGGCTGCGGCAAGTCGACGCTGCTGCGCATGATCGCGGGCCTCACCGAAATCGACGGCGGCACGATCGAACTCGACGGGCGCGACATCACCAAGCTGCCCTCGTCCAAGCGCGACCTGGCGATGGTGTTCCAGAGCTACGCGCTGTACCCGCACATGAGCGTGTTCGACAACATGTCCTTCGCGCTGCGGCTGGCCAACGTCGACAAGAAGCTGATCCAGGAGAAGGTCGGCCGTGCCGCCGAGATCCTCAACCTCACGCAGTACCTGCAGCGCACGCCGAAGGAACTCTCCGGCGGCCAGCGCCAGCGGGTGGCCATCGGCCGCGCCATCGTGCGCGCGCCCAAGGTGTTCCTGTTCGACGAGCCGCTGTCCAACCTCGACGCCGCGCTGCGCGGCCAGACGCGGGTGGAGATCGCCAAGCTGCACCGCGACCTCGGCGCGACGACGATCTACGTGACGCACGACCAAGTCGAGGCGATGACGCTGGCCGACCGTGTGGTGGTGCTGCGCGACGGCGCCATCGAGCAGGTCGGCTCGCCGCTGGAGCTGTACGACCGACCGGCCAACCAGTTCGTCGCGCAGTTCATCGGCACGCCGCAGATGAACGTGGTCGACACCGCCAAGCTGCCGGCCCTGCGCGAGGTGGTCGGTGCGGCGAACGCGCCGGACGGCTTCATCGGCGTGCGGCCGGAGAACGTGCTGGTGCGCGCCGCCGGCAGCGGCAAGCTCAGCGGCCGCGTCGAGCTGGTCGAGTCGCTCGGTGCCGACACGCTGATCTACGCGCACGTGGGCAACGGCAACGGTGCCG
>Ga0208822_1003015_pt1 | contig 10373 bp, 8 predicted proteins | sample AD_STIC08_MetaG_FD_184435 | JGI IMG/M metagenome (GOLD analysis project Ga0208822, IMG submission 184435) | Active sludge microbial communities of municipal wastewater-treating anaerobic digesters from USA - AD_STIC08_MetaG (SPAdes) (version 2) | ecosystem: Engineered > Bioreactor > Anaerobic >...
TCTTTTGTTTCAGGGAGTGTGCCTGTGTCTGCAGAAGGCGTCTCGGGTGTATGGTCAAGGTGTATGGTTGCTTCAGGTGGTTTCATACAGAAAGTATACTATATCGTTTTGAGGTGTTCTTTAAGAATGTCCGCGAGAACCGCAGGAAGATGCTCTGCACGTGGTGCAAGCCGAGCATTCGGCGCATAGGTATCAAGTGCGGCTCTCCCGCTTTCAGTAATACCAACACCAACAACGACGACCCCTTTCGCGGAAAGTACCTCAAGCACACGGCGCACGCGCTCACCATCGTCGCTCTCGCCGTCAGTAAAGACAATTACAATCTTCTTTATCTCCCCGTCCTTGATTTTCCTTTCTGTATCCTCATTCAGCGTGCCGGCGATAGATTCAAGGGGAACAAAATCAGTTGTAGAACCGCCGATATTTTCCAGAAGCACCATCGTGTCAATACGCTCCTTTTCCGTTAATTCAGAAGACATCTGCTTCACAGGGCGTGCGTCTTCGCGCGCCGATTGAAACGTATAAATTTCAGACCGCACCTCAAGTGGTTTCTCAACACGCGTCCGTTCTTCCTCGCACCGATCCGCAAATTCCTTGAGTGCTTCCATAAGAAGTACCGCTGACCGTTGTTGTTCCTTCCATTTACTGCCGTTATCCATCGAACTAGACCTATCACACACAAGCGTCACTTCAACCTCGCCAAACTGTTCCCCTCGTTGTTCCTGAATATCAAATGTTTCCCACACTTTCGGCTCAAGGTTGCCAGCGCGTACTTGTGCAATAAGCTCCGCTGGATCAACAATCTCTTCTCCCTCTTCCGTCGGGTATTTCGGAGCAAAGCGTCGCTTGAGGCGCTTTGCAATAATACGCTCAATGAGCGTGCGCAACTCATCAACAACCGATTCATCAGTTTCAGAGTTCTTTACACTCTCCAGAGACGCCACAATACTGCGATACTGTTGCAGTGCATGCTTCTCAACACCTATCTTTTTTGCATATGCCTCGTCGGATTTTTCAGAAGAGTTCTTCTCACTCTCTACCTGCTCTTTCCACTGCTCAAGCAACTCCTCCATTTTTTCTTCCAACATCGCTTCAGGCATTTTGCGCCGTGCGCGCTCATACGAATCTTTGAAAAGCTCATTTGGATCAGTGACAGGATTTTTCTCGGATGTTGTATTGCCTCGTTTTTTGGTTCCCTTTCCTTTTTTTTGTCTGTTCGGCGACGAACCTGACTCACCACCCGGTTTACCTGGTCCGCCTGGATCTCCACCTTCGTCCGACCCTTTCCCCTCTTCTCCGCCATCACCTTCCTGTCCACCTTCACCCCCTGGCTCATCACCACTTTCCCCTTGTTGTTCCTCTCCTCTCGCTTTCTGTCGTTTTACTTCATCCGCGATATCTTGTTGTAGTAATTTTTCAACAGACGGCCATACAAACGCATCTTGCAAAAAGAGTCGTTCAGACATCGGCACATCAGGGTCAGTCATAACATCTAAAAGCGGTGTACCGTCTTCATCAACAATTGATCTGAGCGAATCGAGTTCCTCGCGCACCTCGGGAGCAACCAGGCACGTCTCGTCCGGAACACGAGATTCCCGCAAGAGCGCATAAGCAAACTGCACGTGTCGTGGCTCTCTTGTAAAATCGGTCTCAGGAAAAAGGTTTTCGCGATAGCACAACTGCTCTATATCGCGCCATGCGGAGTTCGTCTTTTTAACAACCGCATCGTTTTCCCTGATATCTGCAACACAGTTGTCAACAAGAGAAAATGCCCGTGATTTTTTTATGCGTTCAATGTATCGCGCAAATGCTTCCGTACCGCCGTCTTCAGCAAACATCTGCAATTTTTCGAGAAAGTGCTCTATTTCGTGACATATCGCAAATGCAGTTTTCTGCTCTGAAAGGCCGAGTTCCGCATAAAACATGGGGTGGATACGTATGGTGTTCGTCTCCAAATTGAAAGAAAATGTCGGATCTCCTTCAGGCGCGGGCTCAAACTTTACCCTCCCACGTGCGTAGTGCTCAAAAAAATCGCGAAACCGCTCCACAAACGCGGTGGCTTCATTACTCCGTTGTTGCGGGGTGTCTTCTGTCTTCGCCAAGTGCGCCACAATATTTTCCTTCATACAAACACTATATCATCGTCCTCACTATATATGCGAGCATATATTTTTGAACGCAACGTGTACGCTTTCGCGTGCTGAGTTAGGCCAAGATACGAACCGTGATTACAACGATTGACGCGAGAAAGAATGGCGCGCTCTGAGTGTTTCGGAAATAGAACGACCTTGTCGGTTATACGCCAGCCCAAAAATTCTACACCGTCAGCAACACGATCGGCACGACATTTTTCATCAGGAATCAACAGTCCGATATGACGGCATCGGTTTTGAATCTCCCCTTTCCACCGAAGAAAAGTTCGCGGGTTGTCGTGAAGTAACACCATGTCATCGTTGTAACGAACGTACCACCGCACGCCGAGCATCTGTTTAATAAATACATCAACGTCATGCAGGTAGAGTGTTGCAAATATCTGACTGGTAACGTTCCCGAGTGGAATGCCACAGCCAGATGAGTATGAAAAACTGCTGATAATATTCTCACAAAGGTCAAAAATACGCTGGTCTGGAATATGCTTCGCCAACAGTGTAAGGAGTACATCATGCCGGATTGACTGAAAATATTTCCGCACATCGCACGAAAGCACATGCGCGCGAGGCCCACACATACAACACGCATACGAAAACCGCTCTGCCGCCCGATGCGATCCCTTTCCTGTACGCGACGCAAACGTTTCTGGGAGAAAAATCGGTTCAAGTACCGTTTTAAGATATTCAAATACCATACGATGCACCACACGGTCCCGCACCGATGCAGTGTGAATATCACGCTTTTTTCTGTCGTGAATTACCGTATACCGGTACCCGCCGTGGCAATACATATGCCCCTGTAGGTCATCGTGAAGCGTGATAAGGTTGTCTTCAAGGTGACGCTCAAAGCATTGCACGGACACCTGTGTTCTCTTACCCGCGGAGAAAAGTCGCCATGCCCGAAACACATTATTCAATGAACATAATTCTTTATATTGCATATGCAACAAAATTACTCGTATATTGATATTCCGCTTGTTGTAAAACTTACCGAGGTGTACAAGCAGGCCCACAGGGCTGTCTATAGGTTTCCAAAATTTGAACGGTATGCGCTCGGTGAACGATTGTTGTCTACACTCCTTGACACTCTTAGTACTGCTATCGGAGCAAATACTGCCTCGCGATATGAAAAAGAACGATACCTTGTGCTCGCAAACGCAAAAATAGAAACGGCAAAAATCTTATATCGTATCGCCCGACAATCCGATATGTGCGACGACAAGACATACCTTGACGCAGAGGTCCTGCTTCGCGAGTGTGGCAAAATGACACAAGGGTGGCTCAAGCACGTTCGTGCATTGCACTAGTACAGAACGGCGGGAGAGGCGACAACCCCTGTTCGGGTTCGAATTGGAAGCATCATTCGCGTTCACGTTGAGCTGGCCCTCATCGGGATTCCAGTTCGCATTCACGACGTGCGTGTCGCCTCTCATGTGGCCGAAAGTTATCCTTCTCAACGCGTGGAATCCGTCCATTGTGCTATAGGAAGACCTATTCTTCCTAACTTTCGACTGCTGTTCTGTTGCATGAATCAACGAACAATTCCTAACACCGTGTGCCTTACACACGAATATCTTCAGAATTTTCAGTTGTTATTTTGGCAGGTTATGTAATCCGTATCACACACCATACTCGCCAAAACTGAAGTCAAAAATCAAAGAAAAATCAAAAACCAAGACCAAGGACTTAAACAAAACAGCGGGAGAGGCGACAACCCCAGAGCGGGTCCGAAACGGAAGCAACAACCGCGCGCACGTCGAGCAGGCCCTCACCGGGATGCCAGTTCGCATTCACGACGCGCGCGTCGCTCTTTGAGCCGGGAATCCACGTCCATTTTGTCTCGTCAAGATGCTTCCCTGTTTCGTCAAAGAACTTCCTCTGGAGGATGAGGTATTCGGTCAGCGTGAGGCGCTCGCCTTGCGCAATGAAGTCCTTGGCGGGTACGTTTTTGAGTGTTTTTTCAAGTTCCGGATGATCAGTGAGTTCGGGAGAGGAGTGCAAAAGGATGATTCGGTCGTGTGTGGTGTCTTCGGTGATGGAGGAGATGGTGACTCCTTCGTACGTCGCATTGTATCCCTCCGTCATCTTCTTGTGGACATCGGGGAGTGAGGTACCGCCAGGGACCAGGAGTATGGTGTCAAATCCTTTCTCTGCAATCGCCTGCTCCATTGCTGAACGGTTGCGGTTCCAGATGTCTTCCATTCTTTCTTTGAAGTCCGGTGGCAAGTCGAGGTTGTGGGTTTGATAGAAGGAGGTGAAGGAGGAGACGGAGGATTCAAGGTCAAGGGTGATGACTTCGGGTTTTGTGGTGCCGTCTTTCTCCGGACGGTGGTATGTGGCGGAAAAACTATCAGCCACCTGTGGCCCGCCCTCAATCCTTCTCTTGTTACGCAGAATGCTTTGAATGAGTCCGTCGCGCTCTCTTTGCTCCTCCAGTTTCCGTTCAGCTTCGGCGCGAAACTTTGATACTTTCGTCCGTGACGAAACTTTCCGTTTTTTGAATGGGTCAAGTTCCGCAAGTTCGGCAAGCGATACATGTGCTTCGCGTCTAGAATCTGCAACAAGAGCTTCAATTTTTTTCTTATCACCACGCAGCTTCTTCGCCGCTTCAAAATCAAAGATATCGGCCGGCAAGCCCAAGTCCTTCGGCGAGAGCATGCGGAGCAACCCCTTTGACGCGAGAATTTTTGCCGCAAGCGCGCGGTCTTCCTGCGAATACTCTTTAAATGTCAAACCCCGTTTAAGGCGAGAATCTAAGTGTTCTACAAACGACACCTCTTCCCCTCCCATTTCTTTCTGTACACGCCAGTCGGCAAGAATGGCTTCAATAGTACCTTGCGTCATAACAAATTTTTTCAACCCAGGCACCTTCCCTGATGCGCCCAGCATTTGTGTTGCGTCTGCCGTTTCTTTCCGCATAACACCAGCGTATGCTTCTTGAATCTCTGTCATCGCCTCACAGAGTTTGGGAAGAGTTTCGTTGAGATCGTGCCATGAGAGATCAACGGAGCCGTCGGGGTTCATGAGACGTGCGAGTATGATGTCGTACGATTCGTCTTTTGGTTGGTACCCGATTTCAAGATTATTCTGTTCAAATTCACGCGCCACCTCCGGTGGGAGTTCTTGCCGTTCAGGGTTTTTTTCTGATTTGAGGTTTGCGGTGAAAATCATTTGGAACCCCTCAGAAATACGAATTTTTCCGTTTCCAACAACATTTACTTCATCCCCGGGTTTTGCATTAAAGATGCCTTTGATGAAAACCATTTGCTCCTTAGGAAGCGCTGAAAACTCATCAAAAATAACCACTGTCCCGTCCCGCATTGCTTTTGCCAACGGACCATAAATATCAACAGTCTCTATCTGACCCTCTTTTGTCGGGCGAATACCCGTTTTCCCCCACACAGAAGATTCTCGTGTTTGTGGAGAACAATAAACCATTTCTGGACTTTTGCCCGTAAAATGTTTTGCAGCAAGACGCGCAAGTGACGTTTTTCCTGTTCCCGTCGGACCATGCAAAAACATAGGCTTACCTATGAGCATGTTGCGACCTATAGCTTCAAGCGTTTCTTCCACGCTCTCCGTGTGCGCAATGTGCCCTTCTTCAGAGAGCCCTTCCTTAAACTTCACCAATTCATGCGCGCGGAATAAAAGTGGCTCTTCAGACGCTTGCTCTTCCAGTTTTTCGCGAAGTGTCCCTTTTTCTGCCCGTATGGTTTTGAGAAGTCGCTCAAGTCCGTCACGCACATGCGGACTACTGCGTTGCAATTCAAGCATCCGTCGCATTTCAAATTCACGGATGTCGTCATATTTGTCTGAGAGTTCATCTATTTCCTGATATGCGGGGGCGGCGTCCCCCAAAGACTTCAAAACAGCATCTTCGTTGATGCCGAGATTATTCCGTAGAGCCTCTTCTTCGGCAATTTTTTGGTCAGAACGGAACCGCTCTTTTGCCTTTGAGAGCCCGCCTGAGCGCCCTATAAATCCTTTGGTTTCATGTGCAATACGTTCAACCTCTCGCTTTGCAATGTCTGCGCCAAATGTTCCAGTTTCTGCGCGCCCAATACGGCGGAGTGCTTTTTTTTCTTCTTGCAGGCGAAAAACATTTTCTTCTTCACCGCTTGGACCAACATTAATCTCTGGGGACTGTTTCATATACAAAACATAATACCACAAACGTAGGAGTAAAAGTGGTCACGCAAAAAATTTCCTACTTCATAAGGAAAAACCGGCGACAAAACGCCGCCGGTTGAAATGGCGCCCCTTCCAGGGCTTTTTGGTACCTACTAAACAAGGAAGGGTCAGACACCTACGCGGTGTCCGTACCCTCGCTCATTCGTGGGCATGGCTCCGCGCGCGCTACCGCGAAACCCTGGAAGGGACATTCTGGAGAAAACGCACCCGATTACTGACCCTTCGTCAAGAGTTTTGACAAACCATCAGAAAACGCCTTAAGAGAAGCATCATCGTACACGGAAACAGTGAAAATGTTCCCTGACGAAACAGTCGTGTGCTGTAAAAATTCTTGTGTCTTTTTCTCAACCTCTTTTTCTTCCATAAGGTCCGCTTTAGTCAGCAAAACAATTTCCGGTTTTTCCGCAAGTTCTTGTGAATACTTTGAAAGTTCACTACGGATAGTTGCGTAGGCGCTACCCAAGTCATCGTGCTCAAGCGAAACGCAGTGTATCAGCATTTTGGTACGTTTGATGTGACGCAGGAATGTGTGACCAAGCCCCCTACCTTCCGCTGCTCCGGAAATCAAACCCGGAATGTCAGCAAGCACATATCCGTACAACACGCCTAGCGACGGATTGAGTGTCGTAAACGCATAAGCTCCGACTTTTGCTCGCGCACCAGTAAGTTCGTTAAGCAGACTACTCTTCCCCGCATTAGGCAATCCTATAAGCCCAGCATCAACAACCAGCCGCAACTCTAAGTCAATATTTGATTCTTCTCCTGGTTTACCTGGCGTCGATTGCTTAGGGGTAACGTTGCGAGAACCTTTAAAGTGCTCATTTCCATATCCTCCGTTTCCACCGATTAATATAATTTCACGCTGACCTTCATGTATAAAATCCCATGTCTGTCCCGTATCTCGTCGTGTAACAAAAGTTCCTACAGGAACTTGCATAACAAAATCTTCTCCGTTGCGACCTTCGCGACTTCTGCTTCCACCCGGGGATCCATCTTCGGCTATATACATTTTTTGATCTGTATATCGTTCAAGAACCGAAATATCACGTACAGCTTCAAATACAACATTTCCACCACGACCTCCGTTACCCCCTGCAGGACCCGAGAACTCCTTTCCTTTAAGATGCAACCACCGGACAACACCGTCTCCACCTCGCCCCGCTTTCATATATAGATGTAATTCATCGATGAAAGCCATAGAAACAATAATTTATCTATCCAAGACTTGCTTGGCAAGAGAAAGGGCGCTTTCTTTAGTGTTTGTAACGATCATAAAACGTGCGCTATGGCAAAACACAGAGTCAGATACGCCCGTTATACGAGCAAGTTCTTCTCCTCTTTTTCCTCCCCACTCGATAGGTAGCAGTTTTCTATTGTCATAAAACAAAGGCGGATTAATAACACAAGATAATTGCCAAAAATTATCTTCGTGTTTTCGTACAAAATAAAGAGTGTCAGGGTACTCTCCTAGCAAGCTGGCTACCGTAGTCCTGTCTGCTGGAATATCATCGTCAAACACAATAACGCGTTTATCCTCTGCTTGCTCATACAATTCTTTGATTTTTTTTCTGACCTCTAATTGCTGACGTGCGTGCATAATAACTCGCTCAAGAACTACACGAGCATATGAAACAGCTTTTAAAAACTGATCATCAAGAGTTATATCTTCTCCGTCTACTGGCTCAAATACACTTAAGGCATCTTGAATCAAAAACGGCTTATCAGGCGACTGCTTCAAATCATAGAGTGGATACCCATTGTCGTAGGCATCAATTGCTTGGACTAATGACCGCTCCACAATATCAGCTACTTCATCCGAACCACATAATTGTACTCCTAAATACTTCCAAATTAATCCAAAAGAAGCATAAGGAATACCATTTTCACGCTTCCCTCCTCCTTCTTTTTGGTGATGATCAAACCGTTTTAAGGAAGCGTCATATACAAAACCTACATCCAATACATAATCAGCAGAATCAATAACTGATTGTTCACGTGATCGAATAATCTCAACGTTTTTATCGCCAAGCAATAATAATAGTGCGGAAACTCCAAAAACATCATCGGCATGAAACCCACCGTTATGTGTAACAATCCGAATTTTTTTGTCTACCATGCTAGTCGTTGTCTGGGAGCATCTTATGACCAATCCACACAACCACGGAAATGAGAAGTGCCCCAATAAACGCTCCAGTAAACCCTACAACATCAAAACCGTTAACAAAATATGCCGCGAGCCACAAAAGACCCGCATTTATAACGAGTGTAAAGAGACCCAGAGTCACAAGATTAATCGGCAATGTCAGCAAAACTATGATCGGCTTAACGGTTAAATTAAGTACCGCAAGCACTACCGCTACGATAAGCGCAACATAAAACCCATCTACAAGAATAAACTGAGGAAGTAGATATGCCGAACCTAGCACGGCCAATGCAGTAAGTACAATTTTAAAAAGAATTCGCATATGAGTAATATTATTCTAACAATACATTAGTATAACATCTTCATTTATGTAACTCTTTCTTTTTTTCGGTAGTACAAATAAAGTCCAACGGCTACAACTACTAAAAGAAAAATGGTGTTTTGCATTGTATCAAGATAAACTGCGTATCGATTGTATACCTGAGCAAACTCCCACCCAAGAAATCCCATCAGCATAGAGCGAATAATAGTTCCTAAAAAGGTGTACACCGCAAATCTAATAGCTGACCATCGCACAAGCCCTGCAAAAATATTGAGCGCAATGGATGGTATTAAAGGAAACACGCGGGCAAAAAAGAACAAAACGTCATCCCATACATGACCTCGTAAATAGGTACGCACTTTTTCAATTTCTTCCCACGAAACACCCGTATATCGTCCATATCGATCCACTAGAGGTTTACCTCCCCAATAAACTAATCCGTATATAATCATCGCACCAATTGTAAGCCCAAGTGAAATAGGCAACCCTATATACAAAAATAATTTCCACACTGTACTTAAACCAAGAGCATCATTTTCTAAAAACACAAAACCCGCAGAAGCCATCACTAACGTTGAAGGTATAGGTGGTATTATTTCCTGTATAAATGAGAGTAGTAAAACACCCCATGGTCCCATCATGGTGAATGTCGCCTGCATATAAGAAACCAGCCAAGTAATCATGAAAATGTTATTTAACGATAGACCATTCACCTCCCTCGATTAAAGGTTCTGCTTTTTTATACTTCATCTGTTTTGTCTCTATGCCGTTTGTTATTGTAACAATGTCGTTCCTACCTATTTTTGAAGTCAAGCGTACAGTAGGAGTAGCAGAAGATTCTGAAGAGGTATCTCCACCAATCATTTGTAATCGTTCGCGCTCACGACGAAGTTTTTCTTCCTCTTTTGCAAACGCCCCCGCTCCTATCTGTGGCAACATTTGTAAAACTGTCGCACGAATCGCCCCTTCCATTGCTCGAAATGCACGCATACCTTCTTTTTGATACTCAACTAATGGATCGCGCTGACCATAAGCTCGAAGATTTACACTATTTCTCGCATATTCCATAACTTCCAAATGATCTATCCAAAGCATATCCATCGTCTGCAAAATAAGCCGACGCACCGCCTCAAAGAACGCCTCTGAACCAAGCGTTGTTTCTTTTTCCGCGACCAAAGCTCTAGTTTCATCATTCTCACCTATGATTTCAAAAAGCTTACTACGAACATCTTCAAATGTGCCAAGAACAAGCGCACGACGATTCCCGTATACAGATACGCGCTGAGTATTCATCACATCGTCAAACTCAAGCACATGTTTGCGTACATCAAAGTTGAGTCCCTCTATTTTTTTCTGTGCACTTTCCAACGAACGATTTATAAGTGAGTTTTCAATCGGTACGTCTTCAGGAATGCCGAATCTCCCCATCATACGTTTCACTGTATCTGAAGCAAACACGCGCATAAGTGAGTCCTCCAACGATACGAAAAATTGTGTCTCTCCTGGATCACCTTGTCGACCAGACCTTCCACGAAGCTGATCGTCAATACGCCGTGCTTCATGCCGT
>Ga0208822_1003019_pt1 | contig 10369 bp, 8 predicted proteins | sample AD_STIC08_MetaG_FD_184435 | JGI IMG/M metagenome (GOLD analysis project Ga0208822, IMG submission 184435) | Active sludge microbial communities of municipal wastewater-treating anaerobic digesters from USA - AD_STIC08_MetaG (SPAdes) (version 2) | ecosystem: Engineered > Bioreactor > Anaerobic >...
AACCCAGCTTCTTTAGGGCGTCAACAAAGGTATCCAACTCTTTAGTGGTCGTGTAAAGATTAGGCGTAATGCGGCAACCGTGTACTCCTGCCCCATCAATAGCAACAGTATATATCTTATAATTTTTAAGCAATGTGTCCGCAAGCACCTGGGGCTTCATTCCTTTTACACCCACGTTACCTATACCGCAATGCCGGGCCGGATCGGCTGGGGTATTTACTTCAATATGCAGCAGGTTGCGCACCTTACTGGTCCAGTATGTTTGCAGATATCGCAGTCGGCTTTCTTTTCGATCGCGGCCAATCTTCAGATAAAAATCAATTGAATCGGCAATGGTGAGATCGGTGTGAACCGGATGCGTACCAATCTGGTTAAGCCAGCCAATGTCGTTTTGATCTGTTACTCCTGAAGCCAACAGTGGCCACACATGCGAAGCATTTCCTTTTTTAACATATAAAATTCCAGCCCCGAGCGGAACGCTTAACCATTTATGAAGACTGGCCCCATAGTAATCGCAATTTAAATCGCTGATGGAAAAATTAAGATGTGCGAAAGCGTGAGCGCCATCTACCAGCACTTCAACTCCTTTGCTATGCGCCATGTCACAGATTTTACGAACTGGTAATATCTGGCCCGTAATGTTGATCATGTGGCACACCATCAGTAAGCGTGTTTTGCTTGTAATTGCATTGGCATAAAGATTAACAATCTCGTCATCCGATGCCGGGTGGTTAGGAACGGAAATGATCTTGTTAACTATACCATGTTTTTTCTCCATTAGCTTAAACATGTTGAGCATAGAACCATAATCCTGTTCGGCCATCACGGCTTCATCCCCTTCCTTCCAATGTATGCCACCTATCACCAGGTCTAGCGACTCCGTAGTATTTCTTGTGATCACTAACTCTTCTGGTAAACAACCAGCCAGCTCCGCCAACTTAGCCGCCATCTTTTTCTTGTTGTCCCATTGCACCGTACGCATGTAGTAAGATCCTTGATAATTTACTTCACGGATATGCTCGATTTGTTTTTCAAGAATCTCCTGAGGCAGGAAGCAATAGTAGCCGTTCTCAAGGTTGATATAATCAGGTTTAAGTTTGTATCCTCCACGAATGGCTTCCCAGAAATCTTCATCCTTGGCCAATACTTCGGCAGGGATGTCGCTCGTTTGTTTACTAAGTGATTCCAGACTTTGCCACAGGGGCACTCCGGCTATCGGTAACATGCCTAAATTTTTAAGAAAAGATCGTTTGTCCATAGAGTAAGATTTCCTGATGACAAATCTAACCAACTATTGAATACAGAATTGAATTATGTGATGAACGAGACCTGGGCATGATTATGGACGTGTCCATACAATATAGTTTTGAGTAACATCTGTTTTTAATATCTTTAAATTCTTCCGTTTTAGCTTGGCCAGAAACCTTCAAACTTTTGAACTTCTTTTCAGGGATTTATTTAAACCCCTGTGCGGCTTTGCAATGAAGTATGTGAACGATCTGGATGAAGCCCGGAACCTGGTACATGAAGTATTCATTACCGTTTGGGAAAAATTTGACAGTCTGCCCAGCGATACTAACTATCGAAGCTATCTTTATACAGCCGTAAGAAATCGTTGCCTCAATCACCTGCGGGACACGAAGAAACACCTAAGCATTGAGAAGGCTGAGTTTATCCGGGCTGAAGAAACCAGTTCGATGGAGACGGTTGAGTTGGAAAGAGAAATTGAACTGGCAATCAACTCTTTGCCGGAGAAATGCCGGATGGTGTTTGAATTTAGCCGGATGGAGGGATTAAAGTATGGAGAAATAGCCGAAAAAATGGGTATTTCAGTGAAAACTGTGGAAGCACAGATGTCGAAAGCACTTACTGTATTGAGGACGCATTTGAGCGAATTTCTATCCCTGATATTTATTATGCTGGGGCTATAAGGGTAAATGTATTTTTATGTGTTGTAAACGAAGAATAAGTGTGTGAATAAAGAGCAAAACCATATTGATGATCTGATCTCACGATCTTTAACAGGCGAAGCTACGGTTGAAGAGCAGCAGGAATTATCGACCTGGGTAGCATTGCAGGAGGAGAACAAAAAATATTATCAAAAAATCAAGCAAACTTTTGATTTGAGTGGTGAGTACTATTCCAAAAAGGAAAGTAAGGTGCCCAATCTGGATATTGATAAGGAATGGAATCATTTTTTGAATCAAATCGAAAAGAAAGAAACTTCCAATATCCGCTCTTTTACCCCAAACAAAAGTTCATATCCAATGTGGGCCCGGATGGCCGCAGCAGTTTTGCTGGTAGTGGCCTCGGGCTTTGTGATTAACTATTTTCTTTCGAGGGACAAACACATTCAATTCGAGACTGCCAATAATACCCTTGAAGTGACTTTGCCAGATGGCAGCCATGTGGCTCTAAATCATAACTCCAAATTAACCTTCACTGCAGATTATGGAACCCAAGCAAGAACAGTGAAATTGACAGGCGAAGGTTTCTTTGAAGTTGAACGGAATCCACAAAAGCCTTTTGTTATTGAAGTTAATGGAGCTACTGTAGAAGTTTTGGGCACTTCCTTTAATGTGCAGGGATATGATTCCCGTAAGGAACTGGAAGTTGTTGTAGAAACCGGAGTTGTTAAATTTTCAGTGCCTGGCGTGAATAAAGATGTTACCTTAAAGGCCGGTGACCGGGGTGTCTATCAAAAAGAAAAGAAGGACCTGTCAAGCAGAGAAAACAAAGACATCAATTTTCTATCGTGGAAAACCCGCAAGCTCGTGTTTGAAGAAAATGACTTACGCTCGGTGATTGAAACGCTGAATAACGTTTATCAGGCTAATATAAGCATTGCCACCGAAGTCCCCGACACCTGTGTTGTTACCGTAACCTTTGATCAACAAAGTCTGGAGGCTATCTTAAACGTGTTGAAAACAACCCTCAATCTCACATACACTATCAAAGACGGCCAAATCGAAATCACTCATGCGGGGTGTTGACAATCATTCTCAAGTAGACGATTAAGAGTTGACTCTTATGATACTACGCAGGCTTGCTTTTATTTGTATCTCGACATTAATTCTATTGACGGCTTCCCTTCGGGTTGGTGCTCAGAAAATTCCTGATAAGAAAATTACAATAGAGAGTAAGGATCTCTCGCTGGCCGAAGTGCTGGAACAAGTTTCTCAAAAAAGTGGCATTCGATTCTCTTATAATCCAAAAAGAATTCAAGCCGAGCGCAAAGTAAATTACCAGGCAATTGGAAAATCAGCATCAGAAATTTTAGCTGATCTGGCTGAACGATTTGATTTCCAGTATTCTTTTGTTGAGGATCAGGTGATTCTTAAACCAGCAAAGAAAAACGAGAAGTCAGCTGAGCAAGTGGTTACACTCAGTGGCTACATTAAAGATGTCGCCAGCGGAGAAGCCTTGATTGGTTCAACTATTTTCATTAAAGAACTACAAGTAGGTACGGTGAGTAATACCTATGGCTTTTTCTCCATTACTCTCCCGAAAGGGACCTACGAAGTAATCTCATCTTTCATAGGGTATAAACATTCAAGCAAAATTATTGACCTGCAAACTTCCATCATGGAAGATATTTTACTTACGGAGGAGCCTCCTGTACTGAACGAAATTATTATTACTGCTGCTCCAGATGAGGTAGTTGAAGAAATCCAGGTAAGCAAAACGAATGTCCAGCCCCGGGCCGTGGAAGAAAGGCCGGCTTTATTCGGTGAAATGGATGTTCTTAAGTCGCTGGAGTCTGTGCCGGGATTCAAACTTCATTCCGATGGATCGACTTTTTATTACGTGCGTGGCGGCCAACGCGATCAGAATCTTGTGCTTATTGACGATTCGCCTATCTATAATCCAAGTCACTTACTGGGTTTGTTTTCTACCATCATTCCTGATGCCGTTACCGACATTAACATTTATAAAGGTGATATGCCGGCTTCCCTGGGGGGTCGTTTGTCCTCTGTGCTTGACATACACACAAAAAAGGGGAATGACCAGCACACCCAGGTTTGGGGAAATGTAGGTTTGATTTCCACCAAGCTGGGTGTAGAAGGCCCTTTCAAAAAAGATGTAAGTTCATTTCTTGTTTCGGGCAGATTCTCGCGTTTGCAGTGGCTCGTGCAGCTGCAAGATGAGAACATTAAGAAATTCAGTTTCCACGACCTGACGGGAAAAATGAATTTCAAGTTAAGTGCAACAGACCGAATCTTCTTCTCATTCTACACGGGCAGCGATAATTATTTTTCCGGAAACAATGGAATTAACTGGGCAAACAATGCCGGAACCTTCCGATGGAATCATGTTATTACTGATCGTCTGTTTTTAAACACTACACTATCTGCCAGCGGGTACGATTATTTCGTTTATACTGACGTGTCCAAAAACCAACGCTGGAATTCACACATCTCAAATCTTAATATGAAAACGGACTTCAGTTATTTCATTAAACCACAAAGTGAACTAACCTTCGGTTTAGGATTAAATGTATACCGATTCAATCCCGGCAATCTTCAGACAGGATCATCCAATACGCAAGTGTCTAATGTGTCTGCACGAAACTCACTTGAATTTATTCTCTACGGAAATCACCAGGTCACCCTAAACAACAAATGGGGACTGAATTATGGATTACGCTTCTCCTCCTGGACAAACTCTGGTGAGGCTTTCGAATTTAAGTTTGATGACAACCATAATCCAATCGATACCCTCGTATTTGGAAAAGGGGATCCCTACATTACTTACGTAAATGCGGAACCAAGATTAACACTACAGTATTTGATTAATGAACATTCATCAATAAAAGCAAGCTATTCGCGAAATGTTCAAAACGTGCACTTGATCTCTAATTCCATTAGTCCATTTACATCTCTGGACGTCTGGCTGCCAAGTAGTTTTAATATTCAACCGCAACGATCCGATCAGCTTGCATTAGGTTATTATCATAAACTTGCACGATCGGGCATTTCACTGGTTGCCGAAACCTTCTATAAGAAAATGCACAATCAAATAGATTATGCTACTCATGCCGAAACATTATTGAATCCATTTCTGGAAAGTGAGCTTCGTTTTGGTGAAGCACATGCTTACGGAGTTGAATTTCAAGCTACCAAAAATGAAGGTCGCTTACGCGGAACAACAGGCTACTCGTACGCGCGGGCCAGGCGAATCTTTCCGGATCTGAATGATGGGAAAAGTTATAATGCATTTTCTGACCGGCCGCATCAAATTAATCTTACACTCTCGTACGATATAAATTTAAGGTGGATGATAGGAATGAACTGGAACTACTTTACTGGTGCGCCTTTCTCATCGCCTGTGAGTTTTTATAACTACAACGGGTTAGAGGTTCCTGTTTATGGCCAAAAAAATAATGATCGCTACCCAAACTATCACAGGCTGGATGCTTCGGCTACACTTAAATTGAATAAGAATGTAGAAAAGAAGTATCAACACAGTTTAACCTTCTCGGTTTACAATGTGTATGGAAGAAAGAACTCAGTGTTCATCAATTTTAACAAAACTGAAGTAAGCGAACGCGACTTTAAGATTCCTTCCAATCTATTAGTAAGCGATCGGACCATCTCACAATTTTATTTGTTTCAATTCACGCCCGCAGTTTCATACAACTTTAAATGGAAATGAAAATCCGAAACCTCCTGCTGATTTTCTTTTGTGTACTGGCTGCCTGCGAAGAGCGGCTTGATATCCCTTTGCTATCTGAAGACAAAGATTTACTGGCCGTGGAGGGAGTATTAACCAATGAAAACATTAGTCACACTATCACTCTCACGTTCCCATACAAGATGATGAATGGCAAAGCTGTTCCGGTTAGTGGCGCTGTCGTTCAGATTCTGGAAGGTAACTCAGCTACCTATACACTTACCGAAGCTCCTGCAGGATCAGGGCAATATGTGACACCCAAATTCAGAGCTGTATTTGGCACAACCTATACCTTGTGGATTCAATACCAGGGCAAGGAGTATTTTGCTCAGGATAGTTCAGTGCCTGTTGAACCACTCCCGGCTTTGGATTATTATAAAGTCAACGATCAATACTCCCTGGCCTTCAATGAGTCCGGACAAAACGCATCCTACATTGATCATCGTATTGACTGGACAACCACTGCAGATTGTTTGCCTGGAAATACCTGCGAAGGTCGAATTGTATTTTATGATTTGAAAACCATCGATGTGAACGAGATTTATAAACCGGGTAAAACAGATTTTCTTTTTCCGGTAAATTCCATAATCATCCGTAAGAAGTACTCGGTCAGTTCAGCCTATCGCACTTTCCTGCGCTCAATGTTATCGGAAACAGAATGGCGCGGTGGGCTATTTGATGTAGAACGGGCCAATGCCACAACCAATTTAAGCTCTGGCGCTATCGGCTTTTTTGCAGTCACTTCTGTAGTTTCCGATACCACCCTGGTAGTCGAAAAACCGTGAAATTGAGCTAATCTGCCTCTTTTGAAAAATCTTTGAATTGCGCATAAGGGTACCCTTCCCTTCCTGTGTTTTAGTAATTGAAAGGAAGTTCTAGACTTCCTGAAACTAAAACTGAAAACAAACAAAACTAAAAATTATGAAGACCTTAAAATTTATTTCAAGTCTATTCGCAGTTGGCCTGGTGTTCTCACTTGTACTTACTTCCTGTGAAAACAATGAATCGATTCAACCACAACAGGATTTATTACCGCAATCATTCAGTGTGGATATTCCAGCTTCCCTAAGTAACAAAAACAGCGTTACCAACGGAAGAATTAGTGGAAGAATAAAAGAAGATACTCTTCAGGGCAATGATATCTATCTTCATCTCAACACATTCATTGCTGTTGGCGAGGGCGCTTCTAAAATAGTGGAAGAATTTATTGACGGAATTAGGAAGTACAAAATCGATCGCATTCAATCGCTCACCTTTACCAGCGATGACGATAACCGTACAAAAAATCTCATCGTGCTTTCTGATGTTACCTTCGAAGATCAGGCCTGGGATTATCAACTTACCGTTACGGATGCCAACTCCGAAGGTGAGACCGATGGCGGCAAAGCGTTACAGATTTTCTGGAACAAGAATAAACTTGTAAAAGGCATAGCCATCATCAAACCTTATAACTGCGATCGCATTCAGAATGCAAATGCAAAAGATGCCGTTTTCCGGATTGATTATACAGAAGGTGGCGCTCTTGGTTATGATGCACAAATGGAAGTAACCATTGCAGGTTTACCATTAGAGAACCCGCTTGAAAATCCATACTCTGTAAGCACATTGAAAATGTTTGCCGGTAAGAAAGGGGATGTGGTAGATGTTTACGGAAACACCAATCATCCGAATGCTATTCTATTCTCAGGTAATGCAGGTTTCAACTGGGCGTTTGTCGCTTCTGGAAATGAAGTGAAGAACATTGGTGTAGCCGAAGTTGGATTGCCGCCAAGTATGTTGGATAAATCTGACCGTCAAACGCTGCTAAAAGAGTACTCTATCAAAAATGTTTTCACAAAAGAAATAACAGCCGTATGGCCGGGCATCGACCAGAATTTGCTAGCTGCCTACTTAACAAATACCTCGGCCCCTGGTTATTTTGATAGTAAGAAAGGATTTATCGCAGGTGGCGTATCGCCCGGTGCTAATTGGGATGTGCTAACTGGTCGATTGAATTCGCTAAGTCCTTACAATCCAAAAAGCACAAGCGAATTGGTTGTTACGTTCAAGTAATTAATTCTGAATCAGATTGCTCAAAACCTCTGGCGAAAGCCAGAGGTTTTTGTTTCTTTGCACTTCCAAATTTTAAAAGAATAGATTATGAGAGTTTTGATTCTTGGCATTTTTATTATGCTGGGCTTAGCGGTTCAGGCACAATCCAAAAAGGAACTGGCTGCCGAGGTTACTAAATTAAAAGCTGAAATAGCTGAATTGAAAAAACCAAAAGCAGCAAATCTAAATGATGAAGATAAAAAGGCAAGTTATGGTTTAGGGGTGCTGATAGCCTCCAATCTTAAAAATCAGGGTGGCGATTCAGTTGATCTGGAATCTCTCTATTTCGGAATTCAGGATGTTTTTAAAAAGAATAAGTTAATTATAGAAGAACAAGAGTGTTCAATGATTGTACAAGGATATATGCAACAAGCTATGGAAAAGAAAGTAACCAAAATGAAAGGAGAAGGGGAGGCTTTTCTGAATGCCAATAAGTCAAAAGAAGGTGTAAAAGTAACCGCCTCCGGGCTTCAGTATCAGGTGATCTCATCAGGAAACGGAAAAACTCCTACAGCTACTGATAACGTTACTGTTCATTATACCGGTAAGTTGGTTGACGGAACTGTATTTGATAGTTCAGTCGAGCGCAATGAACCCGCTACTTTTGGTGTTGGACAGGTAATTGCGGGTTGGACAGAAGCACTACAACTTATGCACGAAGGTGATAAGTGGTTATTGTTTATTCCGTATGAACTTGGTTATGGCGAACGCGGAGCTGGCGGTCAGATCCCTCCTTATTCAACTTTAATTTTTGAAGTGGAGTTAATCAAGGTAAACTAATCGGAAACAGAAGTTCAGATTACTCTGAAATTCTTACAACAGCTTTCCCTATTACTTTTCTGTCTATTAGATCTTGCAGCGCTTGCGGGGCTTGCTGCAGTGAATAGATTTTGTGAATGTGTTGATTTATTTTGCCTTCTTTAATCCACGCAACTAACTCAGCAAAATTTTGCACGCTTTGCTTGGGATCGCGTTCAGCAAAGCTGCCCCAAAAAACGCCTACAATAGAAGCTCCCTTCAGCAAGGCAAGATTAGCCGGAAAAGAAGGAATTTCTCCTGAAGTAAACCCAACAACCAGGTATCGACCTTTCCATGCAATAGATCGCAAAGCCGATTCAGCTAATGATCCTCCCACCGCATCATACACAACATCCACTCCTTTATCCTCGGTGATTTCTTTTATCCTTCTGCGCAAATCTTCCTTTGAATAATTAATCACATAGTCAGCACCTTTTTCTTTGCAAATACTCAATTTATCCTCTGTGGAGGCTGCCGCGATTACAGTAGCTCCCATTACCTTCCCCAATTCAACAGCAGCTAATCCAACTCCTCCGGCTGCGCCTAATACTAAAAGGGTTTCTCCATCTTTCAGCTGAGCTCGATCCTTCAATGCATGGTAGGAAGTTCCATATGTGTATAATGTGCATGCAGCGTGGATGAAGTCCAGCCCATCAGGCATGAGAAATACCCGTGAAGATTTGACGGCTACGTATTCTGCAAACCCACCCCATCCACACAGCGCCACTACACGATCTCCCACCTTAAGGTGCTTTACATTTTCTCCAACAGCAGCGATAACCCCTGATACCTCACCGCCTGGCGAAAAAGGTAATGTTGGTTTGAATTGATATTTGTTTTGAATGATGAGGACATCAGGAAAATTAACGCCACACGCTTTCACTTGTATAAGAACGTCACTGGCATCAATAGATGGAACCTGTACATCAACAAATTGGAGTGAATCTGGAAGGCAGTGAACCTTGCATTGAATAGCTTTCATTCTTAAAGGAAAGATCCGAGTCTACTTTTTATTTTTTGAAAAGCTTTTTCAGGAGTCCCTTCTTTTCAGGTTGATTCTTCAGTTTATCGAGCGCAGTACGCAAGTGCATTAGAAAAACATCGTCTTTCAAAATATAGTGATCCACCTTCAACTTAGATATCTTTGATCGTAGGGCATCATCATTGGTTGCGGTAATATAAATGACAGGAATACTAGAATCTTTCTTTCGAATTTCCTTCAGATACTCAAGACCCGATTTAGGATCATTGAGGAATAAATGATCTAAGATAATCAGGAAGGGTTTGGTGGTGGCAAGGGCCGCAAGAGCATCCGTGCCTGTTTGAAACACCTGTGTTTGAAATTCCTCCATCTGATTAAAATGACTCTTCATGAATTTCAGGTAAACCGGATCGTCATCAATTATAAATACAAGTTTTTTCATAATGTAAATATTCAAATTTTACCGGTATCAAGAGAAAAAAGGACTCTTAAAAAAGCAACTGTGTACCTTTTAATTTAAATTTCCCTTATTAGACGATCGAGTGCGTTTTCTTATGAGGGTGCTCCCGATCAATTGATAGCCATGTTCGTTAAAATGGCTGATCCAGAACAGCCGTCTTTAAGACCAAATAAATCGTTAAGGAAGCGTGAAATTAAGCGTATATCATTTTTATCTCGAGCCTGATCTTACCTCTAATCCAATAAATACATTGAAAAATTAGATGGCTTGCTGCAGTTTTATCTCTCAAAAGTCGTTTCCGATGAGGGATTAATGACCCTTTATGATTATCCAAGAAATACCATAAATGGTAATTACCCAGCTAC